>POVV01000337.1_pt1 | contig 33567 bp, 31 predicted proteins | sample 1560271 | NCBI WGS metagenome assembly POVV01 (sample SAMN08337232, study PRJNA429181) | Bioreactor metagenome, whole genome shotgun sequencing project. | biome: cows' rumen and soil; feature: anaerobic; isolation source: anaerobic chemostat enrichment culture, galacturonate as sole carbon... | reverse complement strand
GCGTAGACCCGGTAGCTCTGGAGTATTTTCTTGGAAATGATCTGGAGGTGGAAACGCTGACCTTTGAAAACCCCTCTGACGAGTTTTTAAACAGCGAAAGCTTTTACTACACCACCATCTTTAAAGGAAATATTTATTTCTATAATCACGACACAGGAAATTACGATGCCATGGACCCCAATAAATCGGTTTATAAAGCCTGGGAGCTGACCCCTTATCTGTCTCCCGGTAATACGCTGACCGTAAAATATGTATGTGACAATACATCTGAGAATAACTGGTATGTGACTCTGCCAATGCTGACTGTGGCTGGAAGGGATAAATGATGTTAGAGATTAAAGATTTGCGGAAAAAGTTTGGAAAATTCCATGCCTTAAACGGCCTGGATCTTCGTATCCCCCAGGGATCTCTTTATGGCTTCGTAGGACCTAACGGAGCAGGAAAGACCACTACCATCAAGATCATGACAGGACTTCTTTTTGCCGACAGCGGCCAGGTGATGATCGATGGCATGGATGTGTCCGGGGGTTTAGATAAATTAAAAATGAAAATCGGCTATGTGCCGGATTTTTTCGGCGTATATGACAATTTAAAAGTCAACGAATACATGGAGTTTTTTGCTTCCTGCTATGGTATCGACGGTCTTAAAGGCAGGACCCGGTATATGACCCTTTTGGAGCAGGTAGGGCTGGAGGATAAGGTAAATTTTTACGTGGACAGCTTATCAAGAGGAATGAAGCAGAGGCTCTGCCTGGCAAGGGCTCTGATCCACGATCCCCTTTTGCTGGTCCTTGATGAACCGACCTCAGGACTGGACCCTAGAACCAGGTTTGAATTTAAGGAGATCCTAAAGGAATTAAAGGAACAGGGGAAGACCATATTCATCAGTTCCCATGTACTTTCCGAGCTTTCCGAGCTGTGTACGGACATTGGGGTCATTGACCAGGGGAAAATGATCTTAAGCGGCAGCATGGAGGAGATTCTGCGCAGGGTCAATGCTACCAACCCTCTGATCATCTCTGTTCTTGGAAATAAGGATAAGGCGCTGACCATCTTAAAAAGCCAGCCCTGTGTCCAGACCATAGCGGTGAAAGACGAGGACATCCGGGTGAATTTCATTGGAGATAACCAGGATGAGGCCCTTCTTTTACAGCAGCTGGTGGATGCCGAGGTGCTGGTACATGGATTCTACAGGGAGCAGGGAAGTTTAGAATCCCTGTTTATGCAGATCACGGATCACGATAAAGAAAAGGCGGTGCTTGTACATGAAATTGAATCCAGTTTATAAGCGGGAGACAACGGTCAGCTCCAGAAGCTTCCGTCTTGCGCTGATCCTTGCGCTTTTTAATACGATTCTGGCTTTGGTAGTTTTGCTTAATATGTACTCCGTAGTGGAACGGGTAAAGCTGACCGCGGAGATCCAGTATTCTTCATTTACCAATTTGTACATATTTGTGGCTGCAGTGGAATTTGTAATGCTGATGTTCATCATGCCGGCGCTGACCGCAGGAAGCATCAGCGGAGAGAGGGAACGCCAAACCCTTGACCTTCTTCTTACCACAACCTTGAAGCCATGGGAGATCATATGGGGAAAGTTTACCTCATCCTTTAGCACCATGTTCCTCATGATCATGTCCAGTTTCCCCCTTCTGGCCGTATCCTTTGTATATGGGGGAGTGATGATTTATGACGTAGTGCTCTTGCTTTTTTGCTACCTGGCAGTGGCCCTTCTCTGCGGAAGCATGGGAATCTGTTTTTCCACCCTGTTCAAGCGGTCTACCATCGCGACGGTAGTAAGCTATGGAGTTCTGGTCCTCATTGGCGCAGGCACCTATGCGGTCAATGTCTTTGCCCTTTCCATGGCCCGGATGAACATAAGCAGCACCTATGTCATGTCCGTGGGAGGTATGGCTGACCAGACCAGTTCCGGCGCATGCTTGTATCTGCTTTTGCTAAACCCGGTGGCGACCTTCTATGCAATGATCAACGGTCAGACAGGGGATAATCAGGTGGTAAGGAGTTTAAACAGCTGGTTCGGCCCCCATCCGGATAACTTTATCATGGAAAACTGGGTGGTCTTAAGCATTTTTATCCAGCTGGCCCTGGCTGCCATATTCATGTTCATCGCCGTAAAGGCTATCAGTCCGTCTAAAGGAAAAAAGATAAGAAAAATAAAATGACAGGAGGTTTTTATGCTTACGATCGGATGTCATCTGTCTTCCTCAAAAGGCTATTTTGCCATGGGGAAGGAGGCTGTAAAAATTGATGCTAATACCTTTCAGTTTTTTACAAGAAATCCCAGGGGAACAAAGGCCAAGGCCATGAACCCTGATGATGTGAACCGTTTCCTGGCCTTTGCCAGGGAACATGGAATAACCCGGATTCTGGCCCATGCGCCCTACACTTTAAATGCCTGCTCCGCGGATGAAGGGCTTCGGGCCCTTGCCAGAGATACCATGAAGGATGATTTAGACCGGATGGAATACACTCCCGGAAACTGCTACAATTTCCACCCGGGAAGCCATGTGGGACAGGGGACAGAAGACGGGATCCGTTATATTTCTGATATGCTGAACCAGGTTCTGACACCGGAACTTCATACTACCGTCCTTTTAGAGACCATGTCAGGCAAGGGCAGCGAGGTAGGACGGGAATTTGAAGAGTTACAGGAGATCCTGGACCAGGTAGAGCAAAAGGATCATATGGGCATCTGCCTGGATACGTGCCACGTATGGGATGCAGGCTATGATATTGCCGGTGATCTGGACGGAGTCTTAAACCGGTTTGACCGGATTATCGGTCTGGACAGATTAAAGGCGATCCATCTAAATGACAGTCAGAACCCTCTTGGGGCTCATAAGGACCGTCATGCTAAAATCGGAGAAGGCTTTATCGGTTTTGAGGCTCTGAAGCGGATGACGGTTCACCCGGCTTTAAAGGGTCTTCCTTTTTATCTGGAAACGCCCAATGACCTTTCCGGGTACGCAAAAGAAATTTCCATGATGAGAGGAACGGTATAGCCAACCGATTAATGGTGTAGTATAATGAGCGAAAGAGAGTGAAGATGAGTTCACTCATCGGCACGAACGGCGAATGACGATCAGGAACCGCAGGTTCATGATATAAAGGGCGAAAGAGAGTGAAGATGAGTTCACTCATCGAATAAAAACCGTTAAGGAGGAAATGACATGGGAATTGTTAAGGCACTTACTACCGCAGTAGGAGGTTCACTGGCAGACCAGTGGCTTGAAGTGATAGAAGCAGGCAATATGGGAGATCAGACCGTATTCACCAGCGGCGTGAAGATCCGGAAGGGATCCAATACCAAGAGCACAGAATATACGGTATCTGATGGTTCCGTCATTTATGTTTACCCAAATCAGTTTATGATTTTGGTCGATGGCGGAAAGGTGATTGATTACACTGGAGAACCAGGCTATTTTACCGTGAAAAATTCTTCCCTTCCGTCCCTTTTTAACGGTCAGTTCGATGAGGCCATAAAGGAATCCTTTGACCGGATCCGCTTCGGCGGCCAGACACCCACTTCCCAGAGGGTGTATTTCATCAATTTACAGGAGATTAAAGGGATAAAGTTCGGTACTCCAAATCCCATCAACTATTTCGACCAGTTTTATAATGCGGAATTGTTTTTGCGGGCCCACGGAACGTATTCCATCAAGGTGACAGACCCTCTGTTGTTCTATGGGGAAGCCATACCGAAAAATGCTTCCCGGGTCGAGGTGGATGACATCAACGCCCAGTATTTATCCGAATTTTTAGAGGCTTTACAGTCATCGATCAACCAGATGTCCGCCGATGGCATCCGGATCTCCTATGTAGCATCAAAAGGAAGAGAACTGGGACAGTATATGGCGGGGGTCCTTGATGACCAGTGGAAGGACCAGAGGGGAATCGAGATCCAGTCCGTGGGAATCGCCAGTATTTCCTATGATGAGGAATCAAAGAAGCTGATCCAGATGCGCAACCAGGGCGCCATGCTGAGCGATCCTGGGGTCAGGGAGGGCTATGTGCAGGGTGCAGTAGCCAGAGGTCTTGAAGCGGCTGGAAGCAATGCCAATGGTTCCATGGCAGGATATATGGGTATGAACATGGGAATGAATACTGGCGGCGGCTTTATGGGAGCAGCTTCAAATGCAAATTATCAGCAGATGCAGATGAACCGGGCCCAGCAGGAAAATTCCATGGAACCGACCCCGGCAAGCGGAGCGGGTAAGGCCGAAAGCCCTTCGGAAAGCTCATGGACCTGCGGCTGCGGAAGTGTGAATACAGGAAAATTCTGTCCGGAGTGCGGAAATCCAAAGCCGGCAGGAACATGGACCTGTGAATGTAAAACTGTAAACAATGGCAGATTTTGTTCGGAGTGTGGAAAACCAAGACCATGAGTGAGATCATAAGCTATAAATGTCCAAATTGCGGCGGGCCGCTTATCTTTGATCCGAAAAAGCAGAAGTATGCTTGTGAATACTGCTTATCAGAATTCAACCAGAAAGAAACAGAGAGCGGGGAGCCAAAGGAGCCTAAGGCAGAAAAGAAAAGCAGGGAGCCAGAGGCTCCCAAAGCAAAGAAACAGGGCGGAGAGCCTGTCCTTTATACCTGTCCAAGCTGCGGTGCCGAGATCGTGACGGATGAGACCACTGCAGCGACCTTCTGCTACTATTGCCATAACCCGGTGATCTTATCGGGCAGGCTGTCCGGGGAATTCCATCCGGATTATGTGGTTCCATTTGCAATGGAAAAGAAGAGGGCCGTGGAAATCTTTGAGCAATGGATGAAAAAGAAGCGGTTTGTTCCAAAAGCTTTTTATAGTGAAGACCAGATCGAGAAGATTTCCGGTGTATATTTTCCTTACATGCTTTACAGCTGCAGGGCGGAAGGAAGCCTGAATGCAAAAGCGGACCGTCTGCGGGTCTGGGTAAGCGGTGACCGCCGCTATACGGAAACTCAGACCTATGATGTCCGCAGGGAAGGCTCTATGCCCGTAAAATTCGTGCCCCGTAATGCCCTCAAGAAGTCCAACAGGGAGCTGGTGGAGGGCGTACTGCCATTTGAAACGGAGAAAATGAAGCCCTTTTCCATGGGGTATCTTTCCGGCTTTGTGGCAGAACGGCGGGACATGGGAGAGCAGGAATTCTCTGAGGATGTAAAGTCAGAGGTGCGCCTGTTTGCTGAGCAGTCCTTAAAAAACAGCATTACCTCCTATGATTCTGTGAGGGTTCAGAATCAATCCATCCTCCTGGAGGACGAACGATGGGAGTATGCACTTTTGCCTGTGTGGACGCTTACTTACCACGACGGGGCAAAGGACCAGATGTATTATTTTACAGTGAATGGGCAGACCGGTAAGGTATGCGGCAAGCTTCCTGTGGACCGGAACAAACTGATGCTTCTGTTTATGGAAATATTCCTGCCCGTATTTCTTGCTATGCTGATTGTGGGGTATCTGATATGATGAAAACAAAGGGACTGTTCCTTCGGATGAGCCGGATAACCGTTTTAGTGTTCATGGTTCTTCTGTTTCTGATCGTTTTCTCCGGTGGCATGAAAGCTTTTGCCGAAAGCCAAAGCCCGGGAGGCGATTTAAAGGAAAAGCGTGTATATGATGAAGCAGGACTATTTTCCCAGGAAGAAATAGAAACATTTGAAACCCAGATCCAGGCGATGAGAAAAGAAATGAACATGGATGTGGTCATCACAACCACAGACCAGGCAGGTGGAAAGTCAGCCGGACAATATGCGGAGGATTTCTACATAAGTGGAGCCTATGGAGTTGGAAAGGATTACAGCGGGGTATTGTTCCTGATCGACATGGATAACCGGGAGCTTTACATCCTTCCGGTAGGAAAGATGAACCGCTTTTTAACGGATGAGCGCTGGAACTCCATTTTGGATTCCGCTTATGACGAGATAAGCAATCAGAATTACGGAGCCTGTGCCGGGAGCTTTCTGGACGGCGTGACCAAATATTACAAGGCCGGAATTCCCGGTGGACAGTATAATTATGATAAAGAGACAGGAAAAATAAGTGTTTACCGCAGCATCCGGTGGTATGAGGCAGCCCTGGCGGCCCTTATCGGGCTTATTGCAGCGGCCTCAGCCTGTGGGGGAGTAATCAGCCGGTATTCCATGAAAAAGGAGAGAGGCTGGGCTAAGAATTCGCTGATGGCCTATCGTGCAAACTGTCAGTTCCGGTATTCGGACCAGTTCGACCATCTGGTGAACAAAACAGTGACCCATATGATCATTCCGCGGAATCATGGGAATACAGGCCGGGGCGGAGGCGGCTTTTCCTCCGGCGGCAGGAGTACTACCCATACCTCCTCCGGACGCACCATGGGAGGCGGAGGACGGAAATTTTAATTTAATAATTCCACTGAAAAACTTACACAAAGGGATACCGCATGCCGTATATAACATGAAAGCTTCATGATTTTATGTCAGGAACGAAAAATTCCACACAAGAATATGATCAAATTGAATGCTATAGTCTTTACATTTTACTGTAAAAGTATATTATAATAATAGCTAAAGCTGGTTAAGCGCAAGTTTATACCTAAAGAGTGAACCCCTGGAGATGGCCGTCTCTAGGGGTTCTTTTTGGCTAACTGTAATGGGCTTCACTTATCACTCCAGACAGACCGGGATAGGCATGTCCAGGGAGAGGGAATCCTCCGTAACGACACAGTCATATGCTAAAATATGGACGCCGGCCTCCTTCGCCCTTTTTAACGCTTCCGCAAATTCCGGATGCGTTTTTTTATTTGGCGTAAATGCGTCCATCTCTTTCATCTGGATGACAAACAGGATATAAGCCTCATACCCTTCCCTGTGGGCATTAATAAGCTCCTCCATGTGTTTTACTCCCCGCACCGTCGGCGCATCAGGAAACATGGCAAGGCCGTTTTCTTCCAAGGTGACTCCCTTTACTTCCATGAATGCAGGGAATTCATCTCCATGCGTTTCCCGTTTCCCAGGCAGCACCGCCTGAAAAGCCAGATCGAACCGTGAATGGACGTAGGTGACTTCCCGTCTGATGTCCTTTATGACCGGGCGGAAAAGGGAAGGGGTATCCTCCGACTGATGAAAAGGCAGGGGAGAATTTTCCCGGATGGATTGCAGCCATTCGTACGCCGCCTGATTGGGGGCCTGGGAATCCATATTGATGAGGAGCGGCCCGCCCCTTTCCCGTTCTTTCCATACGCCGATCAAAGAGTATTCTGTTTTTCTTCCAAGAACCGCGGCCTCCGGATGAAACTGCACCAGCACCTTAACGCCAGGGATGAGTAATTCCCGGCAGCGCCCTGTATTTTTAACGTGACAGATCACTTCCACTTCCCCATACCCCTCTTTTGAGATCAGGACGTGGGCAATAAAACGGTTGGGCCGGCTTACAAAGATCCCTGTCAGCATGTGTTCGTATCTCAATGAAGCTGTCTCTCCTTTCTGTATCCATGGTTGTATCTTACCATATATAGAATAAAAATGGAACCCTTGTGTCCCTGGAGTGGATACATTCGTCCGTTGGGTGAAAACTTTTTTGCCCTTTTTTCTTGCACCGCTAAAGAAAGTGTGCTACAATGCTGGCAAGGTTTTTGATCCATTGACATTATGAGAGAGCAGGAAAGGAATAAAATACCATGGAAATATCCTATCAAAGTACCAGGGGCGGCGAGGCCGGTGTGACGGCTTCCCAGGCGATCTTAAAGGGTCTGGCGGCAGACGGCGGCTTGTTTATGCCGTGTTTTATCCCAAAGCTTGACAAATCCATGAAAGAGTTGTCGGCGCTGACATACCAGGAAACAGCTTATGAGGTCATGAAGCTGTACCTTACGGATTACAGTCCGGAGGAGTTAAAGAGCTGTATTGAACAGGCTTATGACAGCAAATTCGATACTGAGGAAATCGCTCCTCTTGCCAAGGCTGACGGAGCCTATTATCTGGAATTATACCATGGAAGCACCATTGCATTTAAGGATATGGCTCTTTCCATTCTTCCCCATCTGATGACCGTTGCGGCAAAAAAGAATCAGGTGAAAAATAAAATCGTGATCCTTACCGCTACCTCCGGAGATACAGGAAAGGCTGCTATGGCCGGTTTTGCCGATGTGGAAGGAACGGAAATCATCGTATTCTATCCTAAGGATGGCGTAAGCCGCGTCCAGGAGCTTCAGATGGTAACCCAGAAAGGGGAAAACACCCATGTGGCCGCCATTCATGGAAACTTTGACGACGCTCAGACAGGGGTCAAAAAGATATTCGGAGATAAGGAGTTTGCCCGCAGTCTTGATGAAAAGGGCTTTCAGCTGTCTTCCGCAAACTCCATCAACATCGGCAGGCTGGTCCCTCAGGTGGTATATTATGTCTATGCCTATTCAAAGCTACTTGCCTGTGAAGAGATTTCTGACGGAGAAGAAGTCAATGTTACCGTGCCTACGGGAAACTTTGGAAACATTCTGGCTGCCTATTTGGCAAAGCAGATGGGTGTTCCCATTAAGACCCTTATCTGTGCTTCCAATGAAAATAAGGTTCTTTATGATTTCTTCCAGACCGGGATCTATGACAGGAACCGGGACTTTATCCTCACCAGCTCTCCGTCCATGGATATTTTAATATCCAGCAACTTAGAGCGCCTGATTTATTTAAGTGCCGGATGTGATGCAGAGGCTAATGCGTCTCTTATGAAGGAACTGGGCGATAAAGGCAGTTATTCAGTAACCGCAGGTATGAAGCACTTTATGGAAGATTTTATGGGGGGCTTTGCAGGAGAAGAAGAAACCAGGGCAGCCATTAAGAAGGTCTTTGAGGATACCGGCTATTTAATCGATCCCCATACCGGTGTGGCAGCATGCGTATATGACCAATACAAGACGGAAACAAAGGATCAGGCGAAGAATATCATTGCCTCCACGGCAAGCCCATATAAGTTTGCAGGAAGCGTTCTGGAAGCCATTGAAGGAGAACAGGAGGAGCCGGATGAATTCCGGATCATTGATCATTTGGCTGAGATATCCAAGGTTCCCGTTCCCCAGGCAGTAGAAGAAATCCGCACAGCACCTGTACGCCATGATACAGTATGCGATGCGGAAAAGATGAAAGAAGCAGTTGTAAGCTTTTTAAGCTAACGGATGTTGCGGTTGGCATACCGGCACCATTTTCCGCTTAAGACTCTGGTGGAGAAGAAGATGGCGCGCACCAGCCAGTCGATGGTCATGGCGATCCAGATTCCCATAAGTCCAAGGCCAAAATAAAGGCTTAATACGTAGGCCATGACGATCCGGCAGATCCACATGGAACAGATGGAAACTGTCATGGTAAAACGGACGTCATTGGCGGCCCGCAGACCGTTGGTCAGGCAGAAGGACAAGGGATGGATTATCATGCAGCAGATGCTGTGGTAAAGCATCAGCTTATAAGCCAGGGCGCTGGTCTCGCCCGACAGATGAAACAGGCTGCATATGGGATTTAAAAACGGTATGATGGAAAGATTTAATATCCACAGACAGATATATGCCGTTTTTAAAAGCTTTCCCATATATTTGCGGGCCTGTTTCAGCTCCCCGGCTCCTACGCACTGCCCCACGACCGTTACCAGTGCAATGCCTATGGCGCTGGCAGGGATGGTTTCCAGGCCGCAGATGGTGCTTGCCACCGCATTTGCAGCAATGGCCATGGTACCGAAGCTGGCGGTCAGACTGGACAGCAAAAGCTTTCCCAGCTGGAAAATACTGTTTTCCAGGCCGTTTGGTATGCCGATGTAGAGGATCTGGCGCAGCATTCTCTTGTCCGCACGCAGACGGAACTCAATGGGGAAAAGGTTCTGCTTTTTAAGAAGAACCAGTATAACCACCGCGGACAGGATCCTGGAAAACAGGGTGGAAAGCCCGGCGCCTGCCACCCCCATTTGAAATACATAGATTAACAGGAAATTTCCTGCGATGTTGCAGAGGTTGGCACCCAGGGAGACTTGCATGGATACCTTGGAGTTTCCGGCTGTCCTGAAAAGAGCCGCACTGCTGTTATAAAATGCCAGGAATGGATAAGAGAGGGAGGATATATAGAAATAAATTCTCCCGTTATGCATGACCTCCTGACCGATGTCACCGTATATGAGCCTTAGAAGCGGACCATTAAAGACCAGGGTCACTGCCATAATGGCCATGGAAAGCCCGCCCACGGCAAGGAAAAGCTGACCAGAGGCCTTGGCAACATTTTTTTCATCCTTCCGGCCGATGTACTGGGCCGTTACCACGGAACCTCCCGCAGCCATTGCCCCGAATAATCCGATCAGGAGGACGTTTATGGTATCCACGATGGATATGCCCGACACGGCTTCTTCGCCGCAGGAGGCTACCATGATGATATCAGCCATTCCCATAAATACAGCCAGTATCTGTTCTATGACTAAGGGGAAAATCAGCTGGCGCAGCTGTTTGCCGGAGAACAGATCCATCCCTTCCTGGCGTTCCTGCATTTCTGTGTTTTCTGAGTCCTGTCGGCGGAAAATGCCTTGCCATATCTCTCGTTTCATAAAAAATCTCCTATTATGTATTTAGAACCTGTCCTCATTATAAGGCATAGCGGGGATAAAAGCAAAATGTAACTTTGTTATAAAAAAGACAATCTGGAAAAATTATTCTTTCCAAATAGGGTAAGATGGTATATAATAATATGGAGTAAGAGAAAAAAACAAATGGAGGTTTGTGATATGTTAGTTTCGGCAAAAGATATGCTTGAAAAAGCAAGAGACGGAAAGTACGCAGTTGGACAGTTCAACATCAACAACCTTGAGTGGACGAAAGCTGTTTTACAGACAGCCGAAGAACTGAAATCCCCGGTTATCCTGGGAGTTTCCGAAGGCGCTGGTAAATACATGACAGGCTATAAGACCGTATCAGCTATGGTTAAGGCCATGATCGAAGAATTAAACATTACAGTTCCTGTAGCACTTCATCTGGATCATGGTTCCTATGACGGCTGCTATAAGTGCATTGAAGCGGGATTTTCTTCCATTATGTTTGACGGTTCCCATTATCCTATCGCTGAGAACGTAGCAAAGACCACTGAGCTTGTAAAGGTCTGTGCTGAAAAAGGACTTTCCATTGAAGCAGAGGTTGGTTCTATCGGCGGCGAGGAAGACGGCGTAGTGGGTATGGGCGAATGCGCAGATCCTGATGAGTGCAAGCAGGTTGCAGACTTAGGCGTGACCATGCTGGCGGCAGGTATCGGCAACATTCACGGAAAATATCCGGAAAACTGGGCTGGTTTAAGTTTTGAGACGCTGGCGGCCATCAAGGAGAAAACAGGCGACATGCCTTTAGTACTTCACGGTGGGACAGGCATCCCGGAAGACCAGATCAAGAAGGCCATCAGCCTTGGCGTTGCAAAGATCAATGTGAATACAGAGTGCCAGCTTACCTTTGCAGAAGCTACCCGTAAGTACATTGAGGCAGGCAAGGATTTAGAAGGCAAGGGCTTTGATCCGCGTAAACTTCTCGCCCCCGGAACAGATGCTATCAAAGCAACTGTAAAAGAGAAAATGGAATTATTTGGCTCCGTTGGTAAAGCTTAAGGAAAATATTTTTTAAAAAGTACTTGATTTTTTAGGAAAAATGGTTTAATTTAATTTAAGAACGATGGCGTTCTCCTTATACCGGGAGGACGCCTTTTCTGATTTATGCGCATAATCAGATCGCGAGGAGATTATAAGGCAGTTTGACTTATCAAAATATGGGAGGATGGAAAATTTATGAGCGAAGTTGTAAACGTAGCTGAGCTGTTTGGTAAGAATGTATTTAACGAAACCGTAATGAGAGAGCGTTTGCCAAAATCTGTTTTCAAAAAATTAAAGAAAACTATTGAGGATGGCGCAGTGCTGGATCCATCGATTGCAGACGTAGTTTCACATGCCATGAAAGACTGGGCCATTGAAAGAGGTGCAACTCACTATACCCATTGGTTTCAGCCTCTTACCGGAATTACCGCTGAAAAACATGATTCCTTCATCTCCGCCCCTACATCGGAAGGAAAGGTAATTATGGAGTTTTCCGGGAAGGAATTGGTAAAGGGAGAGCCGGATGCTTCATCTTTTCCGTCCGGAGGCTTAAGGGCGACTTTTGAGGCAAGAGGCTATACCGCCTGGGATTGTACTTCCCCTGCATTCTTAAGAGAAGATGCCATCGGTGTTACTCTCTGTATTCCCACCGCTTTCTGTTCTTATACAGGAGAAGCTCTTGACAAAAAAACACCTCTCTTAAGATCCATGGAAGCTGTCGACGAGCAGGCTTTAAGAATCTTAAGATTATTCGGAAATGCCACCTCAAAAAGGGTTACTCCTTCCGTTGGTGCTGAGCAGGAATATTTCCTGGTTGATCATGAAAAGTATTTACAGAGAAAAGATTTAATCTATGCCGGACGCACCCTGTTCGGAGCGATGCCCCCGAAGGGACAGGAGCTGGAGGATCATTACTTCGGTTCCATCCGCGAGAGGATCGCGGCTTTTATGAAGGAAGTGAATGAGGAGCTGTGGAAGTTAGGTGTGCCTGCAAAGACCCAGCATAATGAAGTTGCTCCCGCCCAGCATGAGCTGGCTCCTATCTATGAGCAGGCGAATGTGGCCGTTGATCATAACCAATTAGTAATGGAAACCTTGAAAAAGGTGGCTGGCCGTCATGGATTAAACTGCCTGCTTCATGAAAAACCGTTTGCAGGGGTCAATGGTTCCGGTAAGCATAACAACTGGTCTTTAACCACTGACGATGGTATCAACCTGTTAAATCCAGGGGAAACACCCCATGAGAACATCCAGTTTCTGCTGGTGCTGTCCTGTATCTTAAAGGCGGTTGACCGTCATGCGGATCTGCTTCGGGAATCTGCGGCTGATGTTGGAAATGATCACAGGCTTGGAGCAAATGAAGCGCCGCCGGCCATTATCTCCATATTCATCGGCGAACAGCTTGAGGATGTAGTAGATCAGCTTTGCAGCACCGGAGAGGCTACCCGTTCCAAGGCGGGCGGCACCTTAAAGACAGGAGTTAGAACCTTGCCTGATTTATTCAAGGATGCCACGGACAGAAACAGAACCTCCCCATTTGCATTTACCGGCAATAAGTTCGAGTTCCGAATGGTTGGTTCCTCTGATTCCATTTCTTCTCCCAATGTGGTTTTAAACACCATTACTGCTGAGGCGTTAAAAGAAGCGGCAGATGTTCTTGAGAAGGCGGCTGATTTTGATACGGCAGTCCATGACATGATCAAAGAGCAGCTGGCTGCTCATAGAAGGATCATTTTCAACGGCAACGGATATTCCCAGGCCTGGGTGGATGAAGCGGAAAGAAGAGGTCTTCCAAACCTTAAGTCAATGGTTGAGGCGATTCCTGCTCTTACCACAGATGCTTCGGTAAAGATGTTTGAGGAGTTTAAGGTATTCACAAGGGCTGAGCTGGAATCCCGGGTTGAGATCGAATATGAGGCTTACAGCAAAGCCATTAACATCGAGGCGAGAGCCATGATCGACATGGCCGGAAAGCAGATCATACCGGCGGTTGTGAAGTATGCTTCTCTGCTGGCAGATTCTCTGGGAAAGGTAAAGGCAGCGTGTCCGGCAGCCGATACCAGTGTTCAGGAAGAGCTTCTCATAGAGGTTAGTGCTTATCTTTCCGATATGAAGGTAGCCCTGGCCACCCTGTCAGATGCTGACGCGAAATGTACGGCAATCGAAGGGAACAAGGAACGGGCAAATGCTTTCCGGGATGAGGTAGTACCTGCCATGGCAGCTCTCCGTGATCCTGCTGATAAGCTGGAAATGATCGTAGATAAAGAATTTTGGCCAATGCCAAGTTACGGAGATTTGATCTTCGAAGTGTAGTGGCAGCGGATATGAAAAAAGTTGCTGTCCTGGCCGCAGGACAGCAACTTTTTTCATATCTCCCAATAAATGGGCTGCATGCGCTCAAAGGTGCAGAACTGCTTGAATCCAAGGTCTTTTAAGATGCCCCTTACTTCCCCGATATGGGCCCCCAGATGCTCCAACTTATGGCTGTCCGAGCCGATGGTAAGGACGCGTCCGCCTAACTGAAGATACCGTTTCAGGATCTCCCTGGATGGCGTTAAATCCTTTAAACCATATCGGAAGCTGGAAGTATTCACCTCAATTCCTTTTCCGTCAGCAATCACGCAGCGGAGTATTTTGTCCATTATATCCATAATTTTGCTGTCCGGATAATCCCCACAGGTATCATACCGCTTAATCATATCTAAGTGGCCCAGGACAGAGTATTGCTTGTAATTTTGTACAACCTCATATATGGCCTCATAATAAGCTGTTTGAAATTCTTCCTGGCTTCTTCCCTCCTGGAACTGGTAATTCCAGAATTCTTTGTTGCCCACCTGATGATTGCTTAATATGATGAAATCAAAAGGATATTTTTCATAATCTTTTTGGAAAAGAGGGCTGGTGTGGGATTGGACCCCGAATTCAATTCCTGCCTTTATCGTCAATTTTCCTTTATATTTTTCCTTCATTTCTTCTATTTCTTTAAAATAATGATCATAATTACAATTTGAGTCTGTTTTTACTCCATAATCAACGTGTTCCGTAAATGCAATTTCATCAAGTCCCATAAGTATTGCCCTTTGTACTATTTCCTCCATAGGGCACTGGGAATCATCACTGAAATAAGTGTGTATATGATAATCTGACAGCATGCTTTGTTCCTCCAACCTCATCTTTTATATGAATGAATTTTTTAACCTTCTTTGCCGGTTTAAGATTTATATGATATAATGATAATGCACTGAGACCCACTTATCTAACACAATTATTTTTATTTATTATAACGATCGTATTTAGAGAAGGTGAGGAAAATTTGATGATAGATACCTATGTCATGCAGGATGCTTCTGAAATCGTCCGTTATGACCAGATAGGGATTCCGCTCTATATTCAAAGGGATAAGTTGTCAGATTATCCGGATTGGAAGGCCCTTTGCCACTGGCATGAGGACTTAGAATTCATCCGCATTTTAAAAGGTCAGATGAATTACCACGTGAATGGAAAATGGGTCTTGCTGAAAAAGGATGACTGTCTTATGGTCAATGCCAGACAGATGCATTACGGCTATTCCTATAATCGGCAGGACTGTGAGTTTATCTGCATTTTGTTCCACCCCCAGTTATTTACCGGGAATAAATTGCTTTTCCAAAAGTACATAGCACCGATTGTGGAAAATCAAGGCATGGAGTATATTTATTTTAACGGTTCAAGCAGCGAGGGAAGAGAAACTGCAGCCCTGCTCGATCATATTTATCTTTTAAAGGAGCAGGCGGCCGTTGCCTACGAGATAGAGGTGATAGGGATCATGCTTGCGTTATGGAAACGGCTCTGTGAGCGCTGCGAAGCCATATCCCCGGATGCCGCAGGTCAGGGCTGCTCGGATCTGTCGGTCCAGAAGGATATGGTATCGTTTATTCACCAGCATTATGGGGAAAAGATGTCTTTGTCTGATATTGCGGCAGCCGGCAGCATATGCCGGAGCAAGTGCTGTTTTATTTTCAAACAATATCTGCAGCAGTCTCCTATTGATTTTTTGAATTCTTACAGGCTGGAGGTCAGCCGAGGCCTGCTAAAAGACACCGCAGACAGCATTACTCAGGTTGCACTTGCCTGTGGTTTTAATCATCTAAGCTATTACTCCAAGCTTTTTTTACGAAGCTATGGATGTACTCCCAGTCAATACAGGAATTTACATTTACAGTAAAAGGACACAAAAAGAAAAAAAGAAAAAAAGAAAGAAGAAGGTAGTTCACGATGGAGACAATGTCATATGTTACATCAATTCTGGAAAAAATCGTAAATATCCCAAGCCCCAGCGGCTATACCAGGGAAGTCATGAATGCGATCCAGGAAGAGGCCTCGAAATTCGGCTTTTCCTCTGTTTATAACAAGAAAGGCGGCCTCATCATTAAGGTTCCCGGGCAGAAGCAGGAGGTTTTGGGCTTATCCGCCCATGTGGACACTCTGGGAGCTATGGTTCGTTCCATCACCAAAACAGGGATGCTTACCATTGTGCCTGTGGGAGGTTTTATGATGGAGACCATCGAAGGCATGTACTGCAAAGTACATACCAGAACCGGTAAAACCTACACCGGGACCATTCTAACAAAAGAGCCATCCGTCCACACCTATGACAATGCCAGAACTCTGGAGAGGAAGGTAAAAAATATGGAGATACGCCTGGATGAGTTGGTAGAAAACATCGATGATGTAAAGAAGCTAGAAATATCTCCTGGGGATTACATCAGCTTTGATCCCATGTTCGTCCATACGGAAAATGGATTTATCAAATCCCGCCACTTAGATGATAAAGCTTCTGTGGCAGTCCTTATGGGAGTATTAAAGGATTTATGGGAGTCCGGGCATAAGCCGGAAAGGACCCTTAAATTAGTGATCAGCAATTACGAAGAGGTGGGATATGGCGCAAGCTGGATTCCGGAAGATATAGAGGAGTTTATTGCCGTGGACATGGGAGCTTTGGGGGATGACTTGACAGGGGATGAAAAAAAGGTATCCATCTGTGCCCAGGATTCCACCGGGCCTTATGACTATGAAATGACAAACCGCCTCATTGCCGTTGCAAAGGAAAGGGGCCTGGATTTTGCGGTGGATGTATTCCCTCATTACGGTTCTGATGTAGGAAGCGCTATCCGTGGCGGGCACGACATCTGCGGTGCTTTGATCGGACCGGGAGTTCACGCTTCCCATGGAACCGAACGGACCCATGAAAAAGGCTTAGAACAGACTCTGAAGCTGATTGAAGGGTATATTGGCCTTCCTTTTTCCGATAGGTCTTAAGAATTTATTTTCTCTTCTCTTTTTACTTCCTCTTGCAAAAAAAAGATGCTTGTGCTAGTATATAGAAAAATTTGACATAGGGGAGGAGTATACCATGGATGAGAATTATGCTGTAGCATTTCAACTCATTATGAACGCAGGAAATTCTAAATCGCTTTCCATGATGGCGATGGAGTCTGCCAGAGAATTTAACTTTGAGGAGGCGGAAAAATACTTAAAAGAGGCGGAGCTTGAGATGAGATCTGCCCATCAGTCCCAGATTGATTTGATCCAACAGGAAGCCCAGGGGAACCCTGTTGAGGTAAACATTATTCTGGTACATGCCCAGGATCATTTAACCATGGCCATGATGGCAAAGGATCAGGCAGCGGAGGTTTTAAACCTTTACCGTATGATCAAGGATTTAAAGGACGCCATTGAAAAGTAAATAAGAATTTGCCCATAACAGCCTTCTTGCACACTGACATGATCTCAGGAGTAAGAAGGCTTATTACAATCCAGGAAAAGGAGAGAGATTATGGAAGGGATCAAAATCGTTACCATCGGGGGCGGCTCCTCTTATACGCCGGAGCTGGTGGAAGGGTTTATCAAACGTTATGAAAAACTGCCTGTAAGAGAGCTTTGGCTGGTGGATATTGAAGCGGGAAGGGAAAAGCTGGAGACTGTAGGCGCCCTAGCCCAGCGCATGGTAAAAAAAGCGGGACTTCCCATGAAGGTGATTCTGTCTTATGACAGGCGGGAAGCTTTAAGGGATGCGGATTATGTGACGACTCAGATGAGAGTGGGGCTATTGGATGCCAGAATCAAGGATGAACGGATCCCCTTAAGCCACGGCATGATCGGCCAGGAGACAAACGGAGCGGCAGGCATGTTCAAGGCATTCCGGACCATTCCGGTAATTCTGGATATTGTAAAGGACATGAAAGAACTTTGCCCTGAGGCATGGATGATCAACTTTACCAATCCTGCGGGAATGATCACAGAGGCTGTGTTAAGATATACGGATTATAAAAAGGTGATCGGCCTTTGTAATGTGCCGGTCAATATGGTAAATGGCTTTGCCAGGCTCTTAGATGTGGAGCCGGAGCGGGTGACGATGGAGCTTTCCGGCTTAAACCACCATATTTTTGCAACCGATGTATTTGTGGATGGACAGTCAAGGCTGGAAGAAATCCTGGAAATCTATCAGCACATCAGCGCCGAGGATGCTATTTCCATGAAGAATTTTTCCACCCTGCCGTTTTCGCCGGAGTTTATCCGGGGACTTCACTGCATCCCCTGCCCCTATCACAACTATTATTACTTTACCAAAGAGCAGCTGGAAGAGGAGTTAAAGGAATACAAGGAAGGCCGGGTCCGGGGCGAAGTGGTGAAAAAGGTAGAGGAGGAACTGTTTGAGCTGTACAAGGATGAGAACCTGGATGTAAAGCCCAAGCAGCTGGAGATGAGGGGCGGCGCCAGATACAGCGATGCTGCCTGCAACTTAATCTGCTCCCTGCACAACAATACCGGAGATATCCAGTATGTAGACGTACGGAACAACGGGACGATCTCAAACCTCCCGGCGGAAAGTGCGGTGGAAGCCGCCTGCATCATCACAAGCGGCGGTCCAAAGCCCATTGCCATAGGCGAGTTAAAGCCCCAGATTAACGGGACCATACAAACTATCAAGACCTTTGAGCGCCTGGTCTGCGAAGCGGCTGTCACCGGAAACCGGGATTTGGCAGTGACAGCTCTCAACATGAATCCTCTTTGCGCAAGCGATCACGAGGCCAATGCTGTCATTCATGAATTGCTGGAGGCCCATAAAGAATATCTCCCTCAATTCTTTAGAAACCAAAGTCCAGAATAAGAAAAAGCTGTGAAATTGACTGAAAAAGTCTGTTTCACAGCTTTTTTTATGGCGTTATAACGGATAAAATGCATGTTCAAAGGTGAAAATATTAATTATTAAATAAAAAGTTTATTTTTATTTTAGAATTTGCTTGTGTTTTTGCATATGTTATAGTATCATATGGGTAATAAGAAGTGGTCTAGACCACAGAAAGGGGTGCGAGGATGTATCATATTTTATTAGTTTGCTCAGCAGGAATGTCTACAAGCATGCTTGTAAAGAAAATGCAGGATGCAGCATCAGAAAAAGGCGTGGAGGCCACCATTTGGGCGGTGGGAGATGCTGAATCCGTTGAGGAAGTGAAAAAGGCAGATATTATTTTATTGGGGCCTCAGGTTCGTTATCTTGAGAAGAAGATGAACGAGAGAGTGAAAAATGAGAAACCTGTGCTTGTCATCGATATGATGGCTTACGGCACAATGAATGGCGCCAAGGTACTGGATCAGGCGCTGGGGAAGTTAAACGGGTAAGTATGAAAAAGAAGCTCCCCGTTCCAATAGTTTAGGGGAGGATAAAAGAGGGAGAAAAAGTTATGGGTGCATTTAATTCATTCATGGAAGCAAAGTTTATGCCAATCGCAGCTAAAATTGGCTCCCAGAAACATCTGGTTGCCATTCGTGATGCCTTTATAGCCATCATGCCAATTACCATGGTTGGTTCCATAGCAGTTTTACTTAATGTATTTTTAAGAGACCTTCCAAACCAGGCAGGTATGACCGGTTTTGTCCAGGCCATGTCTCCGATCATCAGTGTGAATGGCAACGTATATTTTGGCTCTATCGTAATTCTTGCTCTGGCATTTGTTTTTGCTCTGGGCTATAATCTTTCTAAAACCTACGATGTAAACGCTATCGCAGGCGGAGTCATCGCATTCGCAAGCTTAGTCACCTGTATGGGACAAAGCGCTACCTTCGACTACGAACTTCCAGGTGTTGCAGCGGCGGCTGCCGACCAGCTGAAAGGTCTCGGACTTGATGTAGCCGCTACACAAGGCGGCGGTGTTGCATTAAACGGAGTCAGCGGCTGGGGATACTTAGGTTCCGGATACACCGGTTCCGGTGGTCTGTTTACCGCACTGATTATGGGTTTTATCTGTACCATGATTTACATAAAGCTGATGCAGAAGAAGGTTACCATCAACCTTCCGGATTCTGTACCGCCAGCAGTCAGCAAAGCATTTGCAGCAATTGTTCCAGGTGTAATCGCCATTTACGTTGCAGGTATCTTAACCCAGATCTGCATAACCGCAACAGGCTCTACCATTAATGATATGGTTCTCAGATATATCCAGAGACCGCTCCTCAGCTTGTCACAGGGCTTCTTCAGCGTAATCTTCATGGTATTCCTGATCCAGCTGTTATGGTTCTTTGGTCTCCATGGACACAACGTACTGGCTCCTATCATGGACGGTATCTATTTAACGGCATTAAACCAGAACATTGAGGCATTTACCACCAGCCAGAGCACTGCGAACCTTCCATACTTATGGACCCGCGGTTCCTTTGATGCTTACTGCCAGATGGGCGGTTCCGGAATTACCTTAGGACTTATTATCGCAATCTTCCTGTTTTCTAAGAGGGATGACCAGAAAGCCATTGCAAAGCTGTCCTGGCCCATGGGTGTATTTAACATCAATGAGCCGATCATCTTCGGTATGCCGATCGTATTGAACCCGGTATATTTGATTCCATGGCTGATCGTTCCACCGGTATGTGCGACCATCGCATACGGCGCGACTGCCATAGGCCTGATCCCTCCGGTTTTCGTAGCTGTACCCTGGGTAATGCCTGCAGGCATCTATGCCTTCCTTGCAACAGGCGGAAGCTTTATGGCAGCACTTGTATCATTGTTTAATCTGTTTATATCTTTTGCCATCTGGACACCATTTGTAATGATGGCAAATAAGATGAAAAGTGAATAGTAACATAGATTAAGAAGGAGCTGCCAGACCAGTTCACAGGGGTTGTCCTGACAGAACTGATTTGGCAGTTCTTAAGTTTAGCAGAGAAAGAAGGGGAGAGAGCTCCATGAAAAGCTGGACCATATTTTTAATCGCCATAGGCTGCCTGTTCATTACTGTATCACCCCAGCTTCCATCCCCTGCCATGTATATGACCGTTGGTCTGGTATTTGTACTGTTGGGTGCAGCCATGCTGATAAAGAAAAGGAAATAAGGGGGTATAAGATATGAAACTTGAGTTTCCGGAAGGGTTTTACTTTGGAAGTGCAACCAGCGCCACCCAGTGTGAGGGAGGCGAAGATAATGACGGGAGAGGAAAAAATATCTGGGATTTGTGGTATGAGGAAGAAGGCTATAAATTTCATGGAGCCATTGGCCCAGGCATTACCTCTTCCTTTTACCAGAATTATAAAGAGGATATTCAGCTGATGAAGCAGACGGGCCATAATTCTTTCCGGACATCCATCAGCTGGTCCCGCCTGTTTCCGGAGGGGTTTGGTGAGGTGAACGAAAAAGCGGCTGATTTTTACCGTAGCCTGTTTTTGGAATTAAGGGAAAACGGGATCGAACCATTTGTGAATCTGTACCATTTTGACATGCCGGTAAAGCTGCAGGAGCTGGGAGGCTGGGAAAACAGAAAGGTCGTGGATTATTATAAAGAATATGCCTGGACCTGCTTTAACTTATTCGGAGATTTAGTGAAGCACTGGTTTACCTTTAATGAGCCCATCGTCCATGTGGAATGCGGATATCTGCAAGGCTATCACTATCCCTGCAAGGTGGATCCCAAAGCTGCGGTTTCGGTGGCTTATCATACGGCTCTGGCCAGCGCTTTAGCGGTGAAGGAATATCACAGCATGAAGCAGGGAGGAAAGATCGGGATTGTCTTAAACCTGACCCCGGCTTATCCAAGAAGCTCCCATCCAGAGGATGAGAAGGCGGCAAAGATTGCCGAGCTGTTCCAGAATAAGAGTTTTCTGGATCCTGCCGTTAAGGGAACTTATGATCCGGAACTGGTTGCCCTTATAGAAACGCATGGATTGCTGCCGGAGGCTTCTAAGGAGGACTTAGAGATCATCCGTCAAAATACGGTGGATTTTCTGGGAGTAAACTACTATCATCCCTTCCGTGTCTGCGCAAAGGCCAGTATTCCCAATCCATCAGCTCCGTTTACGCCGGAATATTATTTTGATATCTATGATATGCCTGGCAAACGGATGAATCCATACAGGGGCTGGGAAATCTATCCCAGAGGCCTATATGACATTGCTGTCAATATCCGCGACAACTATGGGAACATCGAATGGATGGTCACAGAAAATGGCATGGGCGTGGAAAATGAGGGACGTTTTAAGACAGACGGTATGATACAGGATGACTACCGCATTGAGTTCTATGAGGAGCATTTGACCTGGCTTCAAAAGGGGATAGAAGAAGGAAGCAATTGCATTGGATATCATGTGTGGACCTTTGTGGACTGCTGGTCATGGCTCAATGCTTATAAGAACCGTTACGGGCTTGTGGAGCTGGATTTGGAAACCCAGAAACGGACCATAAAAAAGTCGGGTTATTGGTATCAGGAGCTGCTTAAAAACAACGGTTTTGAAACGGGCAAATAGGAGAGGCATATGGAAGTAAGTCAAAAACTGAATGTAGAGGCAAAGGAATTCTTCAATGCCCTGGCGGACTCGGTAGCCTATGATATCAGCCAGGCCACAGGGAAAAAGGTAGATCCAGACCAGATTTATTCCGGTTTTCGCTATAAAAAGAAGATGAAAAATAAAATGGGGCAGGAGAACCATGTGGATGTGGTGATTAAGCAGTTTGTCTCTCCAAACTGCTATGAGGCAAGCTTTTGCACCTCCCATGGGACAAATGTTATATTTTACGAGATCGAAGATAGTAAAGACGGAAACATTATGGTACACTACAAGGAGGGATTTGAGGGTGAGAGTACTTCCTACTCCTTAAACCATAAAATTGTCTCCTGGTTTTATCAAAAAGGTTCCAAAAAGAGGGTTTCCAGGATGCTTTCATCCATGGAAAGCTTCATTAAGGGACAGAGGACAAAAGAGAATTAAAGGCGATAAGAGGTGATACAATGGGGGCTCCGAAATATCAGAAAATAAAACAGGACCTTATGGAAGAAATTAAGGACGCGTCTGTCAATACCCCTATTGCATCAGAACGGGAACTGGCCGGTCGGTATAATGCCAGCCGTATGACCGTGCGCAATGCTTTAAATGAACTGGTGGAAGAGGGAGTATTATATAGAGATAAAAATAAAGGAACTTTTGTTGCAGACCAAAGGCTTATGAAAAAAAATACGTCTGCAGAGACTTTAAATAAGCCCTTGGATGATACTTATGATTACAATGTGATCTATTTCAGTTCCTGCTTTTCCGATGAGAAGGTCGCTTCCTGTCTGGAGATCGGGTCTGAGGACCGGATGATCCGGATCGTGCGCTTAAACCGGAAGAATGGAAAGCCTGTAAGTGTTGAAGAAATCTATTTGATCCAAAGCCTGATCAATGACAAAGATTACAACAACTTAAATAAGCTTTTGGATCTGAAAGGATACATTGACGAGGGATCGGTTACGCAGAAGTTTCTTCCTATTATAGTGCCTGTAAAATATATTAATCTGCTTCACGTAAAGCTGAATACTCCGATTATTATGGTTGAGAGCACCATTGTAAGCAAAAGCGGCAGCCCGGTCGTGTATATCAGAGAATTTAACAACCCAATTGAAAAAATAATCGAGATAACCACATAGTTGAAATACCCGCAGTATACCATAATCCCCCTAAATAGGCAGGAAAGAGGAAATATCCTGCGGGTATACCATTATGCCCAAAAAGCTGGGCAGGAAAGTGAAAAGGTGTTTAATTATGGGAAGACTTGGAATCTCCCTGTATCCGGAGCATTCCACTCCGGAACGGGAAAAGGAATATATCCGGCTGGCCGGTAAAAACGGGTTTCAGCGGATTTTCACCTGTTTGTTGAGCGTGGGGAATAAAAACAAAGATGAGATGATCCATGAATTTCGGGATATGATTGATACGGCCCATGAATCCGGTATGGAAGTAATACTGGACGTGGCGCCTCCTGTTTTTGAAGCACTGGGGGCTTCCTATGACAATCTGGCTCCCTTTAAAGAACTGCATGCAGACGGGATCCGGCTGGATGTAGGCTTTGACGGCATGAAGGAAGCTGCTATGAGCTATAACAGCGAAGGACTGAAGATCGAGCTGAACGCCAGCACCGATCCAAGCTATGTGGCAAATATCATGAATCATCATCCGGTGCCGGAAAGGATCATTACCTGCCACAACTTTTATCCTCAGAAATATACGGGAATCAGTCTGGAGCACTTTGATTACTGCAACCGGGAAATGAAAAAGTACGGTCTGAAGGTTGCGGCCTTTGTGTCCAGCAACAATGAGAATACCTTTGGCCCCTGGCCGGTGAATGAGGGATTGTGTACTCTGGAGATGCACCGGGGCCTTCCTGTGGATGCACAGGTACGGCATCTGCTTGCAACCCGTATGGTAGATGATGTGATCATCGCCAATGCCTATGCTTCTGAGGAAGAATTAAAGGCCTGTGCCTCAGTGACACCTGGAAAGCTGATGTTTGGTCTTCGCCTGGAAAAAGAACTGACGGAAACAGAGCGGGAGATTCTTTACTTTGACCGGCAGCATGGGATCAGAGGCGATATCAGCGAATATATGATACGGTCCACCTGGCCGAGAGTAGTCTTTGCTGACAAATCTATTCAACCTGCCAATACCCGGGATTTAAAACGGGGGGATGTTGTGATTTTAAATGACGGTTATTCCCGTTATAAGGGAGAGCTGCATGTTGTTTTAAAGGATATGCCTAATGACGGAAGAAAGAATGTGATCGGCCATATACCTGATTATGAACTGGTACTGCTTGATTACATTAAACCCTGGAAATTGTTTGGTTTTACAGAAGTATGATTTGCATGATTCAAGCAGGCATATAACGGCAGCCTTTTCACGGTCTCTTCAGAGAGATATGAAACATAACTACGTTATAACTATAAGGAGGTTTATATGATTACCATTTCCAGTCCCATGCAGCAGGATAATATTAAAGAACTATTATCTAATTACAGGGAAGGTGATGTAACATTTACTTTCAGTAAAAAAGAGGGCATAAAACTCTTTTTTGAAGTTACCGGTAATCCGGCGGATGCGGCAATAAAAGCAAAGGAATTAATTAAAAATACAACTTGGGGCAAGGTTCTTTATTTTCAAGCACAGGCTGTATAGTGGTTATGAAACCTGGTGATTAAAAAAATTATAGATAGCAGGAGGACTTTCATGAATACAATTGTAAATTTTATAGAAAGAAAATTTTTACCTGTAGCTGTCGTAATAGGTTCTCAAAAGCATTTACTGGCTCTTAGAGATGCATTCATCAATTTGATGCCCCTGACTATGGCTGGTTCCATGGCCGTTCTTTTAAATGCGCTTTTGCGCGATATACCCAATACATATCTGGGCACCGGTAACGGTGTTACTACGTTTCCCCTTGTTTCATGGATTATTTCTTTAAACGGGATTGTCTGGGGGGGAACTCTGGCGGTTATGGGCATCATGCTTTCAATTACCCTGGGTTATACGATAGCAAAATCTTATGATGTTAATAAGGTGGCCGGCGCTATTGTTTCACTTGCGGCATATCTTATGGGATTGCCTCAAAGCGCCAGTACTTCCACCACCCTTACTTTGACTGATGTGCTGCCTGCTAATATTGCAGACATGATCCAGGCTTCAGGTGCAACAATCGCTACAGCCGATGGTGTGTCCACCATAACAGTTACAGGCAGTGCCTGGGGATTTTTTAACTTTTCAGGCTACTTTGGAGCCACGGGAATGTTTACTGTTATATTGTTCTCTTTTTTATCGGTAATAATTTTTGCGAAGCTGATGAAGAAAAATATTACAATAAAACTTCCTGAATCTGTTCCGCCTGCAGTGTCTCGTGCTTTTTCTGCCATCATACCAGGTGTTATATCACTTTATGGATCGGCTATCATCTATTTCGTGCTGAAACAAAGCTGGGCATTAGGGACTCAACCTGTCAGTGACTGGATCACAGAACATATACAACAGCCATTGCTGGGCATATCACAGGGCTATGGTTCGGTATTTATCATTGTATTGCTTGTGCACTTATTGTGGTTCTTCGGATTACATGGCACAAATATAATGGGAGCTGTTTTGAACAGTACTTATGGTGTTGCCCAGCTGCAAAATTTAGCTGCTTACGAGTCTGGCGCTGAGATTCCTTATAAATGGGTTTCAGGTTCTTTCGAGGCATTTGTGTGGCCTGGCGGTGCGGGTGTTACAATTGCTCTTATTGTTTCTATTTTAATCTTGTCAAAACGTGCAGATTATAAAATGGTGGGCAAGTTAGGTCTGGGACCGGGATTATTTAATATTAACGAACCGATCATGTTTGGTATACCAGTAGTTCTTAATCCTCTGCTGATCGTGCCGTTTATTTTGGCTCCGCTTGCAACAGCAACCATTTCATATTTTGCAACGATCTGGGGTCTGGTAAGCCCGGTGGTTATCAGTGTTCCATGGGTGATGCCTGTATTCTTGAGCGGATTCCTGGCTACAGCAGGCGACTGGCGTTCGCTCGTGCTTACTGCTGTCAATATGGCTGTTGCCTTTGCAATATGGGCGCCATTTATTATTGCTGCAAATGGAGCAGACTCTCCATCAGATAACTGATAACCTGTTGATGAGAAAAACGGCGTACATCTGATATGATTCAGATGTGCGCCGTTTTTTGAAAATCATCAGCTAGGACCAGTGGGAATGCCCATACTTCTAAATGTAGGCACTTCACCTATCTTCCTGAAATACAAGCCTGTGAATGGCCCAGGCAACCCCATCCTCTTCATTTGATTTGGTATGGTATCTTGCTGCCTCCCGGATACAGGACATGGCATTTTCCATGGCCACAGTCCAACCGAATTCCGGTGTGAACATGGATAGATCATTGTCGCTGTCTCCAAGCACCATCACATCCTTAAGAGAGATTCCCTTTTGCTCTGCGTATGCTTTTAAAACCAGCCCTTTCTGAGCAGCCTGATTGGTCAGTTCAATATTGTCGGGGAACGAGGAGGCCGCAGCCAGATCCGGATAGTCTGCGAAGATTTCTTTTAATTTTGCAGCCTTTTGGACAGGAATTCCGTTACTGCATATTTTAAATACATCGCTATTCTCAGGAAGCTCTTTAAGAGAAGAAATAAAGGTCGTGGATTCCATCCGCTTTTGCACGGCATCTTCCAACTCTTTTGAAATGTTAGCAAGAGGGCTGAATTTCTTCTTTATGAAGGAGTATATCTCGTTCAGCTTCCGTTCTTTTGGGGTAGTTGTATACCGCCCGCAGGCAGTCAGAATATCCATATCTGCCTGTTGCTCTGTAAGGATCCGATCAATGTCTGCAAGGTTCTGAGAAGTAAGAGGAATCTCACTCAGTAGTTCACCATCCTGACTGTATACGGCAGCCCCGCTTAAGCAGATGTAGCTGCATGTGATATCATGGGCATCCATAACGGCTTTTGCTTCTTGATAATCCCGTCCGCTGCAGATTAAAAATTCTATGCCCGCACGCTCAAGTCTGCGGATTGCATCTACATTGGCTTTTGAGATATTGGTCTGAGGGTTTAAAAGGGTGCCGTCCATATCGGAGGCGATCAGTCGGATGCTCATAGCAAGTAATCTCCTTTGTCTGCTTATATATTCTTGTCGTTATACTTAGCTTATCCTAATTTAACCGGTTCGTCAATGAAGAGGGGAGGGAGAGTCCTAATTTCATCAGATTTCATATCTCCAGAGCCGGTATCTTCCTTTCTTTTTACAAACTCCACATAAAATTCTTAATCAATGCAATGCCTGGCTTCTATTCAGGTTTCCCATGACAGTGGTGGGTATTGATGCTGCCATGAATATATTTTTTGAATTCTTTCAAAATAATGAATATGGTGGAATGTTTTGAGGTATTTATGGTATAATCATAGCCAGATAATAACAAGCCCATTTAAGGAGAACTATGAAACCACATGCATTTGCGGTCTGTGCATACAAGGACTCGCCCTATCTTGAAGCCTGCATCCGTTCTCTCCTGAAACAAAGCGTCAGGTCGGAGATCATCATATGCACATCAACACCCAGCCCTTTTATTGAAAAAATGGCGGACAAGTATCAGATCCCATTGTTTATCCGGCCAGGGAAAAGCAATATAAGGGAAGACTGGAATTTTGCCTATGACCAGGCTTTTGCCCGCTTTGTTACCATTGCCCATCAGGATGATCTATACCAGAAGGATTATGTGAAGAAGCTTCTGAAATGCTATAAGAAATACCCGGACATGACATTGTTTACGGGAGGATATACCGTGATCCGGGGAAACCGGCCGGCTGTCTTTGAAATGGTGGAATTTATCAAGCGTTTTCTAAGGATCCCGCTTCGTTTCCATTCTATCAGTCATTTATCCTGGGTCAAGAAAAGCGTTTTGATGTTTGGAAACTCTATCTGCTGTCCTGCATGCGCATATAATAAGGAAGAATTAGGAGAGTCTCTTTTCAACTCTCCTTACCAGTTTGCCCTGGATTGGGATACGCTTTACCAGCTATCCGGGCGGCCGGGACGTTTTATTTGCGTGGAAAAACCGATTTTGTATTACAGAGTCCACGGAGAGGCCACCACAAAAGCCTGTATTGCGGATAACAGCCGGATCAGGGAGGAAGCGGATATGTTTTCAAAGATGTGGCCCGGACCGATGGTAAAGGTATTGATGCATTTTTACAGGAAGGCTTATAAAGAGTACGAATAAAATTAATATTTGGAGGAAGAACCAATGAAGGTAGTATTATTAGCGGGAGGCTTTGGAACCAGAATCAGTGAGCAGAGCCATTTAAAGCCGAAGCCAATGATTGAAATCGGGGAGAAGCCTATTTTGTGGCATATTATGAAGTACTATTCCCAGTATGGCTTTCATGATTTTGTCATTTGCCTTGGATATAAGCAGTATGTAGTAAAGGAATTTTTCGCGGATTATTTTCTTCATACATCCGATGTAACCTTTGATCTTGCCAACAATAAGATGGAGGTACATAATAATTATTCGGAGCCATGGAAGGTGACCCTGGTGGATACAGGGTTAAATACCATGACCGGCGGACGTATTAAGCGCATAGAGCCTTATATCGGCGATGAACCCTTTATGCTGACCTATGGAGACGGAGTCTGCGATGTGGATTTAAAGGCTTTGTTAAAATTCCATCAGGACCATGGAAAGACCGCGACCATGACCACTGTGAATATCGCCCAGTTAAAGGGAGTTTTGGATATTGATGAAGGCGATGTGGTCCGTTCTTTCAGAGAAAAGGATGAGGCGGATACCAGCCTGATCAACGGGGGCTTCATGGTCTTGAATCCTGAGATCTTTTCCTATTTAAAGGATGATAATACCATATTTGAAAAGGAACCATTGCAAAGCCTTGCGGCAGAGGGGCAGCTTATGAGCTTCCATCACAACGGCTTCTGGCAGTGCATGGATACGCAGAGAGAAATGAAGAAGCTGGAAGATTTGTGGCAGTCCGGACAGGCACCATGGAAAATTTGGGAGAATTGATATGACAAATTGGGCTAGTATCAAATGGAACGAATTTTGTGATTTTTATAAAGGGAAAAAAGTCCTGGTCACAGGACATACAGGCTTTAAGGGGACCTGGCTCAGCCATCTCCTTGTTAAGGCCGGAGCATCGGTAACGGGATATTCCCTTACGCCTTCCACAGACCCAAACCTGTTTGAAGCGTCAGGACTTTCCCGCAATGTGAATTCTATAATCGGGGATGTCCGGGATTTGGAACATTTAAAGAAGGTGTTTTCCCAGGAGGAGCCGGAAATTGTGTTTCACCTGGCGGCCCAGCCCATCGTACGGGACTCTTATAAGGATCCGGTTTACACCTATGAGACCAATGTCATGGGAACAGTCAACATACTGGAATGTGTACGGCTGACTCCTTCTGTTAAATCCTTTTTAAATGTAACAACGGATAAGGTGTATGAAAACAGGGAATGGGAATACGGATACCGGGAAACAGACCCGTTGGATGGCTATGATCCATATTCTAACAGCAAATCCTGCTCCGAGCTGGTGACTCACAGCTATGCAAAATCCTTTTTCTCTGACGGGCGCGTGGCAGTTTCTACATCCCGTGCAGGAAATGTGATCGGAGGAGGAGATTTTGCCAATGACAGGATTATACCGGACTGTATCCGTGCGGCAGCTGCAGGACAGGATATTATCGTAAGAAATCCCCATTCTACAAGGCCGTATCAGCATGTGCTGGAGCCTCTGGCTATTTACATGACCATTGCCATGAAGCAGTATGAGGATTCAACCTTCCAGGGATATTATAACGTAGGCCCTGACGACAAAGACTGTGTGACCACCGGAGCGCTGGCGGATCTGTTCTGTGAGGCCTGGGGCCAGGGAATAAAGTGGATTGATAAGTTTGAAGGAGGTCCTCATGAGGCCAATTTCTTAAAACTGGACTGTTCCAAGATTAAAAGAGTCTTTGGCTGGTATCCCAGGTATGGGGTGAAGGAGGCAGTGGAAAAGACTGTGGAATGGACCAAGGCCTACTTGGAAGGGGCGGATATGCCTGCATTTATGGATCTGCAGATAAAAGAGTTTTTCAATTAATATAAGTTTGAGAGGAAAAATAGAATGTTTGAGAACAAGACAGAAAAAGTGGCGCGGGAGGAGATCCTTTCTCTGGTAAAGGAATACTGCAGCACCTACCACAATCAGAAAGATCCGTTTAAAGAAGGAGACCGCATTTCATATGCATCCCGTGTGTACGATCATCAGGAAATGGTGAACCTGGTGGACAGCTCTCTGGAGTTTTGGCTTACATCCGGGCGGTATACCGATGAATTCGAAAAAAAGCTGGCGGAATATTTAAAAGTCAGGTTCTGTTCCCTTGTGAATTCCGGATCATCAGCGAATTTGCTGGCATTTATGACTCTTACATCACCACTTTTAAAGGAGCGCCAGATAAAGCGCGGTGATGAAGTGATCACAGTAGCAGCCGGATTTCCAACCACTGTAACACCTATGATCCAGTATGGTGCGGTTCCTGTATTTGTGGACGTTACCATCCCCCAATATAACATTGATGTGAACATGCTTGAGGCTGCACTTTCAGAAAAGACCAAGGCAGTCATGATCGCCCATACCCTGGGAAATCCCTTTGACCTTTCTGCGGTTAAGGCATTTTGCGACAGGCACCAGCTATGGCTCGTAGAGGATAATTGCGATGCTCTTGGAACAATTTACACCATAAATGGGGAAGAGCGTTTCTCCGGAACCATCGGTGATATAGGAACCTCAAGCTTTTATCCGCCTCACCATATGACAATGGGAGAGGGCGGTGCGGTATATACGAATAACTCACTGCTAAATAAAATAATCCGCTCATTTCGTGATTGGGGCCGGGACTGTGTGTGTCCTTCCGGACGCGACAACTTATGCGGACACCGGTTTGACCGCCAGTACGGGGAGCTTCCTGTGGGCTATGACCATAAATATGTTTATTCTCATTTTGGCTACAATTTAAAAGCCACTGATATGCAGGCAGCCATCGGCTGTGCCCAGCTTGATAAGTTTCCCTCCTTTGTAGAGAGGCGGCGCCATAATTTCGATCGTCTTCATAAGGGCCTGGAAGAGGTTTCCCACAAGCTGATCCTTCCGGAGGCATGTCCGGATTCCAAGCCAAGCTGGTTCGGCTTTTTAATAACCTGCAAAGAAGGAGTAAGCCGGAATCAGGTTGTACAGTATGTGGAATCCAAAGGCGTTCAGACAAGGATGCTCTTTGCCGGTAATTTGACGAAACATCCATGCTTTGACCAGATGAGAGCGTCCGGGGAAGGATACCGGATCGCCCAGCAGCTGACCAATACTGACCGGATCATGGAGGATACCTTCTGGGTAGGAGTATATCCGGGAATGACGGATGAGATGATCGATTATATGGCAAAGACCATAAAGGAGGCGCTTAGCCAATAAGGGTTTTATACCTCTACGCCCTCAAGAGCATGGGCAGAAGAGGGAACACCCTGCAAGTATACCTTTATGCCCAGAAAACACGGGCAGGAAAGAGGAAACATGAAGGAATACGATTTAACGGAGGTACATCAGGCGAACCTGGCTATTTTAAAGGAAATTGACCGTATCTGCCGAAAATACAGGATCAAATATCTTCTGGATGCAGGAACACTTTTAGGAGCGGTAAGGCACAAAGGCTTCATTCCCTGGGATGATGATGCGGATGTGGCGTTTACCCGATCTAATTATGATGCCTTTTTAAAGGTAGTGCGCCGGGAGCTTCCGGAAGAGATGGAACTTCTTGAACCAAAGGATTTGAGAGGCGGGACGGCTTTTTATGATTTTACAACTAGAATCATCTATAAAAACAGCCGGACTCATGAGGACTCAGAAGAGATGCGGTTTTATGAAGGAAAATTAAACCATCTGTGGGTGGACTTATTCACCATTGATGAGCTTCCTGAAGGCAAGGCAGCTTCTGCCTGTACCCGCCTTCTTCATACTGTGATCTACGGCATGGCCATGGGCCACCGTTACCAGCTGGACTATAAAAAGTACAGCCTGGTCAATAAAATCGTTATAGGCACGCTGGCTTCTTTGGGGAAAATGATTCCAATGAAAACCTTGAGAAAGCTGCAGCATATGATTGCGGTCAAAGATCAGAAGGGAAAAACCCGCCTTAGGTATTACAGCAACTACCAGCCGGATTATCTCTATGTAACGCTTAAGAAGGAATGGTGTGAAGAAACGGTGGACCTGGAATTTGAAGATACCAAACTGATGGCACCAAAAGGCTGGCATGAGGTTCTCACCTGGATTTACGGTGATTATAAGAAGCTTCCGCCGGAGGAACAACGGGTACCATCTCATTCCAGTACGGAAATTAAAATATATCATTAGAACACAGGGATTCAAAAGAATCCCGCCCTTATTTTTCAGTTATAAGATTCCCGCAACAGGACAATTAAAATCCGCATTGATCAGGCTTTTTATCAGCTGCCTCAATGCGGATTTTAATGTCCAAGGAGCTAAACTCCTATTGCTGGTTTAAATATTCCTTTGCGTCTTTAAAGAAACTGAAAATAATAAGGAGTATAATAATTCCTATAGGAAATGCTGCTATGATAGAAACCGTCTGCAGATTGGCCATGGAATTCTCGGAAAATATAAGAGCGATGGGAAACAGCATTAAAAGTACGGACCAGAACAGCTTTACGCGTTTATCTGGCTCAGCGTCATCGGGAAGCTCCTTATAAGAGTAAGTGGAAGCGACCAGGGCCAGGGCATCAAAGCTGGTTGCGTAAAAAGCCACCATGGTAACTGCCAGAAGGATCAGCCCCAGCTTTGCAAACGGCAAGGTTTCAAGGATTGCCATGATTGTCTGGTACAAGTCTCCTGTGGAAGCATAAATGCCCATCACATCCAGCACACCCTTTGTCTGTAGGGCCAGGCTGTAATTTCCCAATATAATAAAGGAAGTAAAGGTTCCTGAGATCCCAAAGACATATCCCCCGAGGATGGTCTGCTTTATGGTGCGCCCTTTACTGATGGTTCCGATAAAGAAAGGAGTGGCTACGCACCAAACCATCCAGTAAGCCCAGTAAAAGATGGTCCAGTTCTGAGGGAAGGATGAGGTCCGCAGGGCATCGGTCCAGGTGGACAGGCTAATAAAGTTCTGC
>POVV01000336.1_pt1 | contig 33649 bp, 23 predicted proteins | sample 1560271 | NCBI WGS metagenome assembly POVV01 (sample SAMN08337232, study PRJNA429181) | Bioreactor metagenome, whole genome shotgun sequencing project. | biome: cows' rumen and soil; feature: anaerobic; isolation source: anaerobic chemostat enrichment culture, galacturonate as sole carbon... | reverse complement strand
AATGATTTCTACTTCATCCACGCCTTCGCAACGCATGCCCAAATAATCTTCAAAGAAATCGGTATTAACAATAGACCCGGCAATACCCATACAGACTGCACCAATCGACAAATATGATTTGCCTCGCATAGTAGCAACAGCCAGTCCGGCCTTAGCAAAACGAAGTAGCTTTTCTTTCACATCGCAAGGAATATCTGTTGTTCCCGCATCCTGAACATCGTGTCCATAGATACCAAAAGCAGGCAAGCCTTTCTGAGCATGGCCTGCAAGTACAGCTGCTAAGTAAACTGCTCCCGGACGTTCCGTTCCGTTAAATCCCCAAACGGCTTTAACTGTATGCGGTTCCATATCCATAGTTTCGCTACCATAGCACCAACATGGAGTCACAGTTATAGTTACACCAACACCTTCTTTACGAAATTTCTCTGCACAAGCAGCACTTTCGGCTACACGTCCGATGGTAGAGTCTGCGACAACACATTGAATTGGTGTTCCATCAGGATATTTCAGAGTAGAAGTCAATAGATCAACCACACTCTTTGCCATGTTCATTGTTTGATTTTCGAGTGATTCGCGCACTCCACCCATACGTCCATCAATAGTAGGACGGATACCAATTTTAGGCCATTCGCCTTGAAATCTTTTTTTTGTCATGATATTTTAGATTTAAACAGTTAGTTAGTTATTTTACTCTAGTTCTATTTTAGCATATTAATGGGATATTACTTATTGTAAAAAAAGCTATTCCATTAATGAGTATAGGCTGCGATGAGAAAAGTCAATATTTCCATAGATTAAACAGTATTGATTCAGGTGTAACAAACATACACCTAAAAGACTAGAATCACTTTCACTATACCGATGAACCAATAATACTTTTTCGATATTATAGTTAAATTATATTCCGCTATTTGTTATAAATTAGTATATTTATATTTTGAAACCATGATATAAAAGCGATACCAACACATGTACGGAGTAATAGATCTAATACTACTTAATATCGGTTATTCGGAGTTAAATGCAGATTGGAACTGGAAAGGAATATATAGCCCATTTGCTCGGATATATTACGTAGAAAAAGGAGAAGCAAGAACACGAATCGGAGAAAAATCTTATGTACTAAAACCCGGCTACCTATATTTAACCCCACCATTTACTTTGCACGATGACGAGTGCGACAGTTATTTTTCTTTATATTACATTCACTTTTATGAAAAAACGCTGAATAAAGAATCAATATTCGACACTTATAATTTCCCTATAGAAATAAAAGCTAATTCTTTGGATTTATTATTAACAGAGAGATTATTATATATAAATCCAGACCGTTACTTAAGACATTACGACCCTAAGCTATATGATAATCCACCAACATTCTCTCAGTATATTGCTGACAACAACCGAATGTCAATGCATTCCTCTATAGAAACGCAAGGTATACTATATCAACTTATTTCTAAGTTTTTAGAAACAGCTGAAATAAAGACAAGTAACAGAGACGTCCGCATAAGTAAAAGCCTACAGTACATACATGAGAATATAAACAAAGATATCTCTGTTTTAACCTTGTCGAATATAGCATGTCTTTCGGAAGATCATTTTATCCGCCTATTCCGCAACGAGATGGGACACACTCCACTTAAATATATCAACTTGAAAAAAGTAGAAAAAGCACAATTACTTCTTCTTACTACCGAAGCTCCAATCAGGGATGTTGCCTTTGAATTATCGATAGATAATATATCATATTTCAACAGAATATTTAAACAATATACGGGAAAAACTCCGGGTGAATATCGTTCGGAACATAACAGATAATACTACCTAAAAAAGTTTTATTACATTTGTATGTTTTGGTAACCTAATCGAAGATCTCTCCAAATGAGAAAACATTCAATAATAATTATTTTTTTTCTTTTTATATGGACTTCTGCTTTGGCAAGCAATGAGGGGGATCAATCTTTAAAAGATCTTGATAATTATATAGGTCAAAGAGAACATTATATTCAGTTACGAGAAAACCGTATAAATATTTTGAAGCAAAGAGTAGCTTCGATAAATAATGATACCGAGAGGTTTGAAATATACAGTTCTTTATTTGATGAATATAAATCTTACAAATATGACTCTGCTTTTGTATATGCGCAAAAGTCTTTTGCAACTGCTCAAAAGCTTTCAGACCTGAATAAAACCATTGAAGCTAAAAGGCAAATGGCTTTTTGCTACCTATCATCAGGTTTGTTCAAAGAGGCTTCGGACATAATGAAGTCTATAGACATTAAAAACTCCCCAATAAATATAAAAAGAGATTATTACGTATTGCTGGCGCGCCTTTACTATGATATGGCAGATTATAGCTTCGGAGAATATTTTAGTCAGGATTATATAAAATCAGGTATACAATACTGTGATTCGGCGATAACTTATCTACCAATAGAATCATCGTCTGTATGGAGTACTGTTGGCCTTAAACGTATGCAGCAACGAAATTTTCCGGCAGCAATCGATGCCTTCCAGACTCTACTACGCTTACCCGGCATAGATGATCACACCTACGCTATAGCAACTTCCAGCATCGGATTCATGTATTCCGAGATGGGAGATACAGAAAAAGCGATATACTATCTTTCACAGGCTTCTATTGGTGATATTAAGTCTGCAACGAAAGAGGCGGTTGCACTACAAAATTTAGCGGGAATTTTATACAGGGAAGGGGATGTCAGGCGTGCTAATAGTTATATCCGAATAGCAATGGAAGATGCTAATTTCTATAATGCCCGACATCGAAAAATTCAGATCAGTGCAATTCTGCCAATTATAGAAAAAGAGCGAATGGAAATGGTGGAGCGCCAAAGAAATGATCTTATCATATTCGCATCAATAGTATCATTACTGTTTCTTCTTCTTTTAGTGGCCACTGTTATAATATATAAACAGGTAAAAAGACTTAGAAAAGCCCGGCAAACAATTCAGCTTCAAAATAAAGATCTGAAATCGGCATATATAAAACTCTATGAAGCTAATGAAATTAAAGATGAATACATTGTCCAATCTCTGTACGGAAAATCTGAATACATAGACCGATTAGAAAATTTATATAAGATAATCAACCGGAAGATTATCGCCCGACAATATGACGATATACGCTCGTACCTCAAAGAAGATGATCTGAAAAAGGAACGGGAAAACATGTATTCATCTTTTGATGAAACGTTCCTAAGACTTTTTCCTGATTTTATAGAAGGATACAATCATTTATTCAAACCGGAAGATTCTATTAGTCTCGATACAAATAAAGTTTTGACTCCCGAGCTTCGGATATTTGCACTAATTCGTTTAGGAATACACGAGAGCGAACGCATTGCGAAATTTCTAGATTATTCAGTAAACACAATCAATACATACAAGACCAAGGTTAAAAACAAATCCATTATACCAAACGAACAGTTCGAGCAAAAAATAATGGAAATTAAAACGGTAAGAACTGCCCCCCTTCAATAATTTCCTTATCAATAAAACAATCTTTTACCTCAAAAGAGGTTATTTGTGTTATATTTACATTATATTTTAACACATAGGCAAAACAAGCAAACAGCTACATATCAGCCAATTACCACAAACGCCTTCACAATAACACTTATATATTTCATTAGGTTCTTTAGCTTTTTACTTTACGGGGCTACATTTGTATCAATCCGTATTCTACATTCTAATTTACTGTAAACGAAAATGCAGTATGCGGAGCAAATAACCACTTATTAACCAAAAACAGTACCTATGAAAATCTTGTCAAAGTATTTTACTACATTATTTTTGCTGACTGTCATACTCTCGTTCGTAGCGTGCAACGATACCGACGACGGAAACTTTGTACAGCCAATTACCCTATATGAAAAAATAAAAGGGGATTGGAAAACGACATCTGTTAAGCAAATTGATGAAATAGCCAAAGCGAACTCTCAGAGTCCGAGCGAAATGACATTAACTAATCTTTTCGATTTTTCATCCTTCTCAATCAAGCTTAACGTAGATACCGACAATCAGCCGACGACTTATGAAATCGGTGGAAAATCGCCTGCGTTGTTTCCAACAACAGGCTTCTGGTCCCTAGATTATCCTTTTCCCAATACAGACGGAGCATCTACTATCTTGATCCTATATTCGGATGCAGCTAAAATGAATAAAACAGGAGAACTATCTATTACAGCTACGCCCGGTGCGACTCAAGTATTAGAACTAAAATTCACTCGAAAAACTAAAGGAACTGCTTTTGTTTCCTATATCTATAATCTATCACCAAACAACGAGTAATCATGAAAAAAGCAATATATGTTTTCATAGGATTCTTGCTATTGTCGTTAAACACTCTCAAGGCACAACAAGCAATTGCAGATCCTGACAAAATGTGGACAGTTCCTTCTGTATATACGATGGACGAGCCTGTAACATGGTATTTTGACCTATCTAGCGCCTCTACCCTGGCCGATGGTGAAAACCTTTATTTGTGGATATGGGCTCCGACCAATCCTACAGGGAATCCTATACCTATAAAATATGAAGGTGACAGAGTTTGGAGTATAAGCTTTACGCCCACTCAATTTTTCAACATGACAGTAGAGCAACTCTTTGCCAATACAGAAAATTTCTATTTTCTACTAAGAGACTTGGATGGAAATAAACTTACAAGTACTCTTTCTTTTCCAAAAGTTAACTACATAAAAGAGTTTACCGAAAGTGGAAAAGTAATAGACTTTGCGCCATCCAATTTCCAATTAGGGAGCACAGTTACTATTCTATTTAACTCCAATCTGGTAGACGGATTCAATCCTGCTCCTTCAACAGTACATATGCATGGTGGATTAAATGATTGGGACGCTCAACAAACATTTGATGCATGGCTTCCTGAAATACGCGAAAAAACAAAATTCAGACATGTAGGCAACGGTATATATAAGAAAGACTTGGTTCCTCAAACTTATTTTAAAGTTACCGAAGAATATGAAATGGAAAATCTAGTTTTCTTAGCAGTAAAATATAATGGTAATGATGCGACTCCAGACTGGGCCGGAGCATCACCCGATTATAAAATTCTAGCACCTAATGCCCCTATTCCTCCTGCTCCGGTATTCTATTATTTTCCTCAAAAGTTTAGCCAGTTAGATATACTTACATTAGTAAGAAAAAACAACGAACGAGCTACATCTTTGGAGTATACAATTACTGCAGGTACTAAAACCATAACAGGTACTTTCAGCGGAACAATGACTGAATTACGGGCGAATATAAATCTATTGAGTGAACTGAACAGCGCTGGACCTATCAATAAAATAGGTCTTATTGTAAAACGCAATGGGATAGAAATTCTTAAGACAGATATTCCACTAGTACCAACATCGGAGTTAGAATAATAAACTGAAAAATCATGAAGATGAAAAACAAAATATATCAATATATAATGCGCTCATTCGTTTTCGCTCTATTCTTTGCCGGAATGAGTATGCAACTCCTTGCGCAGAATATAACTGCTAAAGGGCTGGTTACTGATGAGAATAATGATCCTCTTGTTGGTGTCACCGTCAAGGTAGACGGAAATGCCTTGCAAGGAACTTTGACTAATATTGACGGAATATTCGAATTAAGCTGCCCTACCGGTAGCCTCCTTGAGTTCTCATATATAGGCTTCAATACTCAAAAAGTAGAGGCGAAAAATGACATGCGAATAATAATGGCGGAAAATGCTTTCTCATTGAAGGAAACAGTCATAGTCGGTATTGGTTATGGCACAATGCGCAAATCCGACCTTACAGGAGCCATATCTTCCGTGAATCAAGATGATTTAAAGAAAGGTATTGTTACCTCTACCGAACAAATGCTTCAAGGTAAGATCTCTGGGCTTTCTATCATACAAGGTTCGGGAAATCCTGCCGATGGTGCTATGATAAGACTACGTGGAGGCACATCGTTAGCTGCAAGTAACTCTCCTCTTATTGTTGTGGATGGTATTCCCGGAGTAGATATCAACTCGGTACAACCTTCAGAAATTGTTTCTGTAGATGTATTAAAAGATGCCTCATCTTCGGCTATTTACGGTTCACGTGGAGCTAATGGGGTTATCATTATTACTACTAGTCGTTCAAACAGCGACAGAGAGGTAAAAAGTGTAGAGTATAATGGGTATGTAGCAGCAGGATATGTAGCTAAACAGTTAGATTTACTTTCTGCTGACCAATGGCGTCAATATGTTAGAGACAACGGCGTAAAAGACGCAATTGATTATGGTGGCAACACGGATTGGCAAAAAGAACTAGAACGCACAGCTATAAGCCATTCTCACAATATATTCTTCAGCAATGTAAATAAAGAAAGTGGTTATAGTGCTTCATTTACATATATGAATAGCCAAGGCGTAATCAAAAGAAGTGAGTTAGAAAGATTATCAGGAAGCATCTCTGCACATCAATATGGATTAAACAAAAAATTCAAAATAGAAGGAGGACTTAGTGCAAACCGCGATAACTGGACACCAACAGACAATCGCATCTTTGAACGAGCAACGAACTTAAATCCGACAGTACCAGTAAGAGACAGATTCGGCGAGTATACTTCCATTAGTGGAACCAATACAGAGAATCCTGTTGAATTGAACAATAATCGTTCAGCAGACAACTCTCGCCATCGTCTATTAGGTTATGGAAAACTAGAAATAGAACCTATTACCGGATTAAAAGCTGTTGCAAATGGCTCTTATGAATTCAATAGCCTTCAGACTCGCCTTTATCTTCCTACTTATGCAGTAATGGAAGGTCGTGGCGAACAAGGACGAGGACAAAGATTCAATGATGATTCGAGAACCTATCAGCTAGAGACATACATCACTTACGATACTGAGTTTAATAACAAACATAAGTTAAACGTAATGGGAGGATACTCGTATACCAACTTGATGTATGAAGGTTTTGGAGCAACCCGTAGAGGCTTCGACACGGATGAGTTTTTATATAACAATCTAGCAGCAGGAGGAGATTATAGAAAAGGTGATGTTTACTCATACAAAGGAGAAGCTACATTAGTTTCATTCTTTGGTCGTGTAAACTACAACTATTTAGGCAAATACATGGCTACTGCCACTCTTCGTGATGATGGTTCTTCTCGTTTCGGTGCAAATCATAAATGGGGATTATTTCCTTCGGCATCCGTTGCTTGGAGAATATCCGATGAAGACTTTATGACTTCAACCTCTTCATGGCTAAACAACCTTAAACTTCGCCTCGGATATGGAGTTACAGGTAATCAGGATGGTATCGGAGAATACAAATCGCTATCGCTGCTTGGCACATCAGGGTCAGCGTATTATGACGCAATAACAGGAACTTGGAAATCGCCATATGCTCCTACTCAAAACCCTAATCCTGATTTAAAATGGGAATCTACGGAGCAATTCAATCTAGGTATTGACTTTAGTATTATAAACCGTATTTCAGGTTCGGTAGAACTATATAGCAAAAACACAAAAGACCTGCTATGGGTATACCCTGTTCCACAACCGCCAAATTTGTTCGGAACAAAGCTTGCTAATGTGGGAACACTTAGAAATAGAGGTATAGAGCTTAATCTAAATGCTAACATTCTGAAATCAAAAGATTTTAGTTGGGATACAAATTTGACCGTTTCATATAACGATCAGGAAGTAACTAAAATATCGAACAAAGACTATGAATCTTCAGGTTTCCAAGCGGGAGGGCTACACGGACTCAGAGGGCTATCGGGCATATATACTCAGATTATTAAAGAAGGTTACCCTGTAGGCGCATTCTTCGGACCTAAATGCATCGGCCTTGACGAAGATGGTAAGTATATATTAAAAACAGATGACAAAGGTGAACCTATAAATGAATATTTGGGAAGTGCTCAGGCAAAAGTAAACTTAGGCCTTGCGATGACTTTCTCTTACAAAGACTTTGATCTTAATATCTCAGGATATGGCATGTTCGGACAAAAAGTATTAAATGCCACAACAATGAGTTTATACGATCCGACAAGGCTTCCTGCACAAAATGTACCAGATAAGTTTGTGACGAGCGGAATAACATCTCCGGCAACTTACAGTGACTATTGGGTAGAAAGCGGTGATTTCTTCCGTCTGCAATCAATGACTCTGGGTTATACATTGCCGGCAACCAAAAATCTTGGATTGAAAAAAATCAGAGTATATGTTACAGCCGAAAATCTATTTATCCTGACAGGTTATACAGGTGTTGACCCGGAAGTAAATGCAAGTTTGGCATTAAATCAGAGTAACGGACAGGTAACGACCTCCCCGGGTATTGACATGCACAACTACTATCCTCGTCCACGGACATTCTCTTTTGGCCTAAATGTATCTTTCTAACTTAAATGTAAAACCAATATGAAAACAAGAATAATATCAAAGCTTTCTATTTCGTTTCTTTCGTTGGCCTTACTAATCTCTTGTACTGATTTGGACGAGAAGCTTTATGACAAGGTGTCTACGGACGACTATGGAAAAACAGAAGCTGAAATAAGAACTATTGTCGGAGGAGCGTATGCTACACTTCGAGGCTTTAATGATGCCAATGCCGGAGGCACAATTTGTTTTCCGACATGCGAATTTATTTTCTTCTTAAACGAATGCGTTTCTGACGATGCGCTGATACCTACCCGTGGAACAGACTGGTATGACGGCGGGCGCTATCAGCAATTGCAGGAACATACATGGGATGCAAACAATATAACTATCCTAAGTGCATGGAAATATTGTTTCCAAGGAATTGCCAATATAAATTCTATTATCTATCAAGTAGATAAATCTGAACTTACTGAGGAAGGGAAAGATAAAGTAAAAGCGGAATTAAGAGGTTTAAGAGCTTATTATTATACTTTGCTCATCGATTGGTTCGGAGATGTGCCTATCTCAACAAGCTTTGAAGACACCTCACTACCGGCAAAATCGAGTAGAAAAGAGGTATTTGATTTTATAGAAAAAGAGTTTACCGAAATTCTACCATTACTTCCTACAGGTGTAAGATATGGAGGTTTTACCCAAAATGTTGCAAACAGTTTATTGGCTCGTTTATATCTGAATGCAGAAGTTTATACAGGTACTCCTCGTTGGCAAGATTGCATCAATGCTTGCGACAAGGTTAGTGGCTATGTATTGGAACCTAATTATTTCGAAAGCTTTAAAACTCAAAATGAGAAATCTCGCGAAACTATATTTGTGATACCTTACGATCATAAAGAAGGAACAGTCGGTAACTATTTGGCATCGATGACTTATCATTACAACCAACGTTACGCATTCTCTGCAACAGGGGGCTACCAATGGTGTGGGAATGGTATCTGTGCTCAACCGGGACTTTACTCTTCATTCGAGGAAAAAGACGTTCGTCGCAAATCATTGCTGATAGGCGATCAGATAAATCTGGCTACAGGAAATGTTATCATGATGGATGACGGAAATCCACTTTCTTATACTGAAACAATTGGAGATTACAAAAAAGCTCTTCAAAATGAAGGTGCCCGTTTACATAAATATGAAGCACAGGGCGATGATCAATGGGAGCGCGACAATGATTGGGTACTAATCCGTTATTCTGAGATATTGATGATGAAAGCCGAAGCAAGCTTCCGCCTCAATTATGTCGTAAACGCTTTGACTCTTGTAAATGAAGTAAGAAGTCGTGCAGGATTAGATGATCTTACAACGTTAACCTTAGCTGATCTGGATAATGAGTGGAGACACGAATTTGTATTCGAAGGAAATCGTCGGACTGTAAATATACGATTCGGCACATTCTTCGAGCCATGGTGGAGTAAAGGAACTACCCCTAAATTCAGAGGTGTATACCCTATACCTGCAACTATGTTGGCTGCAAACCCTAATCTGATTCAGAACCCAAATTACAAGTAGAATACTAAATGGCTGTGATACGAATGGAAACAGGTATCACGGCCATTCAAAAAACAAAAGATATGAAAAATCTGTTATTTACTATTTTAGCCTGCATCCCTGTTATATTCGGCAGTTGTGAAAAAGACGATCTACCCATAATAAAAGAGCCGATTGAGGTTTTAGATCCGGTTGCAGTGACTAAAACGAATCCAATGAAGTTGTATGTACACTACATGCCGTGGTTTGAAACACCGGAAACTTCCTCTGACAAGAAATGGGGACAACATTGGACAATGGCAAATAAAAATCCAGATAACGTGGATGCAAATGGAAAACGAGAAATCGCTTCTCATTTCTACCCTCTGATAGGGCCATATGCTTCTAGCGACGAAACAGTAATCGAATACCATCTTTTACTAATGAAATATTCAGGAGTAGACGGTATACTAATTGATTGGTACGGAACACGCGACAAATATGATTATCCATCCAACAAAAGAAATACCGAGGCTATTGTGAAAGTATTGGAAAAAGTAGGAATAAATTTTGCTATTGTTTACGAAGATCAAACGCTTAGAGATGATTTGGAAGGTGACGCCAAGATAACACAGGCTAAAGCAGACATGAAATATATGGAAGATAATTTCTTCAATAAAGCAAACTACATAAAAGTATCCAATAAGCCATTACTATTAGCATTTGGACCACAAGAAATAAAAACAGCTGCTAGCTGGACGAATATATTTAGCTCACTGAAGACAAAGCCTACGTTCGTTACTTTGTACGGACATTCAGGTGGGGCTAACGACACCAACAATAAAAATGCATCGGGTGAATATATCTGGGTAGACGGGACATCTATGGAAACTAAATATGCTGCCAAAGATAACTTTGAAGTATTCTTTGGCGGAGCATACCCTGGTTTTAAAGATTTCTATAAAGAAGGAGGATGGGGCGAACAGGTATTGGCTCCAATAGATTACAAAGAAGGAACATTATTTAGTGATCTATTACAAATGGCTAAAACCAAGAATGTAAATTCTCTGCAATTAATTACTTGGAACGACTTCGGCGAGGGTACCATGATAGAACCCACACAAGAGTTTCAGTATAAATATTTAACTCAATTACAGTCATTCTCTGGAGTAACATACCAAACTTCTGTTTTGGAAGATATACTTGAATACTGCAATCTTAAGAAACAATACAAAGGACAGAATATCAAAGAAAGAAAGCTTCAGCAGGCATTTTATTATTTTGTTTCCTTACAGGCTGATAAAGCAAAACAGGTATTGACTGAAGTGAAAAATTAACAATATATAATTATGAAGTATACTCTAAATTTATTACTCTTTGTCTTTCTATTCATAACGGCATGTACTCAGAAAGATTCTTCCGTAAAGTCTCCCGATGGCACTATATCAGTAGCCGTAGGTTCTGAAAACGGAAAGATATACTATACCGTCAACAAAGAGAATAAAACCATTCTGAACAAATCTTTTCTCGGATTTATACTAAAAGATAGTGAACTGGATAAAAATCTAATCATCAAAGATGTAAAGGAGTCTTCTTTTAGTGAGACATGGGAACAGCCATGGGGTGAAGAAACTTCGGTCGAGAATAAGTATAACCAACTTGCCGTGAATGTAGAAGAAGCCGATGGATTAAAACGTAAATTCACTATCGTTTTCCGTGTATTCGACGACGGAGTAGGATTTCGTTACGAATTTCCGGAACAAGAGAATCTGAAAGATTTCATTATCATGGATGAACTTACAGAGTTTGCTCTAGCTGACAACCATAAAACATGGTCTATACCATACGACACTAAATATTATGAAGGGTTGTATAAAGCTGCTCCGGTCAACGAACTAGATACAGTATGCACTCCTTTGACGATGGAGACAAAAGATGGATTATATCTGAGCATTCACGAAGCAAATCTCACAGATTACGCTGCAATGAATCTCTATCCAAAGAATAAAACGTCTGTATTAAAAGCATATCTCAGCCCATGGTCTACAGGTGAAAAAGTTTTTATGAAAGCAGGGCATGTAACACCATGGAGAACAATTATTATTGCGAATAAGCCCGGAGATTTACTTCTTTCTCGTTTGATGCTTAATTTGAACGAGCCATCTAAAATCACAGACACATCATGGATCAAACCCGGTAGATATATCGGTATCTGGTGGGGCATGCATATGGAAGAGTATACGTGGTATAATGGTCCAAAACATGGAGCGACTACAGCGAATGTCAAAAAATATATTGATTTTGCAGCTCAACATGGATTTTCTGGAGTATTGGTCGAAGGATGGAATAAAGGATGGGAAAATGATTGGACTAAAGAAGGTGATAAGTTCAGTTTCACTGAAGCATATCAAGACTTTGACATAAAAGAAATCACTAAATATGCTGCTATGAAAAATGTTAAACTGATTGGTCATCACGAGACTGGAGGTGCTACAATCAATTACGAAAATCAACTCGACAGTGCTTTTGCCTATTATCAAAGACATGGTGTAAATGCTGTTAAAACAGGATATGTAAGTCCTCTGCTAGATGCTAAAGAAATGCATAGTGGACAATATGCAGTCCGTCATTACCGCAAAGTGATAGAGGCGGCCGCAAAACATCATATCATGATAGACAATCATGAGCCGGTTATGCCTACTGGTTTGCAGCGCACATGGCCAAACCTGATGACACAAGAGGGAGTTAGAGGACAGGAGTATGATGCATGGTCACCAGATGGAGGCAATCCGCCAGAGCACACAACCATCATTCCTTTCACCAGAGGTCTGGCAGGGCCTATGGACTTTACACCGGGAACATTTAATTTTACCAATCCTGTTTATCCTAATACCCGCGTACAAACAACTATTGCTAAACAGTTAGCTCTTTCGGTAGTAATATATAGCCCTTTGCAAATGGCATCTGACATGATAGAGAACTACGAAAATAATCCGGCTTTCGAATTCATCACATCATGTCCTGCGAACTGGTCTAAAACGGTTGTCCCTGATGCAAAAATAGGTGAGCACATTACTATTGCTCGTAAAGACAGAGATAGTGAAAACTGGTACGTGGGAAGTATAACTAACGCCGAGAAAAGAAGCATCAGTCTACCCCTTACGTTCTTAGATAAAGGGGCAACTTACAAAGCTAGAATCTTTAAGGATGGAAAGGATGCGGAATATAAAACAAATCCTTATCCTGTAGATATAGAAGAAAAAGAAGTTACAGCAGAAACAGTTTTAAGTCTGGAACTCGCCACAAGTGGTGGCACAGCGATTATACTGACAAAGCTTTAACGGTCTGAATTGTTATTTAAACTACAAAATGAAAAACCCTCTATCATGGAGGGTTTTTCTATTTTATATATCAACGATTTATTTCTATTGTTCTCTTAATATTTTATAAGCATCTGTTCTATAAGAGTTCTATACTCACTAGGAGTACTCCCCTTTTTCTTCTTGAAAATACGGATAAAGTTAGACAGATTATTGAATCCACATAAGAAACATATCTCTGCAATGGAATGAGTGGTTTCCGATAGCATTTGACAAGCCTTCGCTATACGCAAATTAATTACATAATCTATAAAAGTACAGCGTGTTTTCTTTTTGAAAAAATGACTAAAAGCAGATTCAGACATATTTACCATTTCTGCAACCTCGCTAAGCTTCACTTGATTCTCAAAATTCTTTTCAATGTAGTCGCATACCTTTGCAATACGCCTGCTCTTAGATATCCTGACAATAGATTGAGTATCGTATCTGTTACCCATTAGCACACTCCTATCTGAGATGGATAGCTTATGAAGAATAGAGAAAAATTCCAGAACAGTTTGAAAACCTTGCATTTTCGTCAGCCTAAGTATTCTGTCCTTAACCTCTATCTTTGTTTTTTCTGAGAAACAAATACCTCGTTGAGACTCATACAATAACTCTTTTATTTGCTTGAACAATCTCTTTTCTAAGATTGGAAAATTCAAAAGTTTTTCGGAAAACTGAATTGTAACAACATGGTTACCCTCAACTATTTCACCTTGCCATGCGTGAGGAATATTAGGACCTATCATCACTAAATCCAATGTTGAGAATTCTTCTTCAGAATCTCCCACGATGCGTTTACCATAGGTATCCATAACCAGATTAATCTCATAATCGGAGTGATGATGTACCGGATAGTCAAACTTGGCTGACGGATGATTCAATACAATAAATAAATCATTATCTGATAACGGTGTTATCTCTTTTTGAATTTCTTTCATAATTATACTATTCAGAAAATACCTTATACAAATTTATAAATTAATAAATAAGCATAATCAAAAATTCAAAAAAGTACAATCATTTAATTATATTGTATAGGCACATCAAGAACTTAACGCATACTTTTGTAACATTGAATATAAATTGATAACTATGGAAGATTTCTCGATCAGCACAATCGATCTAATTATTGTAATTCTCTATGTAATATTTATAATATGGTGGGGACTTAAAAACGGAAAAAGCTCAGACTCTCAATCGTATTTCCTAGCCGGACGCTCAATGCCCTGGTGGATAGTTGGTCTATCCTTATTTGCAGCAAGCATATCCAGCACCACACTGATAGGCCAATCGGGAGACGCCTATGACACCGGACTTGCCGTCTTTAATTACAATCTCACCGGCATAGTCGTAATGGTATTTTTTGCCGTATTCTTACTGCCCCTTTATATAAGATCGAAAGTATTTACCATACCTGAATTTCTTGAAAAACGCTTCGACAAACGGTCTCGCTTCTATTTCTCGGCAATATGCATCATCGGAAATATATTTTTAGATGCAGCAGGGGCATTATACGCAGCAGCCCTGATCATCAAGCTTATATATCCGGCAGCCGATCTGCAACTTATCATAATCATATTTGCAGCTATAGCCGCCTCATACACTATACCGGGAGGGTTATCATCCGTCATTAAGACGGAATTGATTCAAGCTATAATACTGATTATTGGCTCAATCATCCTTACAATTTTCTGCTTCCAAAAAGGAGGAGACTATTTTATAGATCTTTACAATAACGGAGATATACTCGCCAAGCTTATACGTCCGATAAATGATCCCGCAACGCCTTGGCTCGGTTTGATAGTCGGCATGCCAATATTAGGAATATACTTCTGGGCAAACAATCAAACTATGGTACAACGGGTTTTAAGTGCAAAGAACATTGACGAAGGACGCAAAGGCGTAATGCTTAACGGATTCCTCACTATGCTTACCCTATTCATAATTGCCATACCGGGACTGATAGCTCGCGGATTATTTCCGGGACTGGACCGCCCCGACATGGTTTACCCCACAATGATAATTAATCTGATGCCAATAGGCCTGCTCGCAATAATACTGGCAGCACTATTATCAGCACTAACCTCAGCCTTAAGCGCTATATTAAATTCCACATCTACCTTATTCACAATGGATTTCTATTGCCACTTCGACAAGAAAGCCGATTCAAAAAAGCTCGTAAGAGTTGGAAAAATAGCATCATTAGTGATTATCATCATCGCAGCACTATGGGCTCCCCAAATAGGAAAATTTGGCTCATTGCTAAAATATTACCAAGAGATGCTCTCCTACATCTCCCCTCCTATTGTTGCAGCATTCCTATTAGGGATATTCAGTAAAAGAGTTAACGGAAACGGAGCGTTCACAGGACTTATCAGCGGATTGATCATTGCCATACTTATGCTTTTCTTCAGGCATGAGATCTTTGGCGATATACATTTTCTACTCATAGTTCCATTCCTGCTAAGCGCCAGCCTGTTGATCATGTATTTCACTAGCTTATTTTATCCGGCTCCCGAATATTCCAAACTGGAGAACACCACCTTCCAAAAGGAATATCTTATTGCAGAACTTAAAGATCTGAAAGAAGGATCATGGTACAAAAGCTATCTCGGCTGGGCCATCTTACTATTAGCATTAAGCACCCTTATCTGGATTGTATTTAGCTAGAAATAATTATTTTACAATATATAATATTATGAAATTAAAAAAATTTCAGGGGAATCCCATTGTCTCTCCTAACGAAAAAAATGACTGGGAATCATTAGTAACTTGCAATCCGGGAGTGTTTTACGACAACGGAACATTCTATATGCTCTATCGGGCTGCGGGCAATGACGAAGACCATGTGATAAGACTAGGACTGGCGACAAGCAAAGACGGATTTCATTTTGAAAGAGCTTCTGATCAACCAGTTTTCAGCCCGAGTGAAAACAATTTTGATTCAGGATGCGTAGAAGATCCTCGTATTGTCAAATTCGACAGCGAATACTATGTCACTTACGCTTACCGCCCCTTCCCTCCAGGGCAATATTGGAAGTTCGCTCACGACGTAGTCAATGTTCCCGACTGCGGCAACGATGCTCCTGCAGCTATTGCTAAAAATTTGGGGAACACAGGTCTGGCCGTTACTACCGACTTTCTTAACTATCGAAAACTGGGACGTATTACATCCCCTGTTCTTGATGACAGAGATGTGATTCTCTTCCCCGAAAAGATCAACGGACAATATGTATTAATGCATCGTCCAAAACAGTATATAGGTGAAAAATTTGGTGTTAAATATCCTTCCATCTGGTTAAAATTTTCTGACGACATCCTCGATTGGGAAGACAAAGAGAGCCATTTGCTGCTAACAGGGATTGAAGGTTCGTGGGAAGAAAAAATCGGAGGTAGCACCCCACCCCTAAGAACAGAATATGGATGGCTTATCATTTATCACGGAGTAGAAAACGGCGGACATGGCTATTATAGGGCAGGAGCCGTACTTCTCGATTTGGATAATCCATTGAAAGTAATATCAAAAGCACCCGATTTCATCCTTGAACCTGAATTTGATTACGAAATTGAAGGCTATTATAAAGGCTGTGTCTTTCCTACGGGTAATGTAATCGTAGATGATACACTCTATGTGTATTATGGAGGAGCCGACAAATATGTAGGTGTTGCAACATGCAATATACACGAACTGATCGAAACGTTCAAAAAAGTATAACAAAATAGTAGAATAAGTGAATTGTTCTTCGCCAATTCACTCTACTTTTGACTCGTTAACAGATTAATCATAATTATAACAGCTAATAACATGAAGAAACCAAAGGTCAAAAAATGGGCTAAGGATCTTCTATCCTTGCAAATTATCTTATTTTGTTTTTTGTTGGGTAGTTTATCTACGCTTAATGCCACCGTAAATCAAGATCCTACTAAAATAACAGTATCAGGCACTGTTAAAGATGCATACGGAGAACCTCTTATTGGGGTATCTGTTGTACTTAAAAACGCTGCTACTCATACCGGCACCATCACTGATATCGATGGACACTATACCCTTCCTCCTATTCCCAATAATGGTATATTGGTATTTTCCAATGTAGGAATGATCAAGCAAGAAATAGCAATCAGCAATAGAAAGACTATTGATGTTGTAATGCAGGAAAACACCGTATTACTCGGCGAAACGGTAGTTATAGGCTATGGTTCGGTAAAAAAGAGTGATCTCACCGGATCTGTCGCCAGCATCAAACCTGAAGCCATAGGTGACATCCCTGCAAACTCGGTAGAAGGTCTATTACAGGGACGCGCTGCCGGAGTACAGGTAATCAATTCATCTCAGTCTCCCGGAGCAGGTGCAACTGTCCGCATCCGAGGAAACAGTTCGTTGAACGGATCGAATGCACCTTTGATTGTTGTAGATGGCTTCCCTCTTGGCGATGCCGGAGACCTTAAGCAAATCAATACAGATGATATTGTTTCCATGGAAGTACTAAAAGATGCTTCAGCTTCGGCTATTTATGGTTCTCGTGGAGCTAATGGTGTCATTATTGTCACCACAAGGAGAGCAAAAGAAGGCACGACTACTGTTTCTGTAAAGCAACAACTTACTTTCTCTGAATTTACATCTAAAGTTGATTTATGGCGCGATCCTGTAATGATGGCTATGCTCAACAATGAAAGCCGCATAAATGGAGGCTTGCAGCCTCTTTATACAGGAACAACAAACTCGGCAGGAGTTTACTACCCTTCAATAGAAGAGTTACAAACAACATGGACAACAAATACAAGATGGGATGACCTGGTGTTCAGAAGTCCGGTTTCTGACAATACAACAATATCGGTTTCGAGCGCGAACGAAAAAACAAGTTTCAACCTTAGTGCTAATTATTATACAGACCAAGGCGTGTATATAGATGATGACTATAGCAAAGGGGGATATAACCTGAACATTAGCCATAAAATATATGACAACTTCACAGTTCGTGCGTCTAATATTTTATACCTCGGTAACCGTAACGATAATGGGGGACTTTCTTATTGGAGAAATCCCATCTATCCGGTATACAATCAAGACGGAACATACTATCAAACAACAGCAACAGATTACGACCATCCAATAGCAATTAGGGAGAACCGTATAAATAAAACGAAGATGCTGGATGTAATATCATCGGGAGCTTTAGAATGGCAAGTTTTGCCTGTGTTACGCTTAACAAGCCAAATGAATTATAAATACGGAAAATCGACTAACGATCAGTATTTGCCGAAAAAATACACTCAGGTAGGAACAGAGAATAAGGGAAGGGGTATTATAGGAAATACAGAAAGTCAGAATTTTGTTTCTGAAACATTTGCAAACTATTCCCAAACGTTCAATGACAAACATGAGATCGGGGCGATGATCGGTCATTCATTCGAATGGTATCAATATCGTGATTCATATCTGACGGCCAACGGATTTGTAAACGAATCGTTAGGCAACGAGAATATGGGTGCAGGAGAAAAAGCCAATAACATGATATCAAATGGCTTTTCAAAAAGTAAACTTGTCTCAGGAATGGCTCGTTTAAACTATACCTATGACAATAAATATCTGGCAACTCTCACTTTCCGCGCCGACGGATCGTCCAAATTCGGGAAAAATAATAAATGGGCTTACTTCCCTTCAGGTGCTATAAGCTGGAAAGCTCAGGAAGAAGAGTTTATCAAGAAACTAAATATATTCGACGAGCTGAAATTCCGCTTAAGTTATGGTATTTCAGGAAATCAGGGAATAAGTCCATACCAAACTCTTAGCCGATATGGTACAACACAATATTACAATGAAGGGCAATGGCTGACAGCCATAGGACCGGGATTTGTATCGGGATATACTGGACAAGACGGAATATGGAAAGTGTGGAGCGGTATTCCTAACCCCGACTTAAAATGGGAAACAACATCTCAGTGGGATTTCGGTATTGACATGGCATTCTTCAACAGAAGATTAAGAGCAACTCTGGATATTTATAATAAAGAGACATCTGATCTTCTTCGCGAAAGAAATCTACCTCTATCTTCAGGCTATGACCGCATGTGGGTGAACGACGGTAAAATACAAAACCGTGGGTTCGAAGCCACTTTTGACGGAGTTATCCTCGACACTAAAGACTGGGGTATAAACGGAACCTTTATTTTCTCTATGAACCGCAACAAAGTTTTGGATCTTGGAAGCAGCATCGAATCGGGATTACTTACAGATGCCAGGACAGGGATGCAATATGAAGTTATCGGTAATCAAAGAGAACAGTTTCGTGGATATACAAATATTCTCGCAATCGGACAACCTATCAATGTGTTTTACGGATACAAGACAAATGGCATTATACAAACATTGAACGAAGGGCTCGATGCCGGACTTACCGGAGAGGATGCCATGCCGGGAGAATTTAAATATGTCAATATCTATGATGGTGATGGTACTAATGGAGTTGTAACGAAAATGATAAATGCATCATCGGAAATCCAAATCCAGATTTCACAGCTAGTTTAAATCTTGCTTTACGTTGGAAGAAGTTTGATGCAAGTATATTTCTCAATGGCGTATTCGGAAACGATGTATTGAATACGAAAGCTTTTGGAGACCCTCACAATGCGGCATTCCGTTGGACACAAGATAATCCGACTAATAAATACCCTAGTCTTCGCGATGGTCGCCAAACCAGATTTTCAGATTACTGGATCGAAGACGGATCTTTCGTCAGAATACAGAACGTTAATCTTGGTTACACTTTCAACTTGCCGAAGAAAAAAGTTTTCGCATCTAAAATTCGCTTATATATGAATGCTTCCAATCTATATACTTTCACAAAGTTTGACGGATATGACCCCGAAGTTGACCAAATGGGTATATACACCGGAGGATACCCTCGCCTTAGAAAGTGGACTGTAGGTATTGACGTAACATTCTAAAATAGACAATCATGAAAACCAAAATATATTTTTTAATATTGATTTGTAGTGTTCTGGGGTTCACGGCTTGTAACCTGGATGAAGAACCTTACGGATTCTATTCGGAAGATAATTTCTACAAAACAGAAGGTGATGCCAAAGCTGCAATCAACTATGCTTATGCAACACTTACATATATCGAATACTCACGCGCCCTCTTTTTCATTGGAGATATGCCAACTGAAATAATCACAACTAAAGGAGATGCTTCTGTCGATAATAGAGCTTTGAATACATGGAAAATTGACAATTTTGATACAAATTCTACATTGGTCAACTTTTTTAAATATTCGTATATCGGCATAAATAGAGCAAACGCAGTAATCAAAAAAATGCCGGATACAAATATCGAGCAATCATTGAAAGATCAGTATTTAGGAGAAGCATACTTTCTGCGTGCATACAATTACTTCTGTCTTTCACGCAACTTCGGCTTGGTTCCTATGCATTATGGAGTAGTGGAAACCCTGTCTCAAACCGGAGCACCTCTGGCAAAGAATATGGACGAGATTTACGACCTGATGATTGACGACTGCAAAAAAGCAGAAGAGTTATTACCCGTATACGCAACCCCGACAATGGGACGTACCGACCGCGTAGCCGCAGAGGCATTACTCGCTAAAATATATGTTTATGCTGCATCTGCAAAGAAGAACAACGTCCCTCTGTACAAGGATATAACTAAAGATGTGAATACGATGTACGAAGAGGCTGCAAAGTATGCAGGAAGAGTTATGGGACTGGATGCAAATTATCCGCAAAGCACATATGGATTCGAGAACGACTTGCTTAAGATATATGATGTTGATAATTTTTCCGGAAAAGAAAATATTTTCCTTATGTCGATGGACAAGACAGGTGAATCAGAAGGGCAATATTCTAAAATATCAAAAATGTTCCTACCTTATATCGAAGGAGCTACTATCTGGCTAAAGCAAGGTGATACGAACACATATATCAAATCGCACGACGGTTGGGGCGAATATCGTACCGAAATAGATTTCTACAATAGTTTTGAAAATAATGACAAACGCAAAACATATTTAATTGTAGATAAAATATATAATCAAAACGGCACTTTAAATGTAGAATGGAAGGCCGATGGCTCAGGCAAGATCCCTTATCCTTTCAGCCGCAAATATATCGACCCTAACTTTGATGGAGACAAGACAAGTACCCGTCCGTTCCTTATCCGATATACGGATATAGCAATGGTATATGCCGAAGCGGCAGGCCCAACAACAGCAGCGTATAGCGCAATAAACTTTATACGCAACCGTGCAGGATTGGGCACGTTAGCTCCAAACTTATCTATTGATGCTTTCAGAGAAAAGGTATATGAAGAGCGTAAATTCGAGTTTGCATTCGAAGGCGACCGCATGTACGACATCCGCCGCTGGGGAAGAATCGGCGATATAAAAGAGGTTAAAGATGCAGGGTTGAGCGAAAGTCAATACACTTTCTATCCAATCCCTCAATCTGAAATAAATTTGAATCCAAGTTTAAGGTAACTTTAAATACAGAAAATTATGAACAAAATATTAAAATATAGTTTATTCATCCTCTGTGTTATTATTTTGCAATCATGTGTAAAAGATATACAAGATGACCTGAATGATGGAGGATGGAACCATGAAAAATCACTAATCAGCCTGAAATTTAAAAATCAGGTAGGGCAAGCTGAAATTGAAAGAGTTGACGAAGTCACAGGAGAGGTATCAATTACATTAAATGTTGGAGCCATAACCGATCTATCTAAAGTTGAAATAGAAAGCATGCAGTTGTCTTATCAGGCTAAGTCTAGCGTGAGTATAGGAGGAACTGTAGACTTCAGCAATGCCGATAGAAAAGCAACTATTAGCGTAACATCCGCTTTGGGAGAAACTCGCGACTATACGATTTATGCTTCAGAATTCCGCGAAACAATAGTAGGACAATGGTCTATCAACAATTTGGTTGTATACGGAGGAACAGGGCCTGAATATGGTGGCGGAGGAGTTCTTCCTTTGCAGGAGAAATCATGGTGCTGGTACGATGAATATGCACCGAAAGTAGAATGCGATAATATTCTTACTTTTACAATGGATCAAATTACTGATGAAGGAAACACATCGGGAGTATGCGTAAATAATGCAGGAGCTGACGGTAAATTTGCAGACTTTATTTTTCAAGGCTCTATGAATAAAGACAATCCGAATGTCGATTTAGATTTGAAACGTTTCTATCGTCAGATACCTGAGGGAGAAAGCCGTTGGACACGAAACTATAGTTTAGGAACAATCTCATTTACTGACAAAGACGGAAAAGTGACAACAGGTACATTGGAAAATGCCGGAACTTATGATCTTGGAAACGGAAAATCAGTAACAATACCGAATAATGCATTCTCTTATACCTTAAACGGTGTTGATGATTGGAACAATATATACAGTGACTTTGACAAGTTTGCTAAAAAACCGAGAAAATATTATATAATGGTCACTAAGCTGAATTAAAAATTCTTTTGAGCAGATGGATCACTCAACTTTATCTACTCAACAAAAAACTGATTATGAATATAAAAAATATACTAATAGCTATTATTTTAAGTATGTCCATTGCGTCTTGCTCTACACCCAAAGAAGAATTACAGGTAACTGTCAGCTCCGACATCATCAATTCGGGCTATATAGGCAACGGGGTGGAATGGGATCCGTATGACGAAGCAGAAGTCTGGGGTTCATCTATATCTGAAGATGATTGGCAAAAACTGTTCAAACGGCTCGATTTCATGCGAATGGGATATGTGCGCTGTATGATCAACAGCCCGTTTCGTTACTATGATTCCAAGACGGGGAAATACGATAAAACCCGTAATATAGAGTCCATCTCGCGTTTACTAAAGTATTGTACAGATAATAATATTACCGTTATGTATGGAGAATACAATCCTCCTACATGGGATATGAAAACAGATCAGCGTTGGATAGATATGTCTGTCGATTATCTGAACTATCTGGTAACAGATTTAGGATTCTCGTGTATCAAATATTTTGTAATATTCAATGAGCCTGATGGCGATTGGGCTTCTACCAATGGAGATTACGAATTGTGGAAATCAATGCTGGTACGTTTTGCCGATAAGATGAAGGAATATCCGGGATTAAGTGAAAAAGTAAAATTCGCTGGTCCTGACGTAGTTGTCGATTATAAAAATCCCACATCTGCCTATGATGCACCGGGTTGGGTAAAACAGACAGCGACCGATGTAGATTCTTTAATCGGCCTATACGATATACATGCCTATCCGGGACAGCATGAAGTTCGCTCAGGGCAATATGCTGACATATTAGCCAGACATAAAGAGTTTGTACCAAAAGATAAAAAAATTGTCCTTGGCGAAGCCGGTTATAAATACTGGCGCGAAGCAGACTCTCTATTGATGAAAGAATATAACCGCAGACTCGAAGGACATGCATTCACAAAAGGAAGTGACAGCAACATGTTGGTTTACGATTATTTCTATGGATTGGACATGCCTCTTCTTTGCATGGAGGTGATGAACGGCGGATATTCGGGAATTGCCGCATGGATGTTAGACGATGCCATGCACAGTAATGGCGATTCAGGAAAAACCGAAGACATTAAACTATGGGGAATGTGGAATATTCTGGGCAAAGAGGTATTTAATGACGCTTCACAAGAGGAGATTCGTCCATGGTATTACACTTGGTCGCTTATGTGTCGCTATTTCCCGACAGGTTCAAACATTCTAAAAACTTCTATTGACCGCACAAAAGGCGTGTATGCAGTTGCAGGAGAATTTAACGGTAAATATGTGTTTGCAGCTGTAAATATAGGTGAAGCTGATAAGGATTTGAATATTAGTCTACCCGCTTCTATTCAAAATGCATCTTTATACGTATATGAAGAAGACAATATGAAAACAAATGAAGACGGGCACCCGATACCATCACAAAAAGGATTGAGTATCGACAAAGAATACAAAACAATTCTCAAGGCCCAAAGCTTCATATTATTAACAAACATGGATTAAAATAAAACATAATGAAACATATAACTACTATGCTATTCATCCTATCTGTATTTATATTTATAAGTTGCACCGATGTAGAGAGTGTGCCTGCACTTTATCCTGAATATGAAAAAGTTACCACCCTTTCCATTGTAGATAAAAATGCAACAGATGAAACCAAAGCCCTTTACTCTAACTTATGGGCAATACAATCTAAAGGCTTCATGTTCGGACATCATGACGACCTTTGGTACGGTCGTAAATGGTACAATGAAAGTGGACGTTCAGACACAAAAGATGTATGCGGTGACTATCCTGCCGTTTTCAGTTTCGATGTGGCTGAAATTATGGACAATCGTTATCAAAACGAAGCGAACGTAATACGCAAAAGAGTTGCTATTGAAGCATACAATAGAGGTGAGGTTCTAACAGCTTGTGCTCATCTTAACAATCCGTTGACAGGCGGTGATTCTTGGGACAATTCGAGTAAAGAAGTAGTGAAGGAAATACTGAAAGACGGAAGTACTACGAACATAAAGTTTAAAGTATGGCTCGACCGCTTAGCAGATTTTGCATCAAACCTGAAAGGTGAGGATGGAAAGCTAATACCTATTCTTTTTCGCCCTTTTCACGAGCATACTCAAAGCTGGTCTTGGTGGGGAAGCTCCTGCACAACCCAAGATGAATTCATTGCACTATGGAAGTTTACAGTAAACTATTTACGCGATACAAAAGGTGTGCATAACTTTATATATGCCATCTCACCGCAAATAGACTCTGTTCAGGGAGAAGATAACTTTTTATTCAGATGGCCAGGAAATGATTACGTTGATTTCCTAGGAATAGATGCCTATCATGGTTTAAACCCGACTACATTGACTACAAACCTAAATACTCTGTCACGTCTTTCTAAAGAATTAAAGAAACCTTGCGGAGTAACGGAAACAGGCGTGGAAGGTATTCAGCGCGACGGTGTGCCCGAAAAGAATTATTGGACACAACAAATCCTCACTCCTGCAACAGGACAGTTTATTAGCTTGATTGTTATGTGGAGAAATGCATACGACCCTAGCGAATCGGGAAGTCATTTCTACTCCGTATATAAAGGACACGCATCAGAAAAGAATTTCATGAAAATGTATGAAAGTCCGCTCTCTTTCTTTTCTAACGACCTACCCGATATGTATAAAATGGCTGAGGGATTAACAGTAAACTAACTTCTCTTTTTCTTGGAAGGTTAGAATTATGGTTATTTTTTATAAATTTGAGCCTGTGCGGAAATAAGGTGCCGCGCAGGCTTTCCCTTATATAAATATTAAAAACTATTTTATGATAAAGAGACTTGCATTATTGACAGGAATGGTTATAATAGCCACTATTGTATTTTCTCAGAATTACGCATTAAAAGAAAATATATCCTATATTAAAGAAAGCGAACAAGACAGTTACAGAAAAGAGAGATGTAAACTAGACATTTATTACCCAACAGATAAAACAGATTACGCCACAATCGTTTGGTTTCATGGTGGAGGCCTTGAAGGTGGTGAGAAAGGAATTCCCTCAGAACTGAAAGAGAAGGGAGTAGCTGTAGTCGCCGTGAATTATCGATTGAATCCAAAAGCAAAAAATCCTGCATATACAGAAGATGCAGCAGAGTCTGTAGCTTGGGTATTCAATAACATTTCTTCTTTCAAAGGTAATCCCGATAAGATTTTTGTTTCCGGTCATTCGGCCGGAGGTTATCTGGCGCTTATGATCGGCTTGGATAAATCCTATTTAGCAAAATACAATATAGATGCAGATAAGATAAAAGGACTGATTCCAATAAGCGGACAAACGAACACCCACTATACAATCAAAAAAGAAAGAGAATTACCATTCGATATACCCCATATAGATGAATATGCACCCATTGCACATGCCCGAAAAGATGCACCCCCTATCCTTTTGGTTACAGGAGACAGGAATATGGAACTAGCTGCTCGTTATGAGGAGAACGCTCATCTGGATGCTATTTTGAGAGCCGTTGGACACAAAGATGTAACACTATATGAACTGGAAGGTTTTGATCATGGTGGAGTTTATGCTCCGGCATGTTATCTTATGTTGAATTGGATAAAAAAACAGACGAAATAACAATTAATCACCAATAATAAAAGGGCGGCTATCCGAAATTCGAACAGCCGCCTTTTATATTTTAAGTAGAAATAAGATTAACCCTTCTTAGTCATTCTTTTTCTATCATTTTCATCTAAATAGATTTTGCGTAGACGTATGGCATTTGGTGTTACCTCAACATACTCATCATCTTTAATATATTCAAGAGCATCTTCAAGACTGAATATTATTGCCGGAGCTAGCTTAGCCTTATCGTCAGTTCCTGATGCCCGAACATTTGTAAGCTTCTTCGATTTCGTCAAATTTACAACTAAATCACCTTCCTTATTACTCTCTCCAACGATCTGCCCCATATATATATCGGTCTGAGGCTCTACAAAAAATCGTCCTCTATCTTGCAGTTTATCTAATGCATAGGCATAGGCATTCCCCGATTCACTGGCAATAATAGACCCATTCGATCTTTTATCTATATCTCCTTTCCACGGCTGGAATTCCAAGAAACGATGAGCTATTACAGCCTCTCCTGCCGACAGGGTAAGAGCAGCATTATTCAATCCTATAATACCTCTTGATGGAATATTAAATTCCAGATAAACGCGATCTTTCTTGCTTCCCATCATCGTTAATTCTCCACGACGACGTGTAACTAAATCGATGATTTTGCTAGAATATTCTTCCGGAAGATTAATAGTCAGTTGTTCAACAGGCTCATGCTTAACTCCGTCTACATCCTTTATAATCACCTTTGGTTGACCTACTTGCAACTCATAACCTTCACGGCGCATCGTTTCAATTAAGACAGACAAGTGAAGAATACCCCTTCCGTAAACGATCCAGGCATCCGAACCTTCAGTCTGTTCTACTCGCAAAGCGAGGTTACGGTCTAGTTCTCTCATTAATCGGTCGTTTATATGACGGGAAGTCACATACTTACCATCCTTTCCGAAAAATGGAGAGTCGTTGATTGTAAACAACATCGACATTGTAGGCTCATCAATATCTATTGTTGGCAATGGTTCCGGATTTTCTATATCCGCTATCGAATCACCAATTTCAAAACCTTCGATGCCAATAAGAGCACAAATATCACCACATCCTACATTCGATGTCTTTGTACGTCCTAAGCCCTCAAATGTATTTAATTCTTTTATTTTAGTTTTCACAATAGATCCATCTCGTTTACAAAGAGATACATCCATATTTTCCCTTAGTGACCCACGGTGTATACGCCCTACGGCTATACGCCCTACATACTTAGAGTAGTCGAGAGATGTTATCAACATCTGAGGTGTTCCTTCCAATATTTCAGGAGCCGGAATGTATTTTACAATAGCATCTAACAATGTCGTTATATTCTCTGTAGGTTTACTCCAATCTTCAGACATCCATCCTTGTTTGGCAGAGCCATAAATAGTTGGAAAATCGAGTTGCTCCTCCGTTGCATCTAAGCTGAACATCAGGTCAAAAACCATTTCATGAACTTCGTCCGGGCGACAATTTGGCTTATCAACTTTATTGATAACAACAATTGGCTTCAACCCTATTTGAATAGCTTTTTGAAGCACAAAACGGGTCTGAGGCATAGGGCCTTCAAATGCGTCTACCAATAGCAAACATCCATCGGCCATATTGAGTACACGCTCTACTTCCCCACCAAAGTCGGCGTGTCCGGGAGTATCTATAATATTTATTTTGGTTCCTTTATAATTAATCGAAACATTCTTTGAGAGAATTGTTATGCCTCGTTCGCGTTCGAGGTCATTATTGTCAAGTATTAGTTCTCCTGATGTCTGATTATCTCTGAAAAGTTGTCCGGCAAGAAGTAGCTTATCTACAAGGGTCGTCTTACCATGATCGACGTGGGCGATTATCGCAATATTTCTGATATTTTGCATATAAATTATTTGAGGGTGCAAATGTACAAATAAAAAATCCATTTAGATGTCTAAATGGATTATATATTTTATAGTCAGAGATATTATCACCCCATATACCCTCGAACGATTCCTCGTGGCGAGCTTTTTATAAAGTCCACGATCAGCCTCATTTCGGGTGTTTCTTCAAATTCTTTCTCTATTTTATTAACCGCATCAGAAAAATTAAATCCGGCCTGATAGATAGTCCTATAAATTTCCTGTATCTCATTAATTTTCTCATTAGAGAATCCACTTCTACGAAGTCCTACAAGATTAAGCCCCGAGTAACAAACTGGTTCACGACCAGCGATAACATACGGAGGAATATCTTTACCTAAGCGTGTTCCGCCCTGAATCATAACATGCGCACCGATACGCGAGAATTGATGAACAAGAGTACCACCACTCAAAATTGCATGGTGATCGACCTCTACTTCTCCCGCCAATTGAGTTGCATTTCCTACTATAATAGAGTCATTAAGAACGCAGTCATGCGCAATATGACTATAAGCCATCAACAAACAATTGTTCCCAACAACTGTACGCCCCTTCGATGCTGTTCCTCTGTTTACAGTTACGCATTCTCTAACCATTGTGTTATCACCTATAACGGCTAAACTGTCCTCTCCTTTGAATTTGAGGTCCTGAGGTATTCCGGCTATAACTGCACCGGGAAATATCTTACAGTTTTTCCCGATACGAGAACCTGATCTAATATTAGCTCCCGACATAATCACGGTTCCATCTCCGATCTCAACATTCTGATCAACAAAAGCAAATGGTTCTATAGTAACATTTTCTCCGATCTTTGCATCAGGATGAATATATGCTTGATTAGAAATACTTGACATAAATATTATTATTTATTTTTCACTATTTGAGCAGTAAATTCAGCTTCAGAAACAAGTTTATCACCAATAAAAGCATAACCTTTCATATTGGCAATTCCCCTGCGTATCTCCGATACAAGATTTAATCTGAATAGAAGGGTATCGCCAGGAACCACTTTGTTTCTAAATTTAACATTATCTATTTTAAGAAAATATGTAGAATATCTTTCCGGCTCTTCTATTTGTGATAAGATAAGAATTCCTCCTACCTGGGCCATTGCCTCCACCTGCAACACACCTGGCATTACCGGTTCTTGCGGGAAATGTCCTTGAAAATAGGGCTCATTCATTGTTATATTCTTCACACCTACAATGTGCTTCTGACCTACTTCTATTACCTTATCAACCATCAAGAAAGGATACCTGTGCGGGAGCAATTCTTTGATACGATTAATATCGAAAACGGATTCTTTATTCGGATCGTATATCGGAGCCGGCACTTCATTTTGTCTTATCTCTTTACGAATAAGGCGTGCCAACTTATTATTTATCTTGTGTCCCGGACGCGTAGCAATAATACGCCCTTTTATAGGCTTCCCAATCAAAGCCATATCTCCCACAATATCAAGAAGCTTGTGGCGAGCAGGCTCGTTAGGATATGTAATCTGACGATTATTCAAATACCCCAGTTCCGAAGCATCTTTATGAGGAACGCCCAACAAATCGGCAAGGCTGTCTAATTCCGGTTGAGATATCTGACGCTCATAGATCACAATAGCATTATCTAAGTCTCCTCCTTTGATCAAACCTGCCTCACGTAATTTCTGTATTTCACGAACGAAAACAAAAGTACGAGAACTTGCTATCTCTTTAGCAAAATCATTCATATGCTCCAAAGAAGCCGATTGATTCGGGATATATTTAGATTCAAACTCAATAAACGAATTTATACAAAATCGGTCATCAGGAAGAAGTGTCAACTTTGAACCTGTTTCTTCATCTACAACTTCTATTTTATGACGTACGATAAAATAGTCTCTATCATCCGATTGCTCTTCCAGACCGACCTCATTTATAGCCTCAACATATTTAATTGAACTACCGTCGAGGATAGGAAATTCCGGCGCATCTACTTCTATAAGACAGTTATCTACTTTTAATGCATAAAGAGCAGCCATAGCATGCTCTATTGTACTTATGAACACATTATCTTTAACTAATACTGTTCCACGTTGAGTATTACCTACATTTTCAGCTAAAGCATCTATTACAGGTTGGTTTTCAAGATCTAACCGTTTAATTTTATAACCAAAATTGTCTGGAGCCGGATTAAATGTTATTGTTATCGGTAACCCGGTATGTAAGCCCTTCCCTTGCAATGTAAAACTGCCTTTCAGAGTGTGCTGTTTACTCATTTCTATTTTTATGATATTAGTTATTGTTTATTCGATTTCAACGCATCTATTTCTTTTTGTAGTTGCGCTATCTGGCGATACATTTCCGGTAACTTAGGGAATATAACACTTGATCTGAAAAAATCTCTCACAGGAATTGCTGGCGCACCCAATATCTTGGCATTTGGCTCTATATTACTTATTATGCCTGATTGAGCACCGATATTAGCATTATCGCCAATGGTAATATGACCTCCCAGACCAACCTGTCCTCCAAACATGCACTGTTTGCCTATTTTAGTGGATCCCGAGACTCCTACCTGAGCAGCCATTACCGTATTCTCACCAACTTCTACGTTATGAGCTATCTGGATAAGATTATCCAATTTCACGCCTTTACGAATGATTGTTGCATCCATAACAGCACGGTCGACTGTAGTATTTGCACCTATTTCAACATCGTCTTCTATAATGACGATTCCCATTTGAGGTATTTTCTTATACACTCCATTTTCGGGAGCAAACCCAAAGCCATCGCTACCGATTACGGCTCCGGCATGTATAATACAATTGTTCCCTATGATGCACCCCGAATATATTTTCACTCCGGGATATATAATTGTATTATCACCAATCTTCACATCATCTCCAATGTAAGATTGAGGATATATTTTCACATTATTTCCAACTTGCGCATTGTCTGCAATATAAGCAAATCCACCAACATATACATCTGTTCCAACAGAAGCACTATCGGAGATATATGACATTGGCTCGACCCCTACTTTCTGAGGCTTTGTCTTCTCTACCAGATCTAACAAAACAGCTAATGCTGCATAAGCATTGGCGCAACGAATAAGGGTTGCCTGTACAGGTTGTTCCGGTTTAAAATCATCATTTACTAAAACAATACTTGCTTTAGTGGTATAAATATGATGTATATATTTAGGGTTCGCTAAAAAAGTCAAAGTACCAGGTTTGCCTTCTTCTATACGTGAAAAGTTATTCACTTTTACAGAAGGATCCCCTTCAACTGTACCTTTTAAGACTGTCGCAATCTGCTCAGCAGTGAAGGATACTTGCATAAAAATAAACTAAAATAAAAACAGTGCCTTTTTCAAGACGCGAAATAAATAATAATTTTTCAAATATATGACTTTTATGCTTAAAAAACGGCTGAAAGTCCGAAATATTATTATTTATTCAATCTTTCCATAAAAAGAGATGCTTTGTCTATTAGTTTCTTGTACTATCAATGTACCATATCCTGAATCGCCAATTTTCAAGAATAATTTATAGCGGACAGGCACATCTTTCGTTTCTATCGAGATATCCCACATACCTTTCTTTTTATCAGAAACGTTATATTTAAAATCAGTACTTAGAAATTTAATTCCACCATCGGCAGAGGGGGAAATTGGAGCAGTATATGCTCTTCCGAAATAAGGAAGATATGATTCGATAGTATCCTTCGAAACCTTTAATGAGTACGAGTTATCCAGATTTATAGATCTCCCACTAAGCGGTATAGCTGTTTGCGCAACAAATGTATAACGTGACGATGCCACTTTTTCGTTCATCAAAGAGATAGTCTCTTCTTTTGATAAATTATTGCCGGATTTACAGCCAAGCAATAAAAAGACAAATAATATCGTAGTTATAAAAGTCCTCATAATGGCGTACCTTTATTAAAAGAACAAATTGAGAATACAAAATGTTTAAAACATTTTATGCAAACCCTTACAAAAAAAGAGGCTTTTCTTTTCGAAAAGCCCCGAACTAATTATCTAAAAAAACTACATTCACGGCCGTCCTCCCGGACCTCCTGACGATGTACCAATACTTGTTACTATAGAGTTTGAAGTAAAAGTCGTTGCTGAAGAGCCCTTAGTGTATGTGGCTCCGGTGTAATACCCGTGAAAATCACTACCTCCCGAAATGCTACCACCAGTATATACGGTGTAGCTTGTGCCAGACGTAATATCCGGGCTACTAAACAGGATAGTCATTTGAGAGTATGTACGAGGTATTTTATAGGTCAATATGCCTGTACCTGCCGAAGACTCAACATGAATCAGCTGATTTGCCGTCCCGGACGTACCGTAGATAACAGACCGTTGAGTCGACACAGAAGATGTCGGAGTGCTAGTAGATCCGCCTGTACCAATAAGTACTCCTCCGGTTATTTTAAACGTATTATTATCACAATCAAAACCTTCTTCCGGAGAAGTAGATCCGGAGGATACAATAACACCACCGGTAATAGTTAAAGTCCCATTAGAGTCAATGCCATCATTTGTTGTACTATAACAATATATCTTTCCTCCATTTATGCCGATATGGTTAGATGCATTAATACAATCGTCATACGCCTCTATTTCTATCGTACCATCATTGATGGTCATTATCTTTTTACTCTCCAATCCTTCGGCCTCAACGCCTGTTGTTTTAATCGTTATAGTACCTCCGTTGACAGTAACATTACCATCGCTTTTTATAGCTTTTGCCGCAGTATCATCCGATCCGTATTTAAATTGACCACCAGTCGTTGACACAGAAATAGTTCCATCATTGATGATCAAATCACCATCGACACTTATCCCTTTTCCTCCCGAACCTGAACTGATTATCTTAATGTTGCCTTTATTGATAGTCAACTTTCCATCACATTTTATTCCTGCAGAAGAAGAAATATCTTTATCGTCCGTATCATAAAAAGCATCCCCAGTGGTTGTCAGTGTAAGATCCCCACCACCAATAGTCATATCTCCACCTGTAGACAAGGCTTTTGCGGCAACACCAGAAGTACTGACATTAATTGTTCCTCCCGATATAGTAAGCGAACCTATATCACTTTTGATCCCCTGAGCTTTCTGCCCAACAGTTGTAATATTAATAGTGCCTCCGCTGATAATAATAGAAGGATCGATGGAAGTATCTGTATCCTCATAAGAGGCCACAATTCCATCATCCTGACTTTTTATTGTAATATCTCCTGCATAAATACGAATATACCCTTTATCGCAATCAACACCATCACTAGATGCCTTAATATTCAATTTGCCGCCATCCATTCTAAAATAGTCTTTGGCGTGAATACCATCACTTACCGCTCCCAAAATAGTAATGCTA
>POVV01000335.1_pt1 | contig 33696 bp, 30 predicted proteins | sample 1560271 | NCBI WGS metagenome assembly POVV01 (sample SAMN08337232, study PRJNA429181) | Bioreactor metagenome, whole genome shotgun sequencing project. | biome: cows' rumen and soil; feature: anaerobic; isolation source: anaerobic chemostat enrichment culture, galacturonate as sole carbon... | reverse complement strand
GTTCTGTTTGAGCCGGATTTTTTGAATTATCAGTCAATCCTATCCTATTAGAGACTCTGAACACATGCGTGTCAACAGGCATAGCCGGCTTATTAAAAGCGACTATAAGCATCACATTGGCAGTTTTGCGCCCAACCCCGGGTATTGACTCCAACTCCTCCAAAGTATCGGGAATTTGGCCGTTAAAATCAGCCATAACCTTCTTTGCCATCCCAACAAGATTCTTCGCCTTGTTATTGGGGTATGAAATGCTTTTGATATATTCATAAACATCATCTGGAGAAGATACAGCTAAAATCTCGGGGGTTGGGAATGCTTCAAAAAGTGCAGGAGTAACCATATTAACCCTCTTGTCGGTACATTGAGCAGATAGAATAACTGCAATCAAAAGATGGAATGGACTATCATAGTGAAGTTCGGTATCCACAACCGGCATATTTTTATCAAACCAGTCTATCACACGTTCGTATCGTTCTTTCTTTGTCATATAATAATTAGATAAAAACACAAAATCCCCTATAGTTATAACTATAAGGGATTTTTTATAATTTAAGTTTTAATAATTACCAGAATGCAACCCTGTTGTCTTTTACATTCATTTTTTCTTTCAGAACCAACATTGCCTGAGACATCAATTGATACATGTTGCTTTGACGTATCATTTGTTTTGACTGTGCCGGGTCGAATGTCGCTGTATTTTCAGTCTTACTTGTTACATCTATCACGTACACTCCCGATTTACCTTTCTTAGGAGCTTCCAGCTTGTTTACTTGCCCATGTTTTGCATATACGTTCAACAACGGCTCATAACCAACACCCGATATATTATTCGTTTGGAAAGTAACAAAATTTACAGTATCAACTCTTCCTGCTATAGCCTGAGCATATCCATCTAGTGAAGTCAAGTTTTTAGCTTTCAGATCAGCAATTATTTTTTCTGCCTTTTTATCATTAATCAATTCAGCTTTCAACATTGCTGAAACTTCTGATACCGGCATATAATCACCGCTTATTTCATTCTTAACTACAGCAATGATTCTCTTGTTTGTAAGATTATCAAATTTCTTCACAGACCCAACTTTATTATTGAAAGCCCAAGATATAACTTGACGAGAACCTGCAACCTGCCCCAATAACATATCAGAGGGAGAAACAACTGCATTTGATATAATATTATATCCTTTAGTTAATGCAGCATTATCGAAATTCTGAACATTTCCGTTTTCAGCAACAAATTGGTTCAACTCGTTATCTACAGAGTTTTGAGTCTTATCACTAACAATCACCGGCATTTGTATAAGTGCAATCTTAACTTTTGCAACAGGATTGGTTTTATCTTCAACACGTACGATTTGTGTCTGACCATTTATTGACACATTGAAAACATCGCCTTTAGCTGCTCCGAAGCATTTTTTGATCAAATCTCCACCGGCACTAGCCAAAGCCATTTCTGTAGCCCAGCCAATATTACCGCCATTTGATCCCGGCATCAACTCATTTGCTAGAGCAGAAAAATCTTTACCTCCTTTAATTACATTTAGCAAACTATCTGAAATATGAGTTGCAGTAGCCTGATCCAAGCCCTGAGGTAATGGAATCATCTGTAGTTTTACAGAGTCGGCAGCAGAAGTTCTGTCAACCAGCTTATACATTATATATGATTGCTCGTTGCGTTCAGGTCCGTTTACTTGACCAATTGTAGCTGTTTGAGCAAATTCTTTCATATCTGCAGGTAATGTATTTACCGAAATAAATGCATCTACATACTGATTGTTTGAATATTCATTAACAAGTAGTCCAGGATTATCTGTTGCTACAAATTTATCATGAATAGCATTGATTTCTTTTTCTACAGCAGCATAATCTTCATCACTCGGAACAACATCTTTTACAAAGTAAGAGATCTTACGTAATTCAGATTCAAGCTTAAAGTTGTTTTTACGTTGATCGTATAACGCTTTAATGTCCTTATCTGTTACTTCCTTAGCAACTAAAGAGTCTGCGATAGAAGTATATTTTTGTACAACATACGAGATGCTGGCTTGTGTCTTAGAGTCATCAAAAGCCGATTTAGCTTCTGTGGCTGTAGGAATCACAATACCTGCAACTATAGCTGAATATTTTTCTTCGAGACGTTGATATTTCATCATATTCTGGATAAATGTCCAGATTTCTCTCCTTGCCTGAATTTCAGCTCTTTGATTCTCAGGTAAATTAGTATCATCCTGAGAGATAGTTTGTATGAACTGATTTAAAGCCGCTCTTTCGAATTGACCTGTTTGAGGATTAACGAAGAATGGTATCTGATGTAGTATTGGAGCTACGTTAGGCCCTGTAACCATATCATTCAATTCTTCTTTGGTCACATTTAAGCCAAGTTGAGCAGCCTGCTTGTCGAGAATAATCTCTTTCACCATTTGTTGGTAAACCATTTCGCGAATTTGCAAAGTAGCATTTTCGTCCAATGAGTTCTGTCCAGACATTATTTTCTGAAAATGTTCCCACTGCGCAATCCTATCTGCATACTGCTTAGTTGTAACAACTTCACCATCTACAGTGAATGCTTTATCCTTACTTTTGTTTATAAAAGAAGATATTTCGCTCCAAGGGAGGACGAATGCCAATAGTCCGAGAGCGATAACTCCGATCAAGAGACTCGATTTGCTTCTAATTTTCTGTAAAGCAGCCATTTAAATAAATTATTATTTTATATTATTAGTTATTTTATTTACAATTTATAACTTTTTGCGCACGAAGATAATAAATTGAGATTGAATTTCATTCATAATTGAATAACTATTCTTTCTTTTCCTCATTGTTTTGATCATCTGCATTCGCTTCTTGATCTTCATTGTATGTTATTGGTGAGTCTTTCACATTCCAGAATCGATATTCTGTCATTTGTTGATTTGCCTCAAACCCACCCATACCGTGCAAGGTCATTTTATCAGGTCTGAAAACTTCTACATATTTCTTTGAATACACTTTCTGCTGACGCTGATCCCAAAATAATTCTTCGCTCTTAAAAGTCTCTCCTAACTTATTACGTATCACAACATGTCCTTTCAGTTGCCATAGTTTTTTACTTGTAAAGTTCCAAGCTGTATCAGCCTTTACTGTAGCAACTATGCTAAAGATAGTATCGAATTGCTCAACATAAAGGCCGTCAGGGAAAAACCAGTGAGGATCTTTCGCCCTGTCGAATATTTCCCATGTTTTAGCAATCACTTTATATCGTATGAGCCCCGAATCGGATATTAACATGGTTACACTATCCGTATTCAAAGAGGGAACCTTATCAGCATCATAATGGAGGTCGACAGTACTCTTTACTTCTTCTTTACAGGATATAAAAAAGAAAGCCATAACAGATAAAAATACTGTTACAACCGATAGATTCTGTCGTGTCTTTAACTGTTGCATTTTAAAAACAAGTAGCCCCAATGTATTATTGAGGCTGAATATAGAGTTATATTTTGTTAGTCAATTTTCTTACGGAAGAACCAGAACTCATTAATATTCACATTTAGAGAAACTCCAAAATATTCTTCGGCAATCATGGTTTTAATCTGTGGCTTAATCTTCTTATATTCGAAGTTTAAATTAATATATGAAACCCTTCCTCCCAGATTATCCCTTATAGGGAAACCAAATCCAAGGGTTGCACCATATTCTTTATATCCTTCTACCTTTTTCGTAGAGGCTTCGGTTACATTCAAATAAGAATTACTATAGTTAAGCCCTCCTCTGAATTTTATTTTTTTGAAAAAACTTCTGTCATACGGATCAATCATATATTCGGCACCTACATTGTACCTCCATCTATTATTGAAACGTTCACTGTCGGACAGTTCATCTCCCATGAGTGAAGAGTATTTCACTCCATCCCATTTCTGATAGGTAATATCAGCTCCCACAACAAGCCTTTCGTTACGTTTCCAAGTAAATCCGGCTCCATACGTTTCAGGAACACCTGCACTGATTCCATTCTGAGTAATGGTGTCACCACTGGCAATACCTCCTGCTACATTCAGTTCATAATGATAATTTGTATAATCTGCTTTTGAGTTTATCTTAGGAGAATATACAGCACCTACAGTAAAGACATCTTTCTTCGAAACAGGGAATTCATATTGAACACCAATATCAAATTTAGCTGACTTTATAGACAGTTCGGTATAATCGGTAGAAGTATAACTATTTGTACCACTAGAGCCTACAGAAGGAAGACTTCTTGTGTGGTTCATCGTACCAAAAAGAAAAGACGCATTTGCTCCTACAGAGAATCCTTTCAATGGAGTAGAGTAACCTAGTCCTCCATAAACCTGGCTTAGGCCGCCCGATCCGGTGAACGATTTTGTATAAGTTACAGTAGTACCACCGCTTGCAGTCTCTGTAGATCCGAATTTATATCCTACAGAAGAAAAAGGAATTACTCCAAAACTCATACCAAGTCCCTTTTTGAGTGGTACTAAGATTGTGATATAATCCAATCCTCCGCTGTAATGAGAATCTGAATTTGTGCCGTCACTAAGCTTACCCTTATTAAATGACACTCCCATATCAAATAAAAATGTAAGAGAGTCTACTCTCGAATACGAAGCCGGATTGAGAGGGTTTGCACTTTGGCTATTACGCAAACCATATCCGATGCCTCCCATCGCCTTAGACGCACCTACATACTGATCTCTCAGAACTCCATAACCATACCTACTGTAAGGGGAATTTGTTTGTGCCTCTATTGAGCATACCATAATAGCCGAAACGGCAAATAAAAGAAGTACTTTTCTCTTCAACATTATAAAATATAATATACAATTTATCTTTACTCTATCGGGGTATTATGATCCCGATGAAAATTACATCTGTTCTTGTCAAACTATAATTCACCATTCTATAACAAAAAAACGAACACTTTATTATTTATAGAGGATAAATTATCTTGGATTTTTTATGGTTCGAAAGAAAATATACTATGAAAGTTAAAACATAAATATAGTATATGCCATAATTCTATAATCCAGTCACAAAGTCTCTTCAGATCTTAATCAAATTTGTGCAAAGTAAATTAAAAAAACTTAGTTAAGCGAGTTTTTAAATAAAATGTCATATTTTTTTTGCCTTAAAAAGGTTAATTATCCTTATTTTGATACCTTTGTGAGTGACTTGAAAAATAATGAGAATACGAGATAAAAACTTCATAAACAATAAGTATTATCAAAAACTAGAACCGTTTAAGGACATCATCTGGTTCTTGGCACTTTTCCTGATATTCGAATTCATATGGAAGCTTTTTGTCCATATGGGAGATGATGAAAAAATACTATTGGTATTGGGTAAAGACCTCACTCGATACACCGAAGGTTTTTGCTTATGGACTGCCGAAACAATTTTCTGGTTGATTCATGATGTTTTAGGCAATCATAATTTTTTCATCAATGGAACTGTACTTCAGTTTGAAGGCTCTATACCCATCGATATAGTTTGGGGCTGTACAGGCCTGAAACAACTATTCATGTTCACATTTATTCTCACATTTTACTTTGGACCGATAAAGAAGAAATTGTGGTATTTGCCCATGGCATTGCTTATTCTGTTGATTGTAAATATCCTTCGCCTTATTTTCATCTTCTATATTATAAAAGATCCATTTCCCGAATGGTTCATATCAGTAAACGAATGGTACAATAACCGTACATGGAGTAACACGAGAGAAAATTATTACCAGTTCTACAAAGACTGGTTCAATGTGTTCCACCGCGATATATTCACATGGATATATTATGATGGTGTTATATTTATCCTCTGGCTTATATGGGAAGAAAAGATAAACAAGCCTTTCTCCCGACTGAAAGCAAAAATATCAAATTAACATCTTTACGATACTACTTGAATCGTCGCCCTCTGAAGCGCATATTATACAAAGGCTGAATAATATCCATAAGCGGAAGAGAAAAATAGAATTTCCCCGAGAAAAAGTATTGAGAAGATTTGTTCAGGATAATCAGTTGAGTCGTTAATCTTAGCAAGAACAAGAAAACAGAAAGTCCGAGCAAAGCCCACTGGCTGAAAAATATACTATATACCACTAAGGCAATAAACAATAAATAAAAAGCACTACGCGTAATTGCTTCAAGCGAAAACAATGCCGTCACTCGCTTATTCAGATATGGGCGTATAGAGCAGAACGATCTTTTTATTTGCCTCCACAGGGATAAGCCTTCTATATTTGTTTCCATAAAGCTATCTTGCACTAGAGAAACAGATGTATTTGACTCATCCATAATCCGGCTTATAAAGAGGTCTTCCCCACTCTCTATGTTCAACAACGAGGCATATCCTTTATGATCAAAGAATAAATGCTTACGAAAAAGAAGATTGCGATAATTGCCTATATATGGTTTTTTATTCATGACGGAACATATACACTGCAAACTAAATAGTAAGTTATCGAATCGAGCTAAGCGATTGAAGAACTTCTTGTTCTCTTTGAAGCACGAATACCCCAACACAACATCTTTATCGGAAGACAATTCATTCACCATCGAAGAAATCCAGTTCTTGGATACAGGCTTACAATACGGCTCGGTAAAAAGCAGAATATCTCCCGTTGCGGCTTTAACACCTATCGTCAAAGCCAATTTACGCCTATCCATCTTTTTATCATTCGAATAAGGAAGATAGGTATGGTATAAATTAGGATAACGCAGCTCTAATGATCTTAACAACACATCACTTTCATCGGTAGACCCGTTATTGACGACAATCACCTCATAATCAAAAAATTCTTGTTCTAATATAACAGGCAAGTTCTCAGACAAACTATCTACCTCATTCTCAGAGACAATAATGACCGACACTTTCTGCATAAGCTGAGTTGCTTTACCTGTATCCTCTGTCTCTTTTGTAGCCCGTCTATATGGCTTTCTATAATACAGGAAGTAATAAAGCAACTGTATTATAAATAAAAGAACAAAGACAGAGAACCCAACAATCTCAGTCAGATTAAATTCGAAAGATGATAGTATTTCAGTCATTCCTATAGTGTGTATTATGAAAGGCCTTTAAACGATACAAGAGTCATACCGTAGTACGACCCTTGAAACATTATATGATAACGTACATTATTAAATTTTATCAGAGAAATAAGATTTAGGGATATCTCTGCAATTGTATTGAGATGCCATTATTTCACCGTATGCTCCGGCAGAACGTAACACCAACAAATCTCCTCTTTTAGACTCGTTCAGTTCGTAGTCTTTTACAAACACATCCGATGATTCGCAAATAGGCCCTACAACGTCATACTTCTGTATGGGTAAGTCGGAAGATATATTTTCCACCTTATGGTACGCCTGATAAAGAGCCGGACGTATAAGGTCTGTCATACCTGCATCTACGATAACAAAAGTTTTGCTTTCGCCGTGTTTTACATAAGTAACTTTGGTCACCAACGAACCGCACTGAGCAACAATGGCTCTTCCCAATTCGAAGTGAACAACTTGGCCGTCTCTCAACTTTAGTCCTTTATGGAATAACTCAAAGTAACGTTGAAAATCAGAAATCGGATTTGCGTCCGGATCTTCATAGTCTATACCAAAACCACCGCCGACATTTATATTTTCAAGCTTCATTCCTTTAGCTTCAAACAAGTCCTGTAGTTCGTTTATACGCTCACACAAAGGATCGAATGTATGCACGTCTTCAATTTGTGAACCTATATGAAAGTGAATTCCGATAAGCTTAAGGTTCTTCAACGACTTAAGTACCTCGATTGCATTATCAAGGTGAGCCATACTGAATCCAAACTTATTTTCATTTAGCCCTGTAGTGATATATTCGTGAGTGTGCGCATCTACATTCGGATTGATACGAAGAGCTACTTGCGCTGTTTTACCTTTCTTGGCTGCCAACTCATTTAAAACAACGAGCTCAGGCATGGACTCTACATTAAAGCAGAAGATATTGAGGTCTAAGGCCAAATTTATTTCTTTATCGGTTTTCCCAACACCGGCAAAAACAATCTTCGACGCAGGAAACCCTGCTGTTATTGCTGCCTTCACTTCATTTCCGCTTACGCAATCGGCACCAAAGCCTTCTGAGGCGATCAATTCCAATATCCTGCGATTAGCGTTTGCTTTTATGGCATAGTGTTGAATAAATCCATATTTTTTAGTTTCTTCTTTTACGATTTTCAGTGTTCTTTTCAACAAGTCTGTATCGTAATAGTAAAAAGGTGTCTCTATACCTTTCAGTTTATCAACAGGAAAATTTCCTTTTGTCATTTGAAATTAGAAAAATTAATTAAACAATTTATCATTTAATATTTGAAGTGTTCTCTCTTTATCTTTTTTATATATAAGGAACGAAAAATTATATCTGCTACCTCCGTAAGACAACATTCTCACCGGAATTTCTTTCATGGCTCCCATAATATCTACCGATATACCTGAGTCTTGCGACTCAAGATCGCCAATTACCGATACAATTACCATATCAGGATCTACTGATACAGTTCCATATTTTTTCAGATCATCTACAATGGCCTGAAGGTTACGGTCGTCATCGATTGTCAATGATACTCCTACCTCCGAAGTTGCTAACATATCCAGTGATGTCTGATAATTTTCGAAAACTTCTGCTATTTTACGTAAAAAACCATGGGCAAGCAACATTTTCCCCGACTTTATCTTTATCGCAGTAATATTATCTCTTGCACCTACAGCCTTTATCACATTTGCCTCTGTTTTATTAGATATAAGCGTACCTGCCGCATCAGGATATTGCGTATTCTTTAAGCGAACAGGAATATCAGCAAGTTTAGCAGGGAGAATACTTGATGGATGAAGTATCTTAGTCCCAAAGTATGCAAGTTCTGCCGCCTCATCAAAATTCAGCTGGCGGATAGGCGTTGTTGTTTTTACATAACGCGGGTCATTGTTTTGCATAGTGTCTACATCCGCCCAGATTTCTATCTCTTCGGCATTTGCAGCTACACCGATCAATGATGCACTGAAATCACTTCCACCCTTACGCAAGTCGTCTATTTCGCCATAAGCATTTTTACAAATATAGCCTTGTGTGATATACAAATCAGCACCTTTAGACTCTTCAAGCAATGCCGATAGTTTTTCTTTAATATATACAGGATCGGGAGTTGAGTTTTTATCTGTGCGCATAAACTCTAGCGCAGGGATCAATACAGCATTTACCTTCTTATCCAACAGATACAGATAGAATAGTTCGGAGCTTATCAATTCACCTTGAGCCAACACCACACGCTCTTCGAAGAGTGTGAACAAGTCTTTGGTAAATGTACGGATATAATCAAACTTGGAAGTCAAAAGCTCATGCGCCAGTTTTTTCGACTCTCCATTTTCGAAAAGAGAATCAACCAGTTCTACATATTGCTTTTCGAGCCCATTTATTATTTCTATTGCTCCTTCTTGGTTCTTTTTATATAGGTAATCGGATATCTCAGTCAAAGCTTCGGCCGTGCCACGCATAGAAGATAACACAACAATATTGCCATTATCCTTCACTACAATATCAGCCACTTCTTTTATTTTGTCAACAGTAGCTATAGATGCACTTCCAAATTTTTGAACTTTCATATTAGTACCTTATTTATAAATATTAGCCGTAACCAAGATGCAAAAGTACAAAAATTTTTGAGCCTTCATTTCAGATTTACACATATATTTACAATCAAGCTCTATTTTTATCAAAAAAATACACAATAGTCTATTTTAATTCAAAGCGATAGCTTAAAACAACTACATGCCCACACAAAACAACAATCAAATATTTGATTATAAGGCCATTAACATTATAAAACATCAAATTCCATTTAATATATTTCTGTATTTAACAAAAAGACTTTACCTTTGCAGCCGAAAATCAAAACAAGGATATGCTAAGCGTAGTATAATTTGTTTTGTATCCCAAAAATTGGGAGAGCCATATTCTATTTCTGTGAGGCATTGGGATAAGGCTTTAGTGGTAACCAAATAATTATTTTATGAAGTATGCGAAGTATTTCTTGTTTGTAGGTATTGCTTTAATCGGCTTATCATCGAATACAACAAGAACTTCTGGGCTTTCTTCGGAAGGTATTTATCCGGGAAACCTGTTCCCTGATATCAAGAATTTAGAAAACAAATCAGGGACAAAAATGAACCTGTCTGATCTGAAAGGTCAAAAAATATTGGTAAATTTCTGGGCTGCTTATGATGCCCCTTCACACAAGGACAATGTACTTTTTGCAAATGTAATAGAGAACAAAAAGTATCCTGTGAGAATGGTGTCAGTATCTTTCGACAAGAATGAATCTGTATTTGAAAGAACGCTGACAATGGATCGCATAGATGCGAAGTATCAGTTTATAGCAAAAAACGATGCTTATTCAAGCTTATACGATCATTACCAATTGAGGAAAGGATTTAAGAATTACTTAATCGATGAAAACGGAGTAATTATGGCAATGAATCTTTCACCCAACGATTTAGATCAGTTATTGAAAAAGAATTAATTGATTTCATTTATTATAAAGCGTTTCATTTCCAGAAAATGAGACGCTTTATTCTTTTTATTTTTATCTTGCAGCATAAATCACAACAAGAATGGCAAAGCGACAAAATACACAAGTCAACAAAGGCATAATAGCAAAAACACTAGACTGGGCATACTCTAAAGCCGTAAGCGGATTTACCGGAGTAGACTCTGCGTACGATTTGGGCAATAGCTACCTCGCACAACAAGGGTCACTCGAAGCCCAGGTAGACTCCCTGATTAAATGGCAAGTAGCCAAAGCAGCAACAAGCGGTTTTGTGACAGGGCTGGGAGGAGTTATGATAATGCCGCTGACGGTGCCGGCTAATATAGCCAGCGTAATTTATGTTCAGATACGAATGATTGCAGCCATAGCATACATGGGAGGACACGATATTCGCGAAGACAGGGTAAAGTCGCTAATTTATATATGTATGGTAGGCAACGGAGCCAAAGAATTACTGAAAGATGTGAGTGTAAAAGCGGGAGAAAGGCTCGCAGCCAAAATAGCAGAAAAAGTAAGTACCAGCATAGCAAGCAAAACAGGGGAAAAGAGTGTCACCTCCTTAGGTAAAGCCGTGCCGGTATTGGGGGGCGTAGTAGGCGGTTCATACGATGCGATAACAACAAGAGTAGTAGGCAAAGTGGCCAAAAAGATTTTTATTGACAAACAAACTTCAGAAAAAGACTAGCCCCGATAGAGCATCACTCAAAAACAAATTCCGTTGATAATACAAATCTTACCCCTTGCTTTTTTGCTTTATCAAAAATAGCCTTGGCATTCTCATTACCCGGATTTATCCAAGACATGCAATCTGTGAGAACAGTAACTTTCTTTGCCAACTCATCGCTTTCATCGAGAATATCATTCAAAGAGCTTGCAACACAATAGTCTGCCGCTTCACCCATCAACAACACTTCATCGAAAGCATTCAGTACTGACAACAGGGTTCTATTCAAGTGGGTTCCCACCTCATTCTCCCACTCTACTGCAGCTCTAAAAATACTATAATGTTCTGTTGATTGCGAATATCCTTTATAGAACAACTCATACGAATGCCCATTATCAATAGCCCACTGGGTCAGGCTGTCTGTCAACACCTTATTGATTGCCCATCCCTCTGTACCCAATATACAATGCATAGGCCATATGGTGCAAACACCTCCTTTAGCCTCCAGTTGCTCAAGATAAGGAAGTGCCTTTTCTTTATTAAATTGAGGAATCCAAACTCCTTTTCTGACATCAGAAGCGGTTATCGAAGAGAACAGAGCCGGACGATTGCCTAGCTCTCCCTTCCAATAACATTGATGTGCAATATGAATCGGCTGATGAGAATCCAATGTAAGTGCTATATAAGAGATTTGCTCCTGATTCTTTAATATAAAATCAGCCATACGTTTCACGTCGGCATCCGCACCTTTCACAAACAGTTCTCCTGTTGGTAAGGTAAAATCATTTTGGATATCAACACCGAGTATAGCTACTTTTTTCATAATCTCCTGTATTTGTTCAATATTATATTAGCTCTTACAAAGATACGACAAAAGGTAACAAAAGTAACACATATTACACAGTTTCTACGGTGTCACTTTGGGTAATTACAAATCAATTTTACCACACTAACGAAGCGAGTAACAACCTTTATCTAATTTAGATAAATATAATCAGAAATGATAAAAATGCCGTATCTTCAAGCAATAAAATGGCTCTTATGCAAATACATATAAACAAGGGTGTTTTCTATTCATTTAAGATAAAAGACAGAAAACGATTAGAATCGGGCATTCTCCTCGTTGAAGGAGAAGATTGGGTACTGATCAGCAGTATTTTTTCTGATTATATTGTGGATGGTTATATGCTCATTAATAAAAAGTATATAACATCTATACACAGAACCGAAAAAGAGATGTTTACCGAAAAGGTACTGAAAGCCTCTGATAAAACCGACATTGTACCATACATAGATATACCTCACTTATCGATAGACTCTCTTTTCAAATGGCTTGAAGACAAACATATTGTTTTTCAGATAGACAACAGAGGTGAGAACCAATGCTGGATAGGTAAAATATTAGACTCGACCAAGAAGTCCATATTCCTTACACCGCTTACGCCTAAAGGAGAATGGGACAGATCTTTATATTACGCTTTTCGCAAAGCCAATGTTCGTATCATTTCTTTCAATAGTGATTATATCAATTCACTAATGGCATATAACAAAAAACATGTTGAAGAGAGTGAATGATAACCTAAAATAATAAAAGATGCAGCTTAACAAATAATACACAGACTAAATATCTATTAAATAAAAAAATAAGATGAAATGGGGAAATTTAAGACTTTTTGTTCCCAATTTTTTTTTATATTTTTACACCGCATTTACTTAAAGAGTACCAAAAGATTATATGGAAGAAGAAAAGATTGTACTACCCGAAATAAATTATTCTGACGATGATATAAAAACCCTCGACTGGCAGGAACATATCCGCCGTCGTCCGGGTATGTATATAGGAAAGTTAGGCGACGGTTCATCTGCCGATGATGGTATATATGTACTTCTCAAAGAGGTGCTGGACAACTCTATTGACGAATATATGATGGGATTTGGCAAAAACATCGATGTCTCTATCACCGACGGTGTTGTCAAAGTACGCGACCACGGACGTGGTGTGCCATTGGGAAAAGTAAAAGACGTTTCTTCGAGAATGAATACCGGTGCTAAATACGATTCCAAAGCTTTTAAGAAGTCTGTCGGATTGAATGGCGTTGGTATAAAGGCCGTAAATGCATTGTCTTCTTTTTTCCTTATCCAAAGTTATCGTGATGGTCAAACAACTTCTGTTGAATACTGTAGAGCTATTGTAGAAAAGGAAGAAGCAATACACCCTACAAATGATGAGAATGGTACTCTTATCGAATTTATTCCGGATCCTACAATTTTCACAGGATACGCCTTTAGGGACGACTATGTAGAAAGCCTTCTTAAAAACTATGTATTCCTCAATACAGGGTTAACAATAACATATAACGGAAAGAAATTCCACTCCAAAAATGGTCTTGTAGATTTACTTAATGAGTATATGACTTCCGAGCCTTTATACCCTATCATCCACATGAAGGAGGCAGATATAGAGGTGGTGATCACACATACAGATCAGTATGGAGAAGAATATTACTCATTTGTGAATGGACAGCATACAACACAAGGGGGAACACACCAGTCGGCTTTTCGCGAATCACTATCTCGTGTGATAAAAGAATTCTATAACAAGAATTTCGATTATGCCGATATCCGTAGCGGAATAGTTGCGGCAATTAGTGTAAAAGTAGAAGAACCGGTTTTTGAGTCACAAACAAAGACTAAGCTCGGATCTAAAGATATGGGGCCCGGAGGTCCTTCTGTTCAGAAATTTATCGGTGATTGCTTAAAGAAAGAACTGGATAACTATTTACACAAGCATGCGGATACTTCAGAAGCTTTATTGAAAAAAATCCTGGAATCCGAAAAAGAGCGTAAAGCTATTGCCGGAGTAACAAAACTGGCCCGCGAACGTGCCAAGAAAGCGAACCTGCACAATAAAAAGTTACGCGACTGCCGTATACATTACAGTGATGCCAAAGGAGACAATCTGGAAGAAACAAGCATATTTATCACCGAGGGAGACTCTGCGAGCGGATCGATTACAAAAAGCCGTAATCCTAATCTGCAAGCTGTATTCAGCCTGCGAGGTAAACCACTTAACAGTTTTGGGCTAACAAAGAAGATCGTCTACGAAAATGAAGAGTTCAACCTTCTACAGGCTGCTTTGAATATAGAAGACGGATTGGATGGATTACGCTACAACAAAATAATTATAGCAACCGATGCCGACACCGACGGGATGCATATACGCTTGTTGTTACTCACATTTTTCTTACAGTTCTTTCCTGATCTGATAAAGAAAAACCATGTATATATTCTTCAAACACCTCTCTTCCGTGTGCGTAACAAGAAAGAGACAATCTATTGCTATACAGAAGAGGAGCGACTGAATGCAATCAAAAAACTGGGTTCGAATCCGGAGATAACACGATTTAAAGGATTGGGGGAAATATCTCCCGATGAATTCGTTCATTTCATAGGAAAAGATATTCGCCTCGACCGTGTATCGATGAAAAAAGAAGACTCGGTAAGCAACATGCTCAACTTCTATATGGGCAAGAATACACCCGAAAGACAAGAGTTTATTATCGACAATCTTGTAATCGAAGAAGATTAACATCATTATATGAATAACAACGCACACGCAATTATCCTTATTTCATCGCCCGATCGTCCGGGGCTGGTAGCTGCAGTTACCGACTTTATCAATATAAACGGTGGAAATATCATCAATCTGGAGCAGCATGTAGATAAGCAGGAAAATACGTTCTTTATGCGTATAGAATGGGATCTCTCAAACTTCATTATTCCGAAGGAGAAAATAAGTGACTACTTCCAAACCCTATATGCGAACAAGTATAAGATGACATTCAGGTTATACTTTAACGACCATACACCGCGTATGGCCGTTTTTGTTTCCAAAATGTCGCATTGCCTTTTTGATATACTGGCTCGCTACACAGCCGGAGAATGGAAAGTAGAGATACCTCTCATCATCAGCAATCACGAAGACCTACGCTGGGTAGCAGAACGCTTTGGCATTGAATATCATGTACTAAAGCTCAACAAAGACAATAAGGACGAAATAGAAGCAAAACAACTCGTTCTCTTAGAAGAAAAGAAGATCGACTTTATTGTTTTAGCTCGCTATATGCAGATACTGACCGATAAGTTTATTGAGTCATATCCAAACAAAATAATCAATATACATCATTCCTTTTTACCCGCCTTTGTAGGTGCAAGACCATATCATGCGGCTTACGAACGAGGAGTAAAAATAATAGGGGCTACAAGCCATTATGTAACAACCGAACTTGATGCGGGACCGATTATAGAACAAGATATTACACGTATCTCTCACCGTGATAGTGTTGAGAATCTGGTACGCAAAGGTCAGGACTTGGAAAAGATTGTACTCTCTCATGCTATAGAAAGTCACCTGAAAAGACGCATATTGGTATATAAAAATAAGACTATCTTATTTTCATAAAGTAGAAATATTCTGGCGTTTTATGTTATTTAATATACTATGGCTAGAAGATTTTAAACTATGTTTGGTTATATTTGTACTGCTTTAAGTTTAGTCCACTCAAAATCTATAAAAATATAATAATATTAATCTTAAATACGATCGTATGTTTAAAAATCATCCTAAAGGTTTATTAGCAGCATCATTATCAAATATGGGAGAACGTTTCGGCTTCTATGTAATGATGGCTATATTAACGCTGTTTTTAATGTCTAAATATGGACTAGACAAAGAAGGCGCAGGTAGTATTTTCACTACATTTTATTTTTTCATTTATCTACTAGCATTAGTTGGTGGAATTATAGCAGATGCTACAAAAAAGTATAAAGGAGTTATTCTTGTAGGAATAATATTAATGGCCCTTGGTTATGTAGTCCTAGCATATCCAACTCCCACCCCTGTTCCTGATAAAGATCTATATATAAAACTTACTTACCTGGCTTTAGGTTTGATAGCCTTTGGAAATGGGTTATTTAAAGGTAACCTACAAGCATTAGTAGGTCAAATGTATGATAATGAAAAGTATAACAAAATGCGAGATTCAGGCTTTTCATTATTTTATATGTTTATTAATGTCGGGGCTATTTTTGCTCCAATATTTGCTGTTGCAGCCAGAAATCTATGGCTCAAAATGAATAACTTTGCTTATGAAGCCGACCTTCCTGCTCTTTGTCATGGTTATTTAAACAATAGCCTCTCATCTGATGCATCGACTAGACTAAGCGAGCTTGCAGCAAAAGCAAACTTAAGTGGAGCTCCTGCAAATATGTCAGATTTTGTAAATAATTATCTGGAAGTCTTCAATCGTGGATATCAGTATGCATTTGCTATTGCTGTTATCGCTATGCTTATATCCCTTACAGTCTATATAGTTAATAAGAAAAAATTTCCGGATCCTGCTAAAAAGAAAGTTCTTGAAGCAGCATCAGCGGATAAAAAGGCTGAAATTGAAATGTCTGCAAACGAAATCAAGCAGCGTTTGTATGCATTGTTTGCTGTATTTGCTGTTGTAATTTTCTTTTGGTTCTCATTTCATCAGAATGGTCTTACATTAACCTATTTTGCACAACAATATACAGACCTGAGAGCTTTAGATATCAATCTATTCGGATTGGTTTCGATTCAGGGTGCAGAATTATTTCAAGTTGTAAATCCAACATTTGTTGTTTTACTTACCCCTGTAATGCTTGGAGTGCTAGGTTGGCTAAAAGCAAAAGGCATTGAGTTAAGTGCTCCTCGTAAAATAGCAATCGGTATGGGTGTTGCAGCTATGGCTTATGTAGTGATGACTTTAGGATCAATGGGACTACCAGCATCCAGTGAAGTAGAAGCAATGGGAGGTCTAAGTAATGCAAAAAGAGTAACACCATTATTATTATTTGGTACATATTTTATATTAACTGTTGCCGAACTATTTATTAGTCCGTTAGGTTTGTCTTTTGTTTCTAAAGTTGCACCGCCTAAATTACAAGGTTTAATGCAAGGCTGTTGGCTTGGAGCAACAGCATTAGGGAACAAATTGTGTCAAGTCGGAGTTATATTATATGTTAGTACATCTCTAACAATCACGTGGTCTGTATTTGTTGGGGCATGTATCCTTTCAATGTTTATGATGTTATTTATGATTAAATGGCTTGAAAGAGTTGCTAAGTAAAAAATATTAGTCTTATAACAATAACCCCGATCATATTAGTTATGATCGGGGTTATTGTTTATATCGTAAGAGTTTTATTCTATTTCTTTTCCATCAATCTCAGGAGTAGTCTCAATCAAGTCTTTCTTATTCTCTTTCTTGCTTCGGAAAACAACAACCAGATAAATTATCGACAAGATAGAAGCAGCACACAACAAATATACGCCACTCCCCGCTCCCGGCAATTTATAGAACAAGTTCAGAGAAACAATAAAAGCAAATATGCTTGTTATTAGTAAAAGGACTCTTGCCGTTTTTTGTCTTAGCATAATCCAAAAACCAATTGTAATTACACTAAAGAAAGGCACTAAATAGACCACATGAGTACTATATACCCACTCTTTATTCTTGGAAAAGAACTTAATAAAGTTGGTAGCCTTCGTTATCTTTTTTTGTAAATCGGGCACATCCCACCCTACAATTTTAACACCCCACTTATCGAGCCAGGGAAGAAAGAAAGCTATAATAAAAAGCAGAGCAAAAATAAGCTCAAACGACAAATACCTGTTTTTCTTTTCCATACGATTCTCTATAATTCAATTTCATCGGCTGAAATATAGCCATGTGTTATACAATAAAAGATAAGTCCAGAAACTGTTTTTATTCCGAGCTTAGCTGTTATATTTTTTCTGTGCGAAAGCACTGTGTTCAAACTTATATTTAATTTATCTGCCACCTCTTTATTTAAAAAGCCTAATGCAATAAGACGAAGGACATCCAGTTCTCTTTCAGATAGAGGCTGCCTCTTGTTATCACGCGTAATGCGGCCACTAACAAAAAGTTCTTGCAGGTCTTCAATTCCCGATTCGGACAATTCGTCAATCATTGGTTTCAGCACCTTTTCTCTTATGCGATTATGCTTCTCCAGATCTTTCTGAAAGCTGTCTATTGTAAATATAACAGCATAACACATATTCTCATTAAAATTACCCGATATATGCTTTATTATGATGCTCTTGAGATCGGTCAACAAGGCAAGAGGAGCATCTCCATTTACCATTCCCTGCTCTATCTGAACCATTAATTCCTCTTTAAATTCGGAAAACAGTCTACTGATGAGTTTCATTTGAGCATTGTTGGGGTCGCTCATACCAATGAAAGCTTTCAGATGCTTCTCAAAGTTGTATAACTGCCCATGAATCAGATATGCATCTGTCTGCTTCAAATACTTAATGACAAGCTGAATATCGAACTTCTGAAGCTTCTTTTGAGGAAAATAATCTTCGTTAAGAAAAGTATTCAGTATTACAAGAAAAAATTCTGTATTTACTCCAACCGAATCGCATATCTCGCCTATACTTTTGTCACCAAGTCCGAGCTTGATTCCAAAACGATTAACAACAGGTATCAGCTGATGATTATCCTCTATTACTTCCGATAAAATGGATGATGATTCTAAAAAAAGCATAACTTTAGGTTTTCATTTTTTCCGTAAGCAAAAGTACAGATTAATTCTGAAAACATATTTCTATTTTATATCAGTAATTTTATATTAAACCTATTATTACTCAATGCTTATAGATTTTAACAATAATCTGTTAAAAACAATCGATAGCAAATCTAGAGTTCTGTAATAAACAAATACGGAGGACAATTGTTTACATATTATATACAACGATAAAGAACACTATATATGAAAAAGATTTTATTTACGTGTATAATGCTCTCAGGACTGATAATCAGCTCTGTAAACGCACAAAATATAAATAATAACAATCAAAAAACAAGAACTATGAAATTTGAATTACCAAAGTTGCCTTATGCAACAAATGCTCTAGAACCTGTAATTGGTCAACAAACAATTGAATTACATTATGGTAAACACCTTCAGACTTATATTACAAATCTGAACAATCTGATTCAAGGTACTAAGTTTGAAAATGCAGACCTAGAAACAATCGTAAAAGAAAGCGATGGAGCTATCTTTAACAATGCCGGCCAGACATTGAACCACAACATATATTTCCTTTCATTCAGTCCTAACGGTGGCGGCGAACCTAAAGGTAAACTTGCCGAAGCGATCAATGCTGAGTGGGGATCTTTCGAAAACTTCAAGAAAGAATTTGTAACAGCCGGTACAGGAGTATTTGGTTCAGGATGGGTATGGCTTGCAAAAGATAATGCAGGAAAGCTACAAATAACAAAAGAACCTAATGCAGGAAATCCGATTACAAAAGGATTAACTCCACTATTGGGCTTTGATGTATGGGAACATGCATATTACCTAGACTATCAAAACCGTCGTGCAGACCATCTTGCTGAGCTTTGGAAGATTATCGACTGGAATGCAGTAGAAGCTCGCTATTAAGAAGAAAACAACTTTTAGATATTATAGAAAAGCTCCTTATTGTTAAGGAGCTTTTTTATATATTATAGTTTCAGGTATTAATTGATATATTTTATTTTCTTCACAAATTTAGGAGCAACACTAAATCGTTTAGTGTAGCTCATCTGCATAGTTCCTGTATTTAAGGTCATTTTCAACAGCTTAGAATTAGCAACATATATCTGATTCACAACCACAGACAAACCAATAGACCAATCCTCCGAATTGTACCCCATAGATATACGAGGAAATACGGATGGGGAGATTTCAACTTTTTTGAAAGAGCTCAGATTCTCCGTTCCTATATTGAGGCCCACTGAAACTCCTCCCGATAAATAGAAGTTTTTACTGATTATCCAATTATAAACATATCCTCCACTAACACTCAATTGATAGTTTCTTAATCTCTTATATTGGTTTAGCTGTAATGTACTATCAGAGCGTACTTGATTGTAGTATATTCCTCCACCCAATTGCCAGCTTCCGGCAGATTTGAGTTGCTTTTCACTTTGGTTAAATGCTGCTTTATAAGAAAATTTCTTATTATTGAATACATACTGTCCAAACACTCCATATTGAATGATACTTATATCGGGATACAGAGTAAATACCTCATCATTTTGCTCAGTATAAAAACCTTTATATCGTTGAAAAAAAACATCAGCGATAAATTTTCTTCCATAGTAATGATATTGAAAGTCAAATATCGCCGTCTTTCCCCGATCCTTATCGCGCATAAATCCAAACCCATATCCTCCACTTATAGAATAATTTTTGTACGTGATGCCTAGTCCCAAACTCACAGGACTATTGGGCATATAGGTTATTTCATTATTATCATCTATCTCATGAGTTAGTGAAGTATATTTATAATATACATGAGGTTTCACAGACAGCTCATGTTCATACGGTTGAATATATGTACTATCTACCTGAGCCCGGATTATAAAAGGAGTTAATAAAAATATTAGAAGAAATATAAATTTACAATACTTTAAAATTCTAACAATAAGAAACATTTAATAAGTTTTATTCGGCAAATTACGTAATATAAACGATCCTACTACCAGAAAAGTATATAAGTTAATGTTTTTAGTTAATTATAAGAAAGGTGTAGATATTAAATCTCCGTATTCTAATAGGTAAATAGAAGAATACGGAGTCAAATTGAAAAGGTTGGAAAGTCCGACTATTATAGATATTCTTCTCAATTCTCACTTTGAATAATTAATTTTTTTGAATAAATTATTTTGATGAGTAAGGGTACTACTGCGATCAGTTAATACATAGTATAGAATACCTGAATTTCATTCTCCAGTTTTTAATTACGCATAATATATAAGAATGAAATAGATAAATAGATTTATATCATTATTTTTGTTCTTTTAGTCGTTATAAGTTTTAGTTCTTCTTTAAGACCTAATAAGAGTAACAGAGCTCAGAATAATTCTCATATCGGTATTTTTTCTTCTAAGACAAAGTTCCCAAACGAGTCATAGTAAGTACAAGTCTTATTTACTATATCTATTTCCCATTTATAAATACCTGCTTCTGCCGAATTCTCACAAAAAGTAAAGTAATTAGTATTACCTTGTTGATGTGCTCTCAGATACTCCTTAAATTTTATAATATCAGTATCAGATATTATATGTAATTTTTCATATCCAGCCTCCGACAAAACTGTGTGTCCATCATTGCCGACGTATTCGGCATGACCATCATTCACATAAATAGAATACCTTGATAGCCCCATGGCAATAAGATCGCGGATATACTGAGGAAAATCAGCACCACTCTTAACTTTAGAATGAGCGTCTTCTATTTGACGGAGTGTAAACATGTTCACTATTTGATTCGATATTATAAACAAAATAATCAGATCAAATGTTCATTCAATCTAATATTTACGAATAGTTATAAGTATCTGAATATTTACACATTTTAGACAAATTGAATATTTTGATAAAATATTTAATAGATTGATAGAAAATTGAAAATATAATTTCAATTTTAAGATAAATAAAATATATAAAAGCTTACAAATTCTCTTTTTTATAGGACTAATCTCCTTCAGCTTTATAAAAAAAATGGATGCCATTTATAATGGCATCCATTTTATCTATATTATATCTATACAATATTAATACACGTGTCCGTCGTCTTTCAAATCTTTGACATCGAATTTTTTCTTCTCTAAAGAGTTCCAAGCATAGATAATATATCCTAATACAAATGGAACAAATAAAGAAACTACACTCATCACGGTAAGGGTAAACTCACTCGAGGAAGAATTTTCGATAGTCAGGGAACTCTGAAGATCTGTAGAAGATGGATAGTAAGCAGTATTGTTAAAGCCTGTAATAAGCAACAACATACACACTGTTAGCACTGTACCCACGCCACTAAACCAAATACCGGAATGATATTCCTTACTTAATAATGTTTTACCAATACCAAACAGTACCAGCACAACCCCAACAAGGAATACAACTCCTACTATTGGCATTTCTATCATGTTTAATAAGTATTTGTATTGTACAAGCTCCACTACTTTCGTCACAGGATCTACAGCATAACCTTTTGCTAAGAACGTCCATATAACAAATGCAAGGAAGAACACGACAAAAGGAATTGCATTAAGTAATAAATATTTTCTGGAACGACTTACTAAAGTAGCATCTTGAAGACGGTTGATAAAGAACAAACAAGCCAATGTACGGGCTAGAAAAAACACTGTCAATCCTAGTAACCAGCAACGAGCGTCAGCAAGAGCCTCAAGTCCGTGCCATTCAGTACCCCAACGGCTGATAACAGGATTCAAAATATCTGTCATATTTCCTTTATTCACCGTGAAATCTGATCCTGTAAAGAATGTGGCTAATGCCGCACCTACAAGAAAAGTACCTAATAGTCCGTTGCAAAACAAGAACCATCTGTAAGTATTACGCCCAAACACATTGCCCGGTTTCGACTGAAATTCGTATGATACAGCCTGCAATACAAAGCAGAATAAAATAGCCATCCATACCCAATATGCACCGCCAAAGCTGGTAGAGTAGAACAATGGAAAGGATGCAAATAATGCACCTCCAAATGTCACAAGGGTAGTAAAGGTATATTCCCATTTACGGCCTAATGCATTTACCAATATCATGCGTTCCTTTTCGTCTTTTGCTAATGAGAAAAGCATCGACTGTCCACCCTGAACAAACAAGAGGAATGCAAATATCCCCCCGATCAGGCATATAAGGAACCACCAATAATGTTGTAAAAATGAATAATCCATAGTTATATCTTTTTTTAGTTAAAAAATCAAGTTTTAGTGTGAGCCTGCGGGTCCTTTTTTAATTTGGTTCAGCATAATACGGATCTCTGCAATAAGCAGTGCGGTAAACAATGCCAAAAACAAACAGAATGTTATCACTACAGATTGAGTAGATACCGCAGACACTGCAGCTTGTAGAGGAAGTACATCTTGTATAGCCCAAGGCTGACGCCCCACTTCGGCAACTAACCATCCCGCCTGACTTGCAACATATACCAATGGGATGGTCCAAAGACAAATCCACAAAAGCCACTTTTTCTGCTCAAGATCTTTTCTTCGATAAACAAAGAATGTCATAACCATGAACAATAGGATAAAATATCCACCCAGATAAACCATAATATGGAAACTCCAATATACGGTTTTAGATAAGTTAGGAACTAACTGCTCGGGGCTATCAAGATAGCCATACCCGAAGTAAGCAAAGTTAGCTTTCAATGTTTCTTTATATTGTGTTGCCGAAGCATCATCTCCGTCTTTTTTAGCCTTCTTATAGTCTGCCAATGCCTGTATAGCAGCTTTACCTTTAGATTGCATTTCGGCAAAAGACAAGGCAGTTGTTCCATCCGGTTTTGGATACCCCCCATCTATGATATCCTTAATACCGGGCACGTATGCCTCCGTATCATAGAATGCAATTAGAGAGAGTGCACCCGGAAGTTTAATTGGAGGAAATAAGAACGCATCTTCTCCGTCATTGAATGATTTTTTAGAAGGATTCGGAATACCAAAAAGTACCAATCCTTCGTTTGTGCCCCCTTCATAGAGACCTTCCATTACAGCCAGTTTCATCGGTTGTTTTTCTGCTACTTGTACAGCCGAACCGTGACCTGTATAAATAGTAAGTAACGATGCTATCAATCCGAAAACTGTAGCAACCTTCATACTTTGTTGAGCAAACTCTGTGTCCCTTTTCTTAAGCATATACCATGCTGCTATACCCATCACAAATACAGCTCCCAAAATCCAGCTGGAAAGGACTGTATGGAAAAATTTGTTTATAGCTACCGGCGACAAGGCTACAGCCCAGAAGTCAACCATTTCGTTACGAGTTGTGTCCGGATTAAACTCCATGCCAACAGGAAATTGCATCCAAGCATTAGCCACCAATATCCATACAGCAGACAGGGTTGCTCCTGTAATAGTTAACCAAGTGGCAGCCAAGTGCACTTTCTTGCTTACACGTTTCCATCCAAAGAACATGATGGAAATAAATGTTGCTTCCATAAAGAATGCAACAATAGCTTCAATAGCCAATGGCGCACCAAAGATATCTCCTACAAACCAGCTGTAGTTTGACCAGTTGGTACCAAACTGAAATTCCATGATAATCCCTGTAGCAACTCCGATAGCAAAGTTGATACCAAAAATAGTCATCCAAAATTTCGCAGTTTTTTTCCACTGTTCATTGCCTGTACGCACATACATTGTCTCCATGATTGCCATAATGACCCCCAGACCCAATGTCAAAGGAACAAACAACCAGTGATACATTGCTGTCATAGCAAACTGACCTCTAGACCAGTCTATTAACGATGCATTTAGTAGTTCCATAAATAATAATTTTATATTAGTAAATATATGAGGATTTTATTTTTACTCGTTTATTGTCGATATCTTGATCAACGTTTCACTTAGATAATCAGCCTTACCTTGTTTATAGGTTAGCTTGCCAAAAAGTTAGGAAAAATTGAATTCAGACATCTGCTCTATTATGTCTGTTTATTTTTTTAAAATTGAGACTCTTTGTATTCTAGTCCGAAGTTTTGAGCAACGGCCTTATATACAACGTCTCCTTTTACAATATTCAATCCTTTGCGTAGATCTTTATGCTCACGGCATGCTGCCTCCCAGCCCATATTAGCCAGATTTAATGCATACGGCAAAGTAGCATTAGTCAAAGCTAACGTTGAAGTCATCGGAACAGCTCCCGGTATATTGGCAACACAGTAATGCACTACATCATCAATAACAAACACAGGATCTAAATGCGTTGTTGGTTTTGATGTCTCAAAACAGCCACCTTGGTCGATAGCCACATCCACCATAACGGTTCCCGGCTGCATATCTTTGAGCATTGCTCTAGATATTACCTGAGGAGCCTTATCGCCAGCAATAAGCACAGCGCCCACTATAAGGTCAGCATCCTTTATCAACTCTTTTATTGTATGCGTATCAGAATATCTTGTTGTAACATTGGCCGGCATAATATCGCTCAAATAGCGAAGACGCGGAAGACTCTTATCCAGAATGGTTACTTTTGCACCTATTCCTGCAGCTATTTTAGCCGACTGAGCTCCAACAATACCACCACCTATTACAATTACGTGTGCAGGTTTCACACCCGGAACACCACCAAGCAAGACACCTTTTCCCAGATGCGGCTTTTCGAGGAAGCGAGCACCTTCTTGAATAGCCATACGTCCGGCCACTTCACTCATCGGTATAAGTAGCGGTAACGAGCGGTCGGGCAATTCAACGGTTTCGTATGCTATACAGATAGCTTTGCTCTTTATCATAGCTTCTGTTAGCTCAAGGCTCGATGCAAAATGGAAATACGTAAACACTATTTGATTTTCGCGGATAAGATGATATTCTTGCGGGATAGGTTCCTTAACCTTCACAATCATATCCGAAATGGCATAAATTTCTTCTGCCGTAGTTAATATTTTAGCACCGGAAGCCGTGTAATCAGTATCATTGATTCCGCTGCCAAGTCCGGCTCCGGCTTCTATATATACCTCATGTCCACAGACAACCAACTCATGCACACCTGCCGGCGTAACGGCAACACGATTTTCAAATGCTTTCAGCTCTTTAGGAATACCAATTTTCATTTCTCTTGCTTTTTGTATTTATTTATAAAATACCTGATTTAAGCTTCTCCAATAGGACCGTTTATCGGTGGTAAAAAACCTGCCGAATTATCAACTTGTATGGATCCATTTTGAGATTCAAATCGGTTAATGTTTTCATTCAGAGCATACAACAGGCGTTTCGCATGTTCAGGGGTAATTACTATTCTCGATTGTACTTTGGCTTTGGGCATACCGGGCAAAATACGTACAAAATCGATAACAAATTCTGATGACGAATGGGCTATAATAGCCAGATTAGAATATATGCCTTGTGCAATATCATCCGGCAGTTCTATTTGAATTTGATTGTTCAGATCGTTGTTCTCCATAATTTAATTAGATTGTTTTTTTAGTCTATAACCCTTCATATACAAAGGAAAATAAATATCATAAAATAACAAAATATAACATCAACATTTTTATAATATAAATACTCTCTTTTGTGCCCATTAAGAGGCCTTCAGCTTATTATTATCTTTTTCTTCGTTATCAAGTGTTAACAGAACCTTTTCTTTCTTTTTTCTCTTACGTAAAACAATTATTTGAGAAACAGTACCGACAAAACCTAATCCCACCATTACGAGTTGCATTGTCTGATTACTTTTAAATACAACTAATGTAGTAAGGATTATCATAGTCCACATGATACTAATGGATATAATCAACCCTTTTGTACTAAAGCCATTATTAACCCGCCTTATATATGGACCTGTGATCTTATGATCTAACAATTTCTGATGAAGACGAGGCGAGCTCTTAGCAAATAAGACGCCGGTAAGAAGGATAAATGGTGTGGTTGGAAGTCCCGGAGTTACTATTCCCAATAGTCCAAGGCCTAATGAGATTAAGCCTAATATTATAAATAAATACTTTTTCATTTCCTATTATTGCGTATCGGTTCAGATATTGTATCCAAGCCAAAAACAAAGAAAAGAAAAAAGTATGAATAAATAAAATATAATTGGCTTTATTAGTCTAGTGAAAATCGTTTAACAGGGCAGAAATAATCTGAACTTATCAAAAAACATTGAAGATAAAATAAATTTTTTGCTGACTCTTAGCATTATCAAAAAAAGAGAATAAAATTAAAATGAGAACTTCGGTATAACTTAATTTTACTACTTTTGCATTTCAAAAAAATAAGTAATGCAAAAACATGATCTTTGTTGCATTGGGCATATCACTTTAGATAAAGTAGTTACACCCAAAAGCACAGTGCATATGCCCGGCGGTACGGCTTTTTATTTTTCACACGCTATTCGTCATTTTACCGATATAAATTATACATTGGTAGCATCGCTGGCTCAGTCAGAAATCTCTGTAGTGGACGATTTACGTTCAAAAGACGTAGATGTGCATGTAGTACCGAGTAAGCACTCTGTCTATTTTGAAAATATCTATGAAGAGAATCAGAATAACCGAACTCAGCGAGTGTTGGCAAAAGCTGATCCTTTTTCTGTTGACGCACTAAAAGATATAGATGCCAACATATTCCTTTTAGGTGCTTTACTTGCCGATGATTTCTCATTGGAACTGGTAGAATATCTTTCTAAAAAAGGCTTGATAGCAATAGACTCTCAAGGATATCTAAGAGAGGTGAGAGACCAGAATGTCTACCCGATAGACTGGGCTAATAAAGAAGAGATACTAAAACATGTTCATGTTCTGAAAGTGAATGATCTGGAAATGGAAGTTCTTACAGGCATGAAAGATATTAAACAGGCATCAAAACAGCTTCACGCTTGGGGAGTAAAAGAAGTTTTGGTTACTTTAGGCAGTCTGGGATCTGTTATCTATGATGGAAACAATTTCTATAAAATACCGGCTTATAAGCCGAAAGATGTAGTGGACGCAACAGGGTGTGGCGATACTTACGTTACAGGCTACTTATATCAGAGAGCTAAAGGAGCAACAATAGAAGATGCCGGAAAGTTTGCAGCAGCTATGGCCACCATAAAAATAGAAGGATCAGGCCCTTTCAACGGGACAAAAGAAGATGTTGAAGATCGGATTAAGAATGCCGAACAGATTATTCCAGAATTTTAATTATCCAGATTTATAATAATAAAAAAGGCTTTTAGATACTACTAAAAGCCTTTTTCTATTTATAAGACGGAATATATTTATTTTCTTAAATTCTTCACGAACGATACTGCCGCTATTATCAGTAATCCGACTATACTCATAATAAGATATGCCCATTTGGGTCCGTAAGCATCGGATACAGAACCTACAAGCAATGGAGAGATAAATGGACCAACGAAACTAATACTCGACATGATAGTTAACGCCGTTCCCACCGGAGTTTTAGCCTTATCTCCTACAATACTGTAGATAGTAGGCACAACACAAGAAATCCCTAAACCGATGAGCATAAACCCTATAGACGTAATAATTACTTTGGTGATTAAAGCGTCGGAATATCCGATAAAAAGGGAGGAAATAATAAATCCTGCAAAAATAAGTGCCCCTGCTATTTGCAATACGGTCTTTTTCTGCCAAATAGTATATGCAAAGTTAGTGAGCATACGCCCCGCAAACATCATCACCATAAATACAAGAAATCCAACTTGCAATGATTCTGGTGCCTTGATCACAGACTGAAAATACACATCGCTCCATTCAAACATTGTATTTTCAACGATAAGAGCTAATAGCCATACCAATCCAAGCTGTATGAGAAGCGACTCAGGGAGATGCAATTTGCCTGTTTTCGCTTTAGAACCTTGCGCAACATTTAAATTCTCTTCCTTTTCAACAGCTTTAGCAGGTTCTTGAAGATATTTGTAATTAAGCATAACAATCGCTATAGCAAGCAAAGTCATACCTAGAAAATGATAGAAAGTAATAATATTCAGATTGATCATCGAATAACCAATAATAGCACCTATACACGCAGATAAGCTCCAACTCGCATGAAATGTCGCAATTATGGGCTTCCCGTATATACGTTCAACTTCAATAGCCTGCGTATTCAACGAAATATCAGTCATATTCCAAAATATACCGAATAAGAACAATGTTATCCCTAATCCTGTAATTCCGGGTACAATACTAACCAAAAACAAGGACAGCGCATATCCGATAATGCTAATTAAAACAGTTTTTTTACTACCTAAACGAGAAAGCAGAAAACCAACTGCAGGAATAGCGATAAACTTTCCCATCGGAAGTAGAAACATTAATAGTCCGTAATGTAGATAACTTTCGACATTAAAATCTTTCTTTATATCCGGAAGGCGACTAGCCCAACTGGCAAAGCATAATCCTTGAGCAATAAAAATAGATAAAACAGCATATCTAATTCTTTGTTTCGAATATGCCGGTTGTATTTCTGAAGTCATTTCTTAGATATTTTTTTTAACGATGCAAAGATAAAAGTCTTTGATGAAGATTAAGCATTATGTTTAAACAAATATTTATTATAATTGGCATGTAGAACAAATATCTATCAATATTTCGTATTTTTGCATAATTAGTTATTCTACATTCAAATATAAAAGACATATTTTATGAAAAAACATCTATTCACGGGATTTTTGCTATGTTTTTCTCTTGCGGTTTCTTCTCAAAGTATCACCGAGAAAGAATTACAGGAAATACAGTCTAGCTTTAAAGAAGACCCCGCTACTAAGGCTATCCAAAACGTTCTGACATCAAATGCCAACATTACTGCAAATGCATTAAACAACAGCCTTCAAGGGAAAATAGACCATTACTTCAAGTATCGGGTAAATGTTAAAGGTATCACTGATCAAAAAAGTTCGGGACGATGCTGGATGTTTACGTCCATGAATGTATTGCGCCCTTCCATCATCGAAAAATACAATCTGAGTGAATTTGACTTCTCTCACAATTATCTATATTTCTGGGATATATTTGAAAAATCAAATTTATTTTTAGAAAATATAATCGCAACAAGCAAAGATTCTTTCGATGATCGCACCGTAGAATATCTCTTCAAGTCACCTGTAAGTGATGGTGGGGTTTGGAATCTATATTACAATCTTGGACAAAAATATGGTGTTGTACCTCAAGAAGTAATGCCGGAAACAGCACACTCGAATAACACTAGACAGATGATTAACCTTGTAAACGAAAAACTGCGTCGAGGAGGATATAATCTTCGTGAACAAGCAGCTTCAGGAAAAAAGATACAGGAGTTAAGAAACGAAAAAGCAACTATCCTGAAAGATGTATACCGAATTCTGGTTCTTTGCCTTGGCGAGCCCCCAAAACAGTTTACATGGAGATATAAGGATAAAAACGGAAGCGTAAAAGAACTCAGCAGCTATACGCCTCAACAGTTTTATAAAGAGATTACACCGGAAGATTATTCTCCGAGCAACTATATAATGATAATGAATGATCCTACACGCGAATATTACAAGTTGTATGAGATCCAGAATTATAAAAACACAATAGAAGGTATAAACTGGATATATCTGAACTTGCCAAATGAAGATATTAAGAAAGCAGCATTAGCCTCTATAAAAAACAATGAGCCGATGTACGCTTCATGCGATGTTGGCAAACAGATGAATAGAGAATCAGGTATATTAGATCCCGAAATGTATGATTATGAATCATTGCTGGGTGTAAACTTGTCGATGGACAAAAAAACCCGTATTTTAACCCGCCAAAGTGGATCCACGCATGCCATGACTCTTGTCGGATGTGATACGGATATGAGCGATCAGCCTATTAAATGGGAGTTTGAAAATAGTTGGGGTGCAGCATCAGGGAATAAGGGATACTTAACTTTTACTGATAAATGGTTTAGCGAGTATATGTTTCGTATAGTGGTACATAAGAAGTATTTGGATGCGAAGGCTCAAAGTTGTTTGACTCAAAAACCGATACAGTTACCAATGTGGGATTATATGAACTAGCCCTTTTGTTAAATTATTTATAATAATCTTGTTCTTAGTTATTTGGAAACAAGTATCTATGGGAAATAGGCTATTTAAATGTTAAAATATTAAAGAAATTGGCATGCATGGTTAGCAAAATTTATAAAAAATATGTTTTATAATATGTTTTTTTATTTGGCGAGGACTCATAAATGTAGTTCCTTTGTAATGATAACCAAACAATCTTTATTTACCTTAAAGCCTAATACCTAATTAACTCAAACATACGAGGAGGTTTCATTCAGAAGCCTCCTCGTATGTCGTTTTAGGCCTTTTGGAATTTCACTGCAGTCCAATTGTCTTTTTGTGTATTGTGACAGAATGTTAATCCATGTTTTTTGCATTCTTCGGTTATAACGGGGATATCATCAATATAGAATCCGCTCATATACAAGCATCCACCGTTGTTTAAAACAGATGCATAAGCATGAATATCATTCAGCAGAATATTTCGATTAATATTGGCTAATATAACATCAAAAGACATATCTGCGAGTAGGTCTGCCCCTCCTATCCGAATCGTAATATTATCTATGCCATTCAATTTTATATTCTCCATCGCATTGTCGTATGCCCATTGATCAATATCTATTGCTTCGATCGGTCCGGCTCCACGCATTGAGGCTAAGATAGCCAGGATAGCTGTCCCGGTACCCATATCAAGCAAAGATCTTCCGGTGAAGTCTTCTTTCAATATTTCTCTTATCATCAGCTCGGTAGTTTGATGATGACCGGTTCCAAATGCCATTTTAGGATCTATATATATGTTATAGTCATATATCGCCGGAGCATTATGGAAGGTGCTTTGTATTATACATTTATCATCGATAATCAAAGGCTGAAAATAGTTTTTTTCCCATTCTTCGTTCCAATTTTTCTCTTCAATCTCCTTATAGGTATAAGTTATCTTTGCTTCGTAAGGAAAATTTTCTAAAATTTCGTTCAATTGAGCCTCATCAAACAAATCGCTTTGAATGTATGCCGTAGTCCCCAGTTCGTTCTCAACAAAGCTCTCAAAGCCTATATCAGCAATAGTTGCAGATAGAATGCTGTTAACTATCTCGTCGTTGGGAGAGCACGTAAAAGTCACTTCTGTATATTTCATATTAATATTAATTTGCGTTGTTGCAAAAGTAGTGTTTTATAATGAAGTCGTCTTTGCTTTTTAGATTTAGTTTTACACAGCAACAAATAATCTTTCTGTAATTTCAAACAAAATAAAAATTATCTAAAAAAGAAATAATTCTAGCATCTGGATAGCCTCAAGAGCATCTTCTTGTTATTTACTAATTGTTTGATTGTTGTATAAACTGAATCATACACTTTGCTATTTCATCAACAAATAAGAGGGAAATATCATGTCCCATTCCTTCGACTATACATAGCTTAGAATTTGGAATAGATACCGCAACCTCTTTCCCTGCTTCCAATGGCACTATTGGATCTGCATCACCTTGTATAACTAATGTTGGGAGGCTTATCTGCTTCAGTTGTTCTCTCCTATCGCAGTAGTCTCCTATCAATACTGCTGCGACTTGCCTGTTTACGCTTTCCGGTTTCCAGTTTCTGTTTTTTACATGATTCAAAGCCCTTTCTTTCAGTACCTCATCAGAATCGATTCCCCCCAAAGCCTTATAAACACCGACCAGATAATTTGCGATTAAATCTGCATCAGACGTTTGAGGAGGAGGTGTTGCCATGGCTTTCAGCGCATTTGCATCACCTTGAGGCCGTAAAGGATTACCAGTCGAAGCACTTATACTTGTCAGAGTGAGAACTCTCCCCGGAAAATGAATTGTTATTAATTGGGCAATAGCACCACCCATCGATGCACCTACTATATGAGCCTTATCAATATTTAGAGCATCCATCAAGCCTGTTACATCTTTAGACATATCCAACAGAGTATAGGGTAATGAAGCATCATTGCAAGTACCTATATGAGACCCGATAGTTGCCCAGTCGGGCTGCCCCAATGAATCAAGGTGAGTAGACAAGCCTATATCCCGATTATCAAAGCGAATAACATAGAAATTATTTGCAGCTAACTTTTCACATAGCTCGGCAGGATAATGCAGTAAGGTTGCTCCTGTTCCCTGTATCAAGACAATCGCTTCGTTTTTGGGATCGCCAAAAGTTTCATAAGCAATAGTTATTCCATTTGCATCTACCTTCCCCGGTTGAGCTACAGCTCTATTCGGGATAAGAATAAATATAAAACAGATAATAAAAATGGCTTTCATAAATGTTGGGCTTGACTTCATGGTATTAAGTTTTATTCAGTATCTATATTTTATTGAATGTATTTTATCTAAAAAGCATTATACGTTTAGATTACTATTTTACAACTTAGATATACAAGTTTCTTTGAGATCAAATATATTGTTTTTATTACATTGTATTTAAAATACAGAACAAATAAATAGCAGATTCTATAAATTATTACTATAAGCCTATAGACAGACTCGCTATTTACCTAGAATACAACACAATACACAAACATACACATTTTGTATATTTTTCGTCATATTATCTTAACAAAACATTAATAATGTGAAGATTATATTTTCAAATCTTTTCATTTTACTTTGTGAGAAATTATAAACTGTGAGTATGAAACGATATTTTTCTATTTTCTTTCTATTTTCTATACTTTGTAGTGCCACCTCTTATGCTCAGGATTCTTTAGCCTTTAAGCCATCGGGGAAGATTATTGCTCGAAGCTTTCTTGATTTTAGTAAAGGCTTTGGTGATGATGATAAGTCAGGGTTTGATATCACAAGAGCTCTCCTTGGATATAATTATAAATTCACACGTACGTTACAGGCTCAAGTCGTTATTGATGGCGCTGCAGGAAA
>POVV01000334.1_pt1 | contig 33758 bp, 31 predicted proteins | sample 1560271 | NCBI WGS metagenome assembly POVV01 (sample SAMN08337232, study PRJNA429181) | Bioreactor metagenome, whole genome shotgun sequencing project. | biome: cows' rumen and soil; feature: anaerobic; isolation source: anaerobic chemostat enrichment culture, galacturonate as sole carbon... | reverse complement strand
AGAGCACCACCACCGGTCAGAACCATTCCGCGCTCGGAAATATCTGATGCCAATTCTGGAGGACATTGTTCTAAAGCAACCATAACCGCGCTGACGATACCTGCCAGTGGTTCCTGCAATGCTTCAAGAATTTCATTGGAGTTCAGCGTAAATCCGCGCGGTACACCTTCTGCAAGGTTACGGCCACGAACTTCGATTTCACGCACTTCATCGCCCGGGTAAGCCGAACCGATTTCATGCTTAATACGCTCTGCCGTTGCTTCACCAATCAGTGAACCATAGTTACGGCGCACATAGTTAATGATCGCTTCATCAAAGCGGTCACCGCCGATACGTACAGAAGAAGAGTAAACCACACCGTTAAGTGAAATGACCGCCACTTCAGTGGTACCACCACCGATATCGACAACCATTGAACCTGTTGCTTCAGAAACCGGTAAACCGGCACCGATGGCAGCAGCCATTGGTTCTTCAATCAGGAATACTTCACGAGCACCAGCGCCCTGAGCTGATTCACGAATAGCGCGACGCTCAACCTGAGTTGCACCAACCGGAACACAGACTAATACCCGAGGGCTTGGGCGTAAAAAGCTATTGCTATGAACCTGACGGATAAAGTGCTGAAGCATTTTTTCCGTCACGAAGAAGTCGGCAATAACACCATCTTTCATTGGACGAATCGCAGCAATGTAGCCCGGAGTACGCCCCAGCATTTGTTTAGCTTCATGGCCAACAGCCGCAACGCTTTTCGGCGAACCGACGCGATCTTGACGAATAGCGACCACTGATGGTTCATTCAATACGATGCCTTGCCCTTTTACATAGATCAGGGTATTCGCAGTACCCAAGTCTATAGACAGGTCATTAGAAAACATGCCACGAAATTTCTTAAACATTCTAGAGAGTAATCCTGAAAGCAGAGGCGGTATATTAAGCCGCCAACTTTAACCAACCACGCAGGACTGCTACAAGGCACAAAAAGCGTGCATCTTAATGGCCGCATCCTACGTGAGCTCAATCCGCATGTTGTATTTAGAGTCAATCAACACACAGCGCATAAACTTTTTAACTTAATTTATCGGCTTACGCGCAACATCACGCACAGGCAAATAAAGATAGATAAGCAAGGAACGCTATTCTACGTGAAAAACATACATAATTCAGAGTTAAAAATGACGATAACGCCCAGTATTTTTTTCTTGAGAAGTCGGAATCTTCTTCGGTGAGGCAAAAAACTCACCCTGTCCGCCGATAACTCCCCGAGAACACAGCGTTTTCCATTCAAGATTCGTTCTTACGCTTGCCGCCATAACCATGATATTGGTGCCTTCGCAGGCGCTGACTAAGCTATCAACAAATAATTGATTCTCTGGTCGCCGGTCAATATTTCGTACCAGACCCGGATGAAGTTTAATCACTTCAATCGGCAGCGTCTTAATATAATGAGTACTCACCACCGTCAGGCCCGCCTGCACAATTCCCAAACGGCAGCCCACTGCGTTTAATAACCGGATAACAGAACGTAAACGGTCGCTATATTGACCTACATCTGCCTCTGCAAGTTCAAATATAATTCGCTTACGATGATCTTTTGTTCTTTCCAGCAAATTATCCCGTAACCATATCTGAAAAGAGTGTTTTAGCAGGGAGTCGACGGTAATTGAAACCGCAATAGAATCATCTGGCCACAAATCAAGCAGAGGTAATGACTTACTGATGACCTGACGATCGAATCGCTCCGTCAGACCAAATTGCTGCACTAATGGCATGAACTCTGCCGGGTGTAGTTCCTCACTGCCGTCACGAATACGAACCAGTATCTCCCGGTGATTCAAGTCACCGTTAATAGTCACTGCCGGCTTATAGTAAATCTCAGGACCGCCGCGAGCCAATACTTGCTCCAGCAACGTACGCCAGCGAACGCTTCCTCTGGCAGTCTCCGGCACCGGGCTATCGTAAATAAACCAGCCGTTTCCACCCTGCAACTCAGCCGTACGGGCAGCCTGTTCGGCATTATCCATCACCTGCTCAGCAAGCTGGCCGCTGTGATAAGCACAAACGCCAATATGAATCAGTGACTCTCGTTCAATACCGGGCACAATAGGCAATGTACCGATAGCATTCACCAACTGAGCGGCAATAGAATCAGCCTCTCTTAATGAACGGTGCGGCAACATCACGCTGAAATCATTACTAAAATAGCGAGCCAGCAATGCACCGGGGTGTCGCATAATGAAGGTTGAAAGCATATTTACCAGCATATAGAGCAGGTCGTCGATAGCTTCTTTACCATGCTCTTCGACTAACAGCTCCAACTCGGGCAGGCGAATCATCATCACAACGCCGTGCACGTTGGTTTCTTCCAACTGTGTCGCTAGCTGATTGTCAAAAAATAACCGGTTATTTAAACCCGTTTGTGAATCCTGTGCGGCAAAGGCTCTGATAAGCTTATCAACCCGTAGCCGTTCCTCACTCATATTTTTCAAATCTGACAATAAGCGATCGATAGCTCCGCTGGTATTCACCGGCCATTCATGAATATTACCGATTGCTACATCTTCACGCTCACCGGCTAAAATCCGCCACGAACGCTCTTCCAATAATAGAAGCCCTTTAAATTGACGCTTTAACCAGCGGATCCACCAACATAGAACCAATGAGATAAACACCACTACCGCCAAAATAGACAGCATGGTTGGCACAGAGAAGATAGTGCTGAGAATGGGGTTAGCATAGACGATCTTTAGGCTATATTTCGGATGCTGAGGCAACTGAAGGTCGGCCTCACTCAAGCTATGAAAATAGTCCCAGAATCCGGCCTTACTCTCTGTGGAATGGGTATACACCACCTGACCTTGCCCGTCACTAATGGTCAAGTGTCGTACTCCCGTCGCATACATAATGACAGGAAGCCAACCATCATATGACTCAGGCTTTTGATAAATCAAAGCCTGATCGACGGTGGAAGCCAAGGCTCGCCAGTGTTTCCCCATCTTGTCTTCCCCCACAAAGTAGACGCTTAACATACTGGTAAGCAGCGCGACAACCATGGTTAAGAAGACTAATAGAGAAATAAAAATCGACAGTCTGGCGGTAAATCTCATTCCCATAACAATTTGATTCTAATCTGTAAGATAAATTTATGGTGGGATAACATCATCACACCGCTGAGTTTTTGACTAATACCTTAAGATTATAGCCAGCTTTATGATTAATTAGTTGTCCAATCCCTTATTTTGGAAAGAAAGAGTCATTCTTTTCATAAGGATCAAGCAACTAACATTATTAAGATTCATCATTCAACCTTTTTGTTCACCACAATCAGCTCGGCTTGATTAAATCCCGTGGCCTTAATTTATTGCCCCGAGGAGAGCAAAAGCGAATAATAGCCCAAAGACCCGATCTCGGATGAACGCCTTTCTGCCCAATCCGTCCCTTCTAACCTTCTGGATAAGAGCGATAATATGATAAAAGCACTGGTTCTTGAGCAACAAGATGGGCTAACTCTAGCCTCATTACGTGAGATTTCAACCGAACAACTACCGGCTGGCAATGTCACCGTCGATGTAAACTGGTCCAGCATTAACTATAAAGACGCTCTAGCCGTGACCGGAAAAGGCAAAATTATTCGTGACTTTCCGATGGTACCCGGTATCGATTTTGCCGGAACGGTAAGTGCCAGTGAAGATCCGCGCTATCAGGTAGGACAAAATGTTTTACTCACCGGCTGGGGCGTTGGTGAAACCCACTGGGGTGGGTTAGCCGAACAGGCTCGAGTTAACGGTGACTGGCTGGTTCCGCTGCCTAGCGGGTTAGACCAGCGTAAAGCCATGGTGATAGGCACTGCCGGTTTTACCGCCATGTTATGCGTAATGGCACTGGAGGACGGCGGAATTACGCCTGAAAGCGGTGAAATTGTGGTTACCGGTGCCAGCGGTGGCGTTGGCAGTGCTGCCGTGGCCTTACTGCATGCATTAGGGTATCAGGTGTGTGCCGTCAGCGGCCGCCAGCAAAATGCCGAATATTTACTTTCTCTTGGTGCCAATTTTGTTATTGAAAGAGACAGCTTTAGTGATGCACCTCGCCCGCTGGAAAAACAGCGCTGGGGCGGCGCAATCGACGTTGTTGGCGGTGACATGCTGGCTAAAATCATTGCACAAATGGACTACGGCTCTACTGTTGCAGCCTGTGGTCTGGCTGGCGGATATAAACTGCCAACAACCGTGATGCCGTTTATTCTGCGTAATGTCCGCCTGCAGGGCGTTGATTCAGTAATGACCCCGCCAGCCCGCCGTGCTCAGGCTTGGAAACGTCTGGCTGAAATCCTGCCAGAGAGTTTCTACCAGCTCGCCACCACGGAAATTTCCCTGGCTGATGTTCCTAAAACAGCAGAAAGTTTATTAAACAATAAAGTAACTGGCCGCGTTATCGTAAAAACTCGCTAAGCCAACACACAGCGTAACGCCAACTAAATCAATGGCGTTACGCTGCTTATCAATATTCTCACCTACTCTTATTACTCCTTTTTTATCCCTCTCTTTATCGCCCTCGGCAAAACTATCGTGGCGTAAAGACACTTTTACGGCCATTCTTTGTCTATAAAGATTGAATAACATCACAAACCTATTGCGACAGAGAAATCACTATGACCAAGAAATCACGATTAACAGAAAGCAGCGTGACGCCAGAAGAGATATTTTATCAGCGCCGGAAGGTTTTACAGGCGCTGGGTCTTACCGCCGCCGCGTTAACGCTACCGATAAGCGCTCAGGCCGAACTGTTTTCATGGCTTAAAGGCAGTGAAAAACCTGCCGCTCCCTTAGGTAAGCCGCTCGACTTCACTAAACCTGCCGCCTATCACGCCGATCTGCCTCTGACGCCTGAAGATAAAGTGACCGGCTATAACAATTTTTATGAATTCGGCTTAGATAAAGCCGATCCTGCCGCTAACTCAGGCTCGCTCAAAACAGAAGGCTGGCAGATCCATATCAGCGGTGAAGTCGCCAAACCGATCACACTAAACATCGATGACTTAATCAAACGCTTTGCGCTAGAAGAGAGAATCTATCGCCTGCGCTGTGTCGAAGCCTGGTCAATGGTTATTCCTTGGATCGGATTTGAATTAGGTAAGCTGATTAAATTCGCAGAACCAACCAGTAAAGCCCGCTATGTGGCTTTTCATACTTTATACGACCCTGAGCAGATGCCCGGTCAGGCCAACAGGTTCACCGGTGGCGGTTTGGAATATCCTTACGTTGAGGGCTTACGCATGGATGAAGCGATGAATCCGCTAGCGTTACTCACCGTCGGCGTTTATGGCAAAACGTTGCCAAACCAAAATGGCGCACCGGTTCGATTAATCACGCCGTGGAAGTACGGGTTTAAAAGCATCAAATCCATCGTTGAAATTAGGCTAACAGAACAGCAACCGCCAACAACCTGGAACCTGAGTGCGCCTAATGAATATGGATTTTACGCTAATGTAAATCCTCAAGTTGACCATCCACGTTGGTCTCAGGCGACGGAAAGGGTGATTGGCTCCGGTGGCATTCTGGACGTCAAACGCCAGCCTACTTTGCTATTTAACGGTTATGCCGATCGGGTCGCCTCTCTGTACAGCGGCTTGGACTTACGGAGCAACTTCTAGTGCGGCTAACACCAAAAAACATTAAGTGGCTAAAACTGGGGCTACACTTACTGGCCTTTATCCCTTTTTTATGGCTAATTTTATCAATTAATCAGGGCTGGCTCAGTGCCGATGCGGCAAAAGATATTCAGCACTACACCGGCCGAATGGCGCTAAAATTATTGCTAGCAACCCTGTTGGTTTCACCGCTGGCCCGTGCGCTGCATATGCCGATTTTAGTACGCTGTCGCAGATTGCTGGGGCTATGGTGTTTTGCTTGGGCTTCGTTACACCTCATCAGCTATAGCGTTTTGGAGCTCGGGCTGAATATGTCTTTATTATTCGGCGAGCTGGTTAAACGCAATTATCTGATACTGGGTATTATCAGTTGGATCATTCTGTTTGCCTTAACGGTGACATCCACCCAGAACTTACAGCGAAAATTAGGCTCTAACTGGCAGCGATTACATAATTTGATCTATCTGGTCGCGATATTGGCCCCTCTGCACGGGTTGTTATCCACCAAAGTACTATCGCTACAAATTGTGATTTATGCCCTGATATCAGCACTGTTGTTAGTCGTTCGCTATAAAAAATTCACCCAATGGATGATAAAACGCAAATAACTTTCACCTGTTTATTCTCGCTAATGGCTTACCAGACAAGGCTTTGCTCGAATATGGTTAAACAATCTTCGCTGATAAGACCAGTAAAAGGCTGCTAATTTCGCCGATATAGATATAATGGCGCACTTTATTTCTGCGACGTCATACAATTTTCCAATAAGAATAGTGACAATTGGATGACATCGAGTTACTTTTAACGATTACTGTTTGATTGCCGGAGATGCCAGCACAATGACGAAAAAAACGCACATTTTGCTGTTAAACGGGCCTAACCTAAATTTATTAGGAACCCGCGAACCAGAGAAGTACGGTCATACTACGCTGGCTGATATCGTCAAAAAATTAGATAACGAAACTCAGCGCTTAGGCTTTGAGTTCTCTCATCTGCAATCAAACGCAGAGCACGAAATTATTCATGCGATCCATCAGGCTCGCGGCTCTGTCGATTTTATCCTCATTAATCCGGCAGCGTTTACCCATACCAGTGTGGCTATTCGGGATGCGCTGTTAGCGGTCAATATACCGTTTATTGAAATTCATCTGTCTAACGTCCATGCACGAGAACCTTTCAGACATCACTCATATCTTTCCGATATTGCAGTCGGTGTTATTTGTGGTCTCGGCGCTGACGGCTATGACTTTGCCCTGCAGGCGGCAGCCCGCCGACTGCAATAATTTTTTTATTCCACGCAACGAGAGAATACGGAATCACACCTATGGATATTCGTAAAATTAAAAAACTGATCGAACTAGTTGAAGAGTCTGGCATTAACGAGTTAGAGATTTCTGAAGGCGAAGAGTCAGTTCGTATCAGCCGTAGCCCGGCAGCAGGCAGCTATATGCCGATGCAACAGTATGCCATGCCTCAAATGGCAGCACCGGTTGCTCAACCCGCCGCGGTTGCCGCTCCGGTTGAAGCAGCACCTGCAGCTATCAGCGGTCATATCGTGCGCTCACCAATGGTTGGGACTTTCTACCGCACCCCAAGCCCTGATGCCAAAGCATTTATTGAAGTTGGCCAAACTGTTGCCGTTGGCGATACCTTATGTATCGTTGAAGCAATGAAAATGATGAACCAAATCGAAGCAGATAAAGCAGGCGTTGTAAAAGCGATTCTGTTAGAAAGCGGGCAGCCGGTAGAATTTGACGAGCCGCTAGTCATCATCGAATAACGAGGCGAGCTATGTCTAAGAAGAAACTGGACAAGATTGAAAAAGTTGTCATCGCTAACCGCGGTGAGATCGCATTACGTATTTTACGTGCGTGTAAAGAGCTGGGAATCAAAACGGTTGCCGTTCACTCCAGCGCAGATCGCGATTTAAAACACGTTCTGCTGGCAGATGAAACCGTATGTATTGGTCCTGCCCAATCGGTAAAAAGCTATTTAAATATTCCGGCCCTGATAGCCGCTGCTGAAATTACCGGCGCCGATGCTATCCATCCGGGATACGGCTTTTTATCTGAGAACGCTGATTTTGCTGAACAAGTTGAACGTTCAGGCTTTATTTTCATCGGACCGAAAGCAGAAACCATCCGCATCATGGGTGACAAAGTTTCTGCCATCAGCGCAATGAAAAAAGCCGGCGTACCTTGTGTACCGGGTTCCGACGGTTCACTGGATGATGATATGGTTAAAAACCGTGAGTTTGCCAAGAACATCGGCTATCCGGTTATTATCAAAGCGTCAGGCGGCGGCGGCGGTCGTGGTATGCGCGTAGTGCGCAGCGACAAAGATCTGGAAGAATCCATCAACATGACTCGTGCGGAAGCTAAAGCAGCTTTCAACAACGACATGGTATATATGGAAAAATTCCTTGAGAATCCTCGCCATATTGAAATTCAGATTATGGCTGATGGTCAGGGAAATGCGGTTTATCTGGCAGAGCGCGATTGCTCAATGCAGCGTCGTCACCAGAAAGTGGTTGAAGAAGCGCCGGCACCGGGCATTACCGAAGAGCTTCGTCGCTATATCGGTGAACGTTGTACCAAAGCCTGTATCGAAATTGGTTATCGCGGCGCAGGAACTTTCGAATTCCTGTATGAAAACGGCGAGTTCTATTTCATTGAAATGAATACCCGTATTCAAGTTGAGCATCCGGTGACAGAAATGATCACTGGCGTTGACCTGATCAAAGAGCAGCTTCGCGTTGCCGACGGTCAGAAACTGTCTATCAAACAAAAAGATATTCAGGTTCATGGTCACGCTATCGAATGCCGGATTAACGCCGAAGATCCAAATAACTTCCTGCCGTCTCCGGGTAAGATTACCCGTTTCCACGCGCCGGGCGGTTTTGGTATCCGTTGGGAATCTCATATTTATGCCGGCTATACGGTACCGCCATATTATGACTCTATGATCGGTAAACTGATTGCTTACGGTGAAACCCGCGAAGTTGCGATTTCCCGTATGAAGAACGCACTGGCCGAGCTGATTATCGACGGTATAAAAACTAACGTCAGCCTGCAGCTGCGGATTATGAATGACAAAGGGTTCGAGAAAGGCGGAACCAACATTCATTATCTGGAGAAACTGCTGGGTATTCAGGAAAAGTAATTTATTACTGGTTCTGTAATATGGAAGAAAGGCCGATTTATATCGGCCTTTCTTATTAAAAGGATTTATGATGAAACGGAACGTACAATTTATATTACCGCTGTGCATTGTCCTGGGTAATCTTGGCTTATATCTTTATGCTTACTTTACTAGCCATCAGCCGCTGGCACTCACTTATGCCCTGGTTGACTTATTTGATTTCCTCTTCGATTCAACGATTATTTTCGCACTGTTCTTGACCCTAAACAGTGGGAAAAAGTATTCAGCTACTCGGCTAAATGTAATATTAACTTTCGCCTATTTTATTGTCCAATGGCAAATATCATCCCGTTGTTTTAATTATGTATTTAAAGGTTTTATATCACTAACTGAACAATTGAGTGTTATTGATATATATATAAGCCCATACGGTTGGATAACAGTAATTCATGCTGTTTTTCAATTAATTATTCTTATCTCGTTGTTTTTAATTATTCGATTTTGGCTGGAAAAACAAGCGAATAAAAACACAATTAAAGGTCCGGAACGTATTAACCTAACGGTACCATTTGTATATGCCTTATTAAACACATCAATTATTCTACAGGCTATCAATCCATTTATTTATAGCTCAGACTATTTTGAAGCAAGTATTATCGGTTCTGTATTAGTCATTGTGCCCATTAATTTTATACTTTCATTTGTAATCGTTAAAAGGCAGCAAAAAATAAACAATCAAAATATTTCAATTAAAAGTGCATTGATTGCCTGTATAATTGGGATTTTGATTACTATTTTGTTTAATGTGCTATTACACGGACTCATTCTACTATTACTGCTTGCTGCATTCTCAATGGCGGGTTTCTTGGTTTATCTAGGATTTGTTATTTATCTTAGCCTGTTTGTTTTCTTATATATATCGTATAAATCCCAACAGATTGCCGTCAGGCGCTTTTGTAAACCTCAGAGTGAGTTAGATAATTTAGTCACCGGTTAGCCATCTATAGCGAATCAGTCACCATCGCTTAACAACTAAAAAAGGGATATTAACTAACAATCTGTTGATATCCCTAATAATTAAGTCAATCCTCGCCGCATTGCCTTATTTTTGCTCAAGCCACAGGCTTTATGCCAAAATATTTCTGGGCAAACGTCTGCGTTTCCGTACAATCCTATCCCTCAGTTTATTTTTAACCAATGGCGATGAAGAACATGACGGATCCTCGCTTTATTCAAGCCCATAAAGAAGCGCTTTGGGCATTGGGGCTTACCATTGCCTACCTGATAGCCTGGTTTCTGGCCGCATACCTACCGGGTAACCAACAGGGCATTACCGGACTACCTTATTGGTTCGAAATGTCTTGTCTGCTGATCCCTTTGGTATTCATTTTACTGTGCTGGTTTATGGTGCGTTACGTCTTCCGCGACATTCCTCTGGAGGACAATGATGCAGATTGATATCATTTTACCTCTGGCAACCTACCTGATACTGGTGTTTGGCCTGTCTATTTATGCCTACACCAAGCGTCAGAAAGGAAATTTTCTCAACGATTACTTTATTGGCGATCGTTCTATGGGCGGATTTATTCTGGCCATGACGCTAACCGCAACCTATATCAGCGCCAGCTCATTTATTGGTGGCCCCGGTGCGGCTTATAAATATGGCCTGGGTTGGGTCTTGTTGGCGATGATTCAACTGCCTGCCGTATGGCTATCCCTTGGCGTGTTAGGGAAGAAGTTTGCCATTCTGGCCCGCCGTTATAACGCCGTCACGCTTAACGACGTGCTATACGCCCGCTACAAAAGTAAGCTGCTGGTCTGGTTTGCCAGTATCAGCTTACTGTTAGCCTTTATCGGCGCAATGACCGTTCAATTTATCGGTGGTGCCCGACTGCTGGAAACCGCAGCCGGCATTCCTTACGATATCGGGTTACTGATCTTCGGCGTAACTATCGCCCTTTACACCTCTTTCGGCGGTTTCCGCGCCAGCGTATTGAATGATGCCTTACAAGGGCTGGTTATGCTGGTTGGCGCTATTTTGCTGCTGGTCGCCGTCATCTACGCGGCCGGCGGATTAAACAGTGCAGTCGATAAACTTCAGCAGATTGATCCGAAATTGCTTACCCCAACCGGCGCAGATGATTTCCTCTCCCTGCCGTTTATGGCCTCATTCTGGATTTTAGTATGCTTCGGCGTGATTGGCCTGCCCCATACTGCGGTTCGCTGTATCGCTTATAAAGACAGTAAAGCGGTACACCGTGGCATTATCATCGGCACCATTGTTGTCGCTATTCTGATGTTCAGTATGCACCTTGCCGGTGCGCTGGGTCGGGCAATTTTACCGGACTTAACCATTCCGGATCAGGTAATTCCAACCCTGATGATCACCGTGCTACCGCCATTCGCCGCCGGAATATTCTTAGCCGCGCCGCTGGCGGCAATTATGTCAACGATCAATGCTCAACTGTTGCAGTCTTCGGCAACGTTAATCAAGGATCTCTATCTCAGCCTTAAACCTGAACAGATTCATAACGAACGTCGGTTATCGCGTATTTCAAGTACGGTAACGCTGGTTTTAGGCCTACTACTAATACTGGCTGCATGGCGACCGCCGGAAATGATTATTTGGTGGAACCTGTTAGCCTTTGGCGGTCTGGAAGCGGTGTTCCTGTGGCCATTGGTCTTTGGTCTGTATTGGGAACGGGCTAATGCCTGTGGTGCTTTGACCTCAATGGTCTGTGGTGCGGTGTGTTACACCATTCTGGCCACCTTTAATATCCATATGTACGGGTTACATCCGATCGTTCCTTCTTTGATTTTGGGGGCAGTAACCTTTCTGCTGGCCAATTTGTTTGGTGAACGGTTAGCTGCTGGATCGGTGCGTGCAGTATAAATAATCGAGATAATTTGGTTATCTCGAGAGTACGAACAAAATAGTTTAATTTAATTGTGGCGTAAGTTTCGTCCGCAAATAGAACGTCGGAATATGATCATTTTTTAGCGGCCGAGGGGCGACGTTTTTAAGTATAGCGTGCTCCGGGCCTAGGATTGACTGTGTTTAAAACCAATCAATCACTGGGAGTTTATTATTAATCTGTGGGATAGCGCTGTTATCCCCCCGTAAGAGAATTTGCTATGCCTTGGATACAACTCAAGTTAAATACCACCGGTGCTCAGGCTGAAGCCATTGGCGATGCGCTGGTTGAAAGCGGTGCGGTGTCAGTCACCTTTCAGGACACCCACGATGTGCCGGTGTTTGAACCGCTACCGGGAGAGACCCGCCTGTGGGGTGATACCGACGTGATTGGTCTGTACGATGCTGAAACCGATATGAAGCAGGTTGTTGCGATGCTGGAATACAACCCGTTACTCGGCCGCGGTTTTGTACATAAAATCGAACAGTTAGAAGACAAAGACTGGGAACGTGAATGGATGGATAACTTCCACCCGATGCGTTTTGGCGAACGCCTGTGGATCTGCCCGAGCTGGCGCGACGTTCCGGATGCCAATGCGGTTAACGTCATGCTTGATCCCGGTCTGGCATTTGGTACCGGAACTCACCCGACCACCGCATTATGTCTCCAATGGTTAGACGGACTAGATCTTGAAGGAAAAACGATCATCGACTTTGGCTGTGGCTCCGGCATCTTAGCCATTGCAGCCCTAAAGTTAGGTGCGGCTAAAGCCATTGGTATTGATATCGATCCTCAGGCTATTCAAGCCAGCCGCGATAATGCCCAACGTAACCAAGTCTCAGAGCGTTTAGAGCTTTATCTGTCTAAGGACCAGCCTGAGAACTTAAAAGCCGACGTGGTGGTAGCTAACATCCTTGCCGGCCCTCTCAGAGAACTGGCCCCTATTATCGGTCAGTTACCCAAAGCTCATGGTCATTTAGGCCTGTCCGGCGTGCTGGCGACTCAGGCAGAAGGGGTTGCTGAGGCTTATCAGGCGCTGTTTCAGCTCGATCCGGTAGCTGAAAAAGAAGAATGGTGCCGCATCACAGGTATCAGAAAGTAAAACCAATCTACCGAAGAGTTGAATTAGCGTGATCCGTTGATGCCATTTTACCCGGCGTCAGCGGATTTTTTATTGCAGCTATTTCGTCATTTAACGCCCCACCGTTAGGCGATTTTTCCCTTCTGTAAACCAATACCGTCCCCCACAATAAGCGTGAAAAATATAATATCTCATCTCAAAAAGTGATATTTTTTGTTCAAAAAGTGCTCAATGGCGATAATCGTTATGAAATATAACAAAATAATAATTAGCCGGATAAAACCTAACTTATTGTTAAACATCATGAATAAAAACTTGACCATTAACACGCATTTCTTTCTTTGATTTTAGTCGCGAATTGTTCAAAGTTTGGCCTTTCATCTGCGTCAAAAAATGCGTAATATACGCGCCCTTGCAGACATATATGGTCTTTCGTTGTCGATGCGCATTGGTAACCTTCAACTAACAAATCGTTTAATTGCCGCCCCGATGGCGGGAATCACGGACCGTCCGTTCAGAACGTTATGTTATGCGATGGGTGCAGGAATGACCGTTTCGGAGATGCTGTCTTCTAACCCAGAAGTCTGGCGAACCGATAAGTCACGATTGCGTATGGTCCACCTTGATGAGCTCGGTATTCGGGCCGTTCAAATCGCCGGATGCGATCCGGAAGATATGGCGGCAGCGGCGCGCATCAATGTAGAAAACGGCGCACAGCTCATTGATATCAATATGGGCTGTCCGGCAAAAAAAGTGAATCGTAAGCTGGCAGGTTCAGCACTGTTACAGTATCCGGAGTTAGTCGGTAAAATTCTTAACGCCGTCGTGAACGCAGTTGACGTTCCGGTGACGCTAAAAATTCGTACCGGCTGGGATCCCGATAATCGTAACTGCGTTGAAATTGCCCAACTGGCGGAACGCAGTGGTATTCAGGCCATTACAATACATGGTCGCACCCGTCATTGTTTATTCAACGGCGAAGCAGAATACGACAGCATCCGCACGGTTAAACAGAATGTAGATATACCGGTTATTGCTAACGGGGATATTACTGACCCGCATAAAGCCAGAGCCGTTTTGGACTACACCGGAGCTGACGCTCTGATGATAGGACGAGCTGCTCAGGGAAGACCGTGGATCTTCCGGGAAATCCAACATTACCTGGACACAGGGGAGCTGTTACCACCCATGCCGTTGGCAGAAGTGGAACGCTTGTTAAACGAGCATGTGAGAGAGTTGCACGACTTTTATGGTCCAGGCAAAGGACTCCGCATTGCACGTAAGCACGTTTCTTGGTATCTCCGGGAACATGCCCCAAATGACCAGTTTCGGCGCACCTTCAATACCATAGAGGATGCCAGCGAACAGCTGGAGGTATTGGGGGCATATTTTGAAAATTTTGCCTAAACAGATAAAAGAGCTAACAGAACTATGTTCGAACAACGCGTAAATTCTGACGTACTAACAGTCGCCACCGTAAACTCACAAGACCAAGTTACCCAAAAACCTTTGCGTGATTCGGTTAAACAAGCATTAAAGAACTACTTTGCTCAACTGAACGGTCAAGACGTGAACGATCTGTATGAATTGGTATTGGCTGAAGTAGAACAGCCTCTGTTAGACATGGTTATGCAGTACACTCGCGGTAACCAAACTCGTGCAGCGACAATGATGGGTATCAACCGCGGTACGCTGCGCAAGAAACTTAAAAAATACGGTATGAACTGATACTAGTCAGTTTTCATGCTTTAAAAGCGCTGCCGGGCAACCGGTGGCGCTTTTTGTTTATCTAGGCCTTAGCTTTTATCGCCCACACCCTACTTTCATCGTTAAGCCATGCCCCATCACCAAATAGGCTAACCGGCTGATTCTTGCATGGTTAAATCTATTCGTTTGTTCCTGCTTATCCCAATCCACCTGAGCCGCTATCGTCTGTTTGTCCCGATGCTCTTTAATCATCCACGCCTGATTATAGATATGCTGATTAAAAACAATGTCAGCGACACCTAAATGAATGTACTCAACATATCGATAATACCCTTCGCCGCTAAAACCAAAGCTATCTTGAAACTCACAGCGAATTGGGCCTGAGTGGCCAAGATCGTATAAACGATTCCACTCAATACGATCGACAAATAGAGTAGAAATCATCATAGAAGAGAGAATAAAAGTGGTAAAAATGCGCAGTAAGGTGAGCCGTTTCGATAACTGCTGCTTAAACAAAAACAGCTTAACCAAGGTGACTACGCCATAGGCAGTTAAAATATAGAGCCCGGCCAAGATAAAAAGGTTCACCTCAATCAGGCCGAGGTAATCGCCCAAAGCAATAACCCCAGCAACTAAGATAACTTTATGTTTAAGCGGTTTTAATATCTCAAGCATAGTGACATTGGTCTGAAATCAGTTAACAGGGATGCTAGCGCAGTTTAATGAAGCTCCGATGAAGCCAAAGTGAAGTGGAAAGATAACCTCTAAAGAACGTCAAAAGTCACTGTTTACCCAGAAGCTAACATCACTTTTTAATATTAAACTCTCGTTTTTAAATCTATATTCAGCTTACACCGCACACGGCGATCGTTCAAAACGCGGCCACACCAGCAGACCCCGGTGAATAAGGGGCCTGCACATAAAAGTCTTAGTGCTGCTTGTCGATCAGTAAAGCCTCCAGCAGGTCGAGATCGTAAAGCATCTTCTGCAAGGTATCATTGCTTATCGCCCGGGTCGCACGCAGGTGATATAACTCCCCTCTTTCGGCGCGCAGAGCGGTCAAACGGAAGCGACGTTCAAGCTGTTCCTCTTCCAGAGCCCGAACTTTTTCGTCGTTGGTATAGGTTCTTTTACGCAGTGTGCCAATAATTCTTGAGCTAACTTCGGTTAACAGATGAGGATCGACGTTTTCCTCACTGCTGGCCTGAATACGATCGCGCAGTTTTTCCAGGCTGACAATGCCTACCTCTGCCATTGAGGCCCGAGCAATGCTCTCCTCTTCCTCAATTTTGGCACGATCGGTAACGACCAACCCTCTGAGCAATAGCGGTAAAGCAATAACCCCGACCACCAAAGAAAACAGAATCACACCGGTAGCTAAAAACACCAACTGATAGCGGGACGGAAAAGGCAGACCGCTGCTTAGCAATAAAGGAATTGATAAAACACCCGCCAGCGTAATCGCACCGCGCACCCCGGCAAAGGTGGCAATTAGCATATCGCGCATGGTGTAAGTGGCGAACAGCAACGGATGTTTCTTAAAGATGCGATTACTTAAGGTTTTCATCAGCCATAGCCAAGAAAAACGCATAATCATCAGGGCAACGTAAATCCAGACAATATCTAAAAACAGATGCCAGGTTTCAATGCTTGGGTCACTTTCTGCCTGAAGAATCGATGCAGACAAGATATCCGGCAGTTGCAGACCCAGCATGATAAAGACCATGCCGTTAAACACAAATTCCAACATCGCCCAGACGCTATTCGCCCTGAGCCGCATAGTCAGAGGCGCATTACGAATGACCCCCGACTGGCCAATAGTCATACCTGAAGCAACCGCGGCTAAAATGCCTGACACCCCAAGGTGTTCAGCAATCAAATAAGAGGCGAAAGGTAATAACAGCATCAGAACAATTTGAGTCGCCGGATCGTCACCGCTCCAGCGGCTTAACAAACGCAGTGATTTACTGTACAGCCAGGTCACCAAAATGCCCGACAGCACACCACCGATGGCGACAATAGTGAAGTCCAGAGCCGCCCCCGATACGGTAAACTCCATGACGCCCATGGCAACGGCCACCGCCAGCTTCAGAGAAACCAGACCGGAGGCGTCATTCATTAGCGCTTCCCCTTCCAGCACGCCCATAATCGACTTAGGGATCTTCCCCTCACCGACGATGCCGCCAAGGGCTACGGCGTCGGTCGGAGACAACACAGCAGCCAATGCAAAGGCGGCAACTAAAGGAATACTCGGAATGAGTAAGTGGATCAGATAACCCACACCGACAACGGTTAACAACACCAGCACTAAGGCCAGCCCGAGAATTTCACGCCCGTGGTGTAAAAACTCGCGAATCGGCGTTCTCCAGCCATCAGCAAACAGCAGCGGCGGGATAAACAGGACTAAAAACAGCTCAGGATCGAAGTTAACGTGTAAGCCAAAAGTTGGCCAGGCCAACAGTGCTCCGCAGGCTATCTGCATCAATGGTAACGGAATTTGGAATGGCAACATTCTGGTTACCACGCCGGAAAGTGACACTACCAAAATCAAAATAAGAATAGTAAAAAAGATTTCCATAAATTCCTTATCGCTGATGACAACGCGCTAACAGACAGAGCCGAACCCAAAAACACAGATTAAAATACCATTAACCTTTTTTCAGCCAAAAGGAAAAAATGCCTTTTAAACCAACAAGCACGAATCGTCTATAGGCTAAATAATTCGAGCTGCATTAAAGCGGCGAGAAAAAGAGTCCCGCTCGGCTTATTCAGCTAAATAATAGCGAAGGAAATCATAAAATAAGAAAGCAGGCGGGAAAATATAGAGGTGTAAACAGCTGCTTCATTGGCCTTATAAGTGAATTTTATAAGGCCAATGATATATTCTTTATTCAGCGGGCTTAAATAGCCCAGCCGCCAACATAGAAGGCCACTAGCGCGATGCTGATCAGAACTACACTGATATTCAGTTTACGCCACTCACCGGAACAAATACGCCCGATAACCAGTGAGGCAAAACCTAACATGATGCCGGTAACGATATTGCCGGTTAATACGATAAACACGGCACAAATCAGGCCGGACATGGCATCAACAAAATCGCCAAAATCTAAGCGAGAAACGTTACTCAACATCAGTAAGCCCACGTACATCAGCGCCGGAGCAGTTGCATAACCCGGCACCAAACTGGCTAACGGTGATAAAAACAGCAGCGATAAGAACAATACGCCTACCACCAACGCCGTTAACCCGGTACGACCACCGGCAGCGGTTCCGGCTGCCGATTCAATATACACCGCAGCAGGGGAAGCCCCGACCAGACCAGAGAAAATGCTACTTACCGAGTCCGTAGTCAGCGCGCGGCCGCCGTTAATAATCTGGCCGTCTTTATCTAACAAATTAGCCTGTCCGGCCACTGCCCTAATGGTTCCGGTAGCATCAAATACCGCCGTCATAACCAGTGCCAGAATGCTTGGCAATACGGTCATTTGCAGCGCGCCTTTAATATCCAGGCTAAAAATCAGAGAGGTACCATCTGCCGCCACCAGCGTTGGCATTGATGCTAAACCTTTATAGGTCACATTAGGGTCGAAAATCAGGCCCAGAACAGAAATACCAACGATCACCAGCAGAATACCACCGGGAACTTTCAGCTTTTCCAGACCAATAATCACTGCCAGACCGGCAAATGCAATCATCACAGGGAAAGATTTAAAGTCACCAAACTGAACCGGCAGACCGTCCATCGGGTTCTTAATTACTGCACCAATCCCACTGGTTGCAATCAACAACAGGAACAGTCCGATACCAATACCGGTACCGTGAGCAATCCCCATCGGAATATTACGCAGAATCCATGCCCGAATACCGGTTGCAGAAATCAGGGTAAATAGAATACCCATCACAAATACGGCACCTAAAACCACCGGAATGGAGTGCCCTTGGCCTAACACCAGGCTGAAAGCGGTAAACGCAGTCAGTGAAATTGCACAGCCTACCGCCATCGGTAAGTTGGCCCACACGCCCATCGCGATAGAACCGGCTCCGGCGACTAAACAAGTCGCAACAAATACGGTTTCAACCGGGAATCCCGCCTGACCAAGAATATTAGGCACGACAACAATGGAATATACCATTGCTAAAAATGTGGTTAGTCCTGCCAATACTTCCTGACGGACATTACTGCCTCGCTCAGAAATTTTAAAATAGCGATCAAAGCCACCGGACTGGCCTGCAGATTTGCCTTTCTGATCGTCAATACTCGACATATAACATGTCCTCTGGAAGTAAAATTTGGGTGAGATTCGGTTAAGCAAACGATTATCTGAGCTTATATACCCTGATTTCAACTCATATTATGGTTTTTGGTGATTTTTTTATAATAACGGGAGGGAATCGGGTGGATAACAACCAGAATTAATCATTCTGGCATCGGACTCAATCGCTTTTAGGGTGAAATTTTTCCGGCCGTCATTTCGTTAAAAACGAGACAACGACCGAAGTACAAACAGCAGAGTGGAATAACACAGGTGCTAACTATTCATCACTAAGAAAGCCCTTAGCCATGAATCATAAATGTACCTAAAAAGAATAAACAGACAAAAACCGGCAGAGACAGTATGACCATCTCTATAATTCGGGACACCGGATTAAATTCAACTCCGGCTGGAACCCGATACAGCGCAATAGCATTAAAGAGAACGGCAAAGAACCCCAGAACGCCCGCGGCAAAGACGTCAACAAAGAGTACGCTCAAAGACCAGCCAATTTCATCAACGATAACGCCTGACTCAAGCAGCTTTTGATGCTGAATCCATTGCCATAAAAATAGTGCGACAGGAACAAGTACTGACAGAACGCCAAATACCCAAGAAACTCGTCTTAAGATCACCATGCCTTTTAATCCTGATATGTTGAGAGCATAAAAACGAAATCGGGTATCTGCGCCGGTAAGGTTGCTTTACCACGCCCCTTCGTTCCTGAAGATTTTACCGGTTACTATAACAACTAATTCGTTTGGGTAAATACCCAATAACAGCAATATATACCGGACAAATCCGACCATTTTTATACTTTTTTTACACCTTTATAAACTCTTTTATCAACATCTTTGCACCCGACTACCTAATCTGGCGACATCCAAATTAGCTTGCCCGGAGGCATATCATGAGCTTTAGCATTATCGCCGGCGTGTTATTCGTCATTCTGTTACTCGGCTATTTAATTTACGCCCTGTTTAACGCAGAGGATTTCTGATGAACATGACCCTGTTTCTTACCATTGCCGTTTTTATGGCAGTCCTACTTACTCTGTCATTACCGCTGAGTAAGTTATTGGTTCAGCTTATCGAAGGTGAGCCAGCCTATGGCCTGTTGCGTATAGAGAAAAAACTCTGGCGCTGTTGTGCCATTAAGCAAAAGGAAATGACCGGCCTCCAGTATGCGTTGGCCATCGTGATGTTTAACCTATGCGGTCTCGCGCTGTTGTTTATTTTGCTGATGACCCAGTCCGGACTGCCGCTTAATCCGCAGCAGTTGCCTAATCTGTCATGGGATCTGGCCCTCAATACCGCAGTCAGTTTTGTTACTAATACCAACTGGCAGGCATACAGCGGCGAGAGTACGTTAAGCTACTTCAGCCAGATGGCCGGGTTAACGGTACAGAACTTCTTATCCGCCGCCAGCGGTATTGCCGTGGTTTTTGCGTTGATCAGAGCCTTCGCCCGCCATTCATCACCAACGATTGGTAACGCCTGGGTCGATTTAACTCGCATCACGCTTTATATACTTATTCCTCTGTCACTGATTTTTGCCCTGTTCTTCGTTAGTCAGGGCGTAATACAAAACGTGAGTCCTTACCTACACCTGACAACCCTTGAGGGAACGCAGCAAATAATACCCATGGGGCCGGTAGCCTCACAGGAAGCAATAAAGCTGTTGGGTACTAATGGTGGTGGTTTCTTCGGTTCAAACTCATCCCATCCGTTTGAGAATCCTACCGATCTGAGCAATATGGCACAAATGTTAGCCATATTTCTAATCCCTTGTGCGCTGTGTATGGCCTTTGGCCGGGCAGTTGGCGATAGCCGTCAAGGCAACGCTCTGTTATGGGCAATGTCGATTATCTTTATCGTTGCTGTGCTGATCGTCACCTATTCCGAACTTAACGGACCAGACTATTTCACTCAACTTGGGCTGGACAGTCAGTCCAATATGGAAGGTAAAGAGTCGCGCTTTGGCATCATCGCCTCCTCGTTATATGCCGTTGTCACAACCGCTGCTTCCTGTGGCGCAGTCAACTCAATGCATGACTCATTTACGGCTCTGGGCGGCATGATACCGCTGTGGCTAATGCAAATCGGCGAAGTGGTATTCGGCGGTGTCGGTTCAGGGCTCTACGGTATGCTGATGTACGTACTGCTGACCGTATTCCTTTCAGGATTAATGATTGGCCGTAGCCCGGAATATCTGGGTAAAAAAATCGAAGTATATGAAATCAAAATGACTGTACTGGCCATTCTGGTTACTCCAACGCTGGTATTAATCGGCACGGCCATCGCTTTAGTCACCGATGCGGGAAAAGCGGGAATTCTGAACCCGGGTGCTCACGGTTTTACCGAAGTACTCTACGCCTTCTCATCGGCAGCCAACAACAACGGAAGTGCTTTCGCCGGGCTAAGCGTTAATACCCCATTCTATAACCTAATGCTGGCAGCAATGATGTTCTTCGGCCGGTTTGGCGTAATCATTCCGGTTCTGGCTATTGCCGGTCGACTGGCAGCCAAAAAACGCCAACCTGCGGGGAACGGAACCTTACCGACTCAAGGACCGCTGTTTATCGGCCTATTAGTCGGCACAATTTTACTGGTAGGCGCGCTGACCTTTATTCCGGCTCTGGCCCTGGGTCCGATCGCTGAACATCTCCAGTTCTGATAGAAGAGACAACAAAATGACTCGTAAACAACGCGCAATATTTGAACCTGCATTAATGCGTACTGCGCTAAAAGATGCGTTTAAAAAACTGAGTCCACGCATTCAATGGCGCAATCCGGTAATGTTTGTGGTCTATCTGGGCAGCATTATTGCTACCATCATCTGGCTAATGATCTTAACCGGGCAGACGCAGGGAAGCGCTATTTTCACCGGTAACATTGCCCTGTGGCTATGGTTTACCGTCCTGTTCGCTAACTTTGCCGAAGCGTTGGCGGAAGGCCGCAGTAAAGCACAGGCTGAAAGCCTCAAAGGCGCAAAAAAAACCAGTTGGGCCAACAAACTGGCAGAACCTCGTCTGGACTCTCCGTCAGAAAGCGTCAGTTCAGAGAATTTACAGAAAGGCGATATCGTACTGGTAAAAGCCGGTGAAATGATTCCCTGCGACGGTGAAATTATTGAAGGTGGCGCATCGGTTGATGAAAGCGCGATTACCGGTGAATCAGCACCGGTAATTCGTGAATCCGGCGGCGACTTTTCATCCGTCACCGGTGGTACTCGACTGCTGTCTGACTGGCTAATTATCCAGAGCACCGTTAATCAGGGTGAAACCTTCCTTGACCGAATGATCGCCATGGTGGAAGGCGCAAAGCGTCGCAAAACGCCAAATGAAGTGGCCTTAACCATTTTACTGATTGCCTTAACTATTGTGTTCTTATTGGCTACCGCCACCATATTTCCGTACTCTCAGTTCAGCGTCGAGGCCAGCGGTTCGGGTACTGCCGTATCTATCACAATTCTGATCGCTCTACTGGTTTGCCTGATACCTACCACCATCGGTGGCCTGCTTTCAGCCATTGGCGTTGCGGGCATGAGCCGGATGCTGGGGGCTAACGTGATCGCCACCAGCGGGCGGGCCGTTGAAGCCGCCGGTGACGTTGACGTTCTGCTACTGGATAAAACGGGCACCATTACGCTGGGTAATCGTCAGGCATCTGAATTTTTACCGGCCCATGGCGTAAAAGAACAAGAGCTGGCTGACGCCGCACAGTTAGCCTCACTGGCTGACGAAACGCCGGAAGGCCGCAGCATCGTGGTACTGGCTAAGCAACGTTTTAACCTGCGTGAACGCGATCTCAGCACTCTGGATGCAACCTTTATTCCCTTTTCTGCCCAAACCCGGATGAGCGGGGTTAACGTTCAGGGTCGTAATATCCGTAAAGGTGCTGTTGATGCTATCCGTAACTACATGGCGTCAAATAAGGGCGTCTTTCCGGCAGAAGTTAACGGATTAGTGGAACAAGTTGCCCGTTCCGGTAGCACACCGCTGGTGGTAGCCGAGGGTAACCGGGTACTCGGCGTCGTCGCGCTGAAAGATATTGTAAAAGGCGGAATCAAAGAACGCTTTGCCCAACTGCGTACCATGGGCATAAAAACCGTGATGATCACCGGGGATAACCACTTAACCGCCGGCGCAATTGCCGCAGAAGCCGGTGTCGATGACTTCTTATCAGAAGCGACCCCTGAAGCCAAACTGGCGCTTATCCGCCAGTACCAATCAGAGGGGCGTTTGGTTGCCATGACCGGTGACGGTACTAACGATGCGCCGGCACTGGCTCAGGCCGACGTCGCCGTCGCCATGAACTCCGGTACTCAGGCGGCAAAAGAGGCGGGTAATATGGTCGACCTCGACTCTAATCCGACCAAACTTATCGAAGTGGTACACATCGGTAAACAGATGCTGATGACCCGGGGATCGCTGACAACATTCAGTATCTCTAACGACGTAGCCAAATATTTTGCCATTATTCCTGCGGCATTCTCGGCGACTTACCCGCAGTTAAACATGCTCAACATTATGCACCTGACGTCACCGACGTCGGCCATTCTGTCGGCGGTGATATTTAACGCGTTGATTATTGTATTCCTGATTCCACTGGCGCTAAAAGGCGTGAACTATACCGCCATGTCGGCTGCCGCATTATTGCGCCGTAATCTGCTGATATATGGGCTGGGCGGACTGATCGTTCCTTTTGCCGGAATTAAACTTATCGATATGCTACTGACCGTGTTAGGTCTGGCTTAAACTGGGAATCTACATTATGAGCTACTTACGCCCTGCCTTTGTGTTATTGATATTATTAACGCTGGCTACTGGTATTATTTACCCTCTGGCCGTTACCGGACTAGCGCAGTTGGTCTTTCCTGCGCAGTCCCAGGGTTCACTGGTAACCGACCATAACCACATTATAGGCTCATCGCTTATTGGCCAGAACTTTACCCGCGCGGATTACTTTCACGGTCGCCCTTCGGCAACGGCAGAAACGCCATATAATGCTCTGGCTTCCGGTGGCAGTAACCTTGCAGGAAGTAATCCATTACTAAAACAGCGCATACAGCAGGATATTTTGCAAATTCAACAGCATAATCCAGCTCAGTCAGGCCTGATTCCGGTTGATTTGGTCACCGCATCAGGCAGTGGTTTAGACCCTCAGATTTCACCTGAAGGTGCTTACTATCAGGCTCAGCGAATTGCTGTGACGCGCCAAATTCCCTTGGACAGAGTCAAGCAACTGATTAAACTCAATACATCAGAGCCCCTTGCTGTTTTTGGTCAACCGGTGGTTAACGTGCTGCAACTTAATCTGGCGCTGGATATCGAAACTCAGGCCAGACAATAAGGATACCTATGACGGATAACGAACTTCAGCGGCCCGATCCCGATAAGCTACTCGCTCAGGTTGCTGAAGAGGCCCGCGGCAAGCTAAAAGTATTCTTTGGGGCCTGTGCCGGCGTAGGGAAAACCTATGCCATGTTGCAAGAAGCCCAACGGCTGAGAGCTCAGGGGCTGGACGTGGTTGCCGGAGTGATTGAGACTCACGGCCGCTCTGAAACGGCAGCCCTGCTCGACGGGCTGGAAATATTGCAGCTCAAACGGATTAATATCCAAAACCGTCATGTCAGAGAGTTTGATTTAGACGCCGCGCTGGCCCGCCATCCGGCGGTTATTCTGATTGATGAACTGGCCCATACCAATGCCAAAGGTTCCCGACACCCTAAGCGCTGGAATGACGTTGAAGAGCTGCTTAACGCAGGAATCGATGTATTTACTACCGTCAACGTGCAACATCTGGAGAGTCTGAATGACGTTGTCGGTGGCATTACCGGGATTCGGGTACGGGAAACCATTCCCGATCGGATATTTGATGACGCAACCGATATTATTCTGGTTGATATTCCGCCCGATGATTTACGCCAGCGGCTAAACGACGGCAAAGTTTATCTACCGGGGCAGGCTGAACGCGCCATTGAACACTTTTTCCGTAAAGGTAATTTAATCGCTTTGCGTGAGCTGGCGCTGCGGCGTACCGCCGATCGGGTTGACGACCAGATGCAGGCGTTTCGCAAAACGGGTGATAACGAGCGCGTATGGCACACCCGGGATGCTATTTTATTGTGCATCGGACGCCACAGTGGCAGTGATAAGCTGGTACGCACCGCGGCCCGCTTAGCAGCCCGACTCGGATGTATATGGCATGCCGTCTATGTCGAAACGCCACGCTTACATCAGATCCCCAAAAATCAGCGACGGGCTATTCTGCGCTCCTTAAAGCTGGCTCAAGAGCTGGGGGCGGAAACAACTACCCTGTCCGACCCTTGTGAAGAGCAAGCCGTACTACGTTACGCCAGAGAACATAACCTAGGTAAAATCATTATCGGTCGCCGCAGTGAGCAACGCTGGAAGCTGCGGGCAAGTTTTGCCGATCGTCTGGGAAAACTCGGCCCCGATCTCGATCTGGTGATTATTGCCGTAGACGAAGCCCCGCCGCCCCGCCATATCGGAGACAATGACTCTCGTCCGTTTGCCGAAAAGTGGGGGCTGGAAATTAAAGGCTGCTTTGTCGCCCTGCTGCTGTGCGGGCTGATTACGCTATTAGCATATTGGCAGTTACCGATGTTCGATTTGGCCAACATCGTGATGATTTATCTGCTGGGCGTAGTGATGGTGGCCCTGTTCTATGGACGCTGGCCGTCAGTATTGGCAACGGTTCTCAACGTCGCCAGCTTTGACCTGTTCTTTGTTATGCCCCGCTGGTCTTTCTCTGTGACCGATGTGCAATATATTGTCACCTTCGGCGTAATGCTGATGGTCGGCCTGGTCATCGGTAATTTAACTGCCGGAGTCCGCTATCAGGCTAAAGTGGCCCGCACGCGTGAACAGCGCGCTCAGCATCTGTATGAAATGTCTAAAATGCTCAGCCGCGCCCTGACTATTGAAGATATTGCCAAGAGCAGCAGCTATTTTATTTCCAGCAGCTTTAACGCTAAAAATAGCCTGCTGTTACCCGATGAAAGCGGTCATTTAGTGCCTGTCAGCTTAAATAATCATGGCGTAATTAACGTAGATAGCGCCATCTCACGCTGGTGCTTTGATAAACGCTCTCCGGCAGGTTCAGGAACGGATACCCTACCCAGCGTACCCTACCAGCTTCAGCCGTTAACCACGCAAAACAAAACCTTCGGCGTGCTGGCAATTGAACCCGCCAGCCTGCGTCAGTTGATGATCCCGGAACAGCAGCGGCTATTACAAACCTATACGGTGCTGATCGCCAATGCGCTGGAGCGTTTAGACTTAACCCGCACGGCGGAAATCGCCAAACTCAATGCTGAAAGAGAACAGCTGCGTAACTCACTGCTGGCTGCCCTGTCTCACGATCTACGCACGCCGTTGACCGTACTGCTCGGCCAAACCGATATTCTGGCATTTAACCTGAAAGCAGTCAGTTCAGAACATGCCCCTCAGGCTGAGAAAATTCGTCAATATGTATTAAATACAACTCAATTGGTGAATAACTTGCTGGATATGGCGCGAATTCAGTCCGGCGGTTTTACACCGAAGAAAGAGTGGCAATCGCTGGAAGAAATTGTTGGCAGCGCCTTACACACGCTGGACCATTTACTCGATCAGCATCAGGTCAATATCGATTTACCGCCCGACCTGCCATTAATTAATTGTGACTCATCATTAATTGAGCGGGTCTTTCTCAACCTGCTGGAGAATGCGGTTAAATACGCCGGAGAACGAGCCGCCATTAGCATTCGGGCTTATCAACATACCGACGGCAAGTCGATTGAAGTCGAAGTTCGAGATAACGGCAATGGCATTATTGATGGTCAGGAACAGGCTATCTTTGATAAGTTCTCTCGGGGAAGTAAAGAATCGGCGATCCATGGTATCGGATTGGGATTAGCCATTTGTCAGGCTATTATTCAATTACATAATGGTACTATACGGGCTGAAAATAGCCCTGACGGCGGAGCCTGCTTTTATTTCACTCTGCCACTCGATCCTCAGCCAGTGCTGATAACCGGAATGGAAGAACAATGATTTCAGTATCCCCGGTGGTGTTAATTGTTGAAGATGAAAAAGAGATACGCCGCTTTGTACGAGCGGCTCTAGAGCATGAAAACTGTCGGGTGTTTGAAAGTGAAACCCTACAGCGCGGCCTGATTGAAGCGGGAACCCGTAAGCCCGACCTGATTATTCTCGATCTGGGCCTGCCTGACGGTGACGGGCTGGATTTTATCCGCGACCTGCGCCAGTGGAGCAGCATCCCGATTATCGTGCTATCGGCCAGGGTCTCCGAGGAGGACAAGGTCAGCGCATTAGATGCCGGCGCCGAAGACTATTTAGTTAAACCCTTTGGCGTCAGTGAACTGATGGCCAGAGTCCGGGTTGCCCTGCGCCGCAGGCCACACTCAGCTCAGGAAGATCCGGTTATCACCTTTGGCAATATCAGCGTCGATCTGATTAACCGGCAGGTGACAGACAATGGAGAAATCATTCATTTAACGCCGATTGAGTTCCGTTTATTGACAGAACTGGTTGCTAATCCGGGAAAAGTTCTCACCCAGCGCCAGCTATTAAACAGCGTTTGGGGCCCCAACAGCACCGAGCACGGCCACTATCTGCGCATCTATATGGGTCATCTGCGACAAAAACTGGAACAAGACCCTAGCCGGCCAAAGCATTTAATTACCGAAATTGGCGTCGGGTATCGGTTTATGATTTAACGCTTTTCCGGTGGTTATTAAGCATCACTGCCGCCAGCTCTCCGACCCGCTTAATTGCCCAGCTATAACGCTCATTAAACGGGTAGCAGCAGGATAAGCGAAACGCATTACTGTATCGCCCGTTCGGCGAAAAAAGCACCCCGGGATTCAGGCTGATACGCTCAGCCAGCGCAGTATGGAACAGCTCAACCCCATTCACCCCTTCGGGCAATTCGACCCAAATCACAAACCCGCCACAGGGCTGGGTCGCACGCGTTCCTTCAGGAAAATAGCGGGCAATCAATGCGCGGGCTTCCTGTACCTGAAAGGCGTAACGCTTGCGCAGGGTGCGTAAATGTTGATCGTATCCACCAGCCTCTAAAAACAGCCCCAATGTCTCTGCCAGCACCGCAGGTTCACACATTGATGAAAGGGATTTGATTCGCCGTAGCTGTTGGTTGAATCGCCCGCCGGACATCCATCCGATACGAAAATCAGGGGCCAGCGTTTTAGTAAAGCTGGTACAAAAGATAACCCAGCCGTTACGGTCAAAAGATTTAACCGTAGGCGCTAACTCGCCGTTAAATACCAACTCTGCATACAGGCCGTCTTCAATCAGCGGTATTTCATAGTGATTAACCAGCCCCGCCAACCGTTTTTTATCATCAACCGACATACTGCAACCCAGCGGATTTTGTACGCTGGGCATCAGTAATAAAGCGTTAACTTTCCCCTCTTTTAGCAAGGTTTCGATAGCATCAACGGATACGCCTTTTTGCGGATCGGTCGGTATTTCAATCGCCTTTAAACCCAAGCTGGCTATCAGGGAAATCATATAAAAATAGGTTGGCGATTCTAGCCCGATACAGTCGCCGGGCTTAGTCACCGTACGCAGTGAAAGCTGTAACGCATCCATACAACCGTGGGTCAAAATAACGTCATCGGCACCAATAGACATTCCTAATAGCAATGCCCGACGGGCAATCTGTTGACGTAAACGGATACTGCCCGGCGGTAAGCTATAGGTACCAATCATACCCGGCTGACGACGAACTAACTGGTTAAGAATACGCGCCAGCTTTTTCTCGGGGTAAAATTCTCCGCCCTGAGGGCAGGCCAGTGAAACGTTAATAAATTCTGCATCTTGTTGGGCAGCAAACACCAGATCGATAAGGTCAAGAACTTCCGTTTTTGGTGATGATACCGCAGTTGCCGGCATGGGAATCTTACGTACATCGGCCAGCTTGGCCCGAACGTAATACCCGGACTGAGGCCGCGCCTCAATAAACCCGCAGTCCTCCAGACTGCGATAGGCGGTTAATACCGTATTAATGCTGATTTGGCGGCTTTGGGCCGTTTTGCGAACCGACGGCAACCGGTCACCCGCCTTAAGTGCACCACGCCGAATCGCATCAATAAAACCGTCGGCCAGCTGTTGGTACAGCGTAAATTCATTGTCAGTAGGTATCATCAGCCAGCCTCCGGATTTAAAACATAAGGGATAACGTTAGCATAACTGTACCCATCAAAATATCTATTTTCTGTATCTGTTACCTGCTAAGTTTCATACCTAATATATAGCCAAAATAATTGGATACTTTGTTAGTTTATGCAGGAACACCTATGCCAGATATCGCGCTAATCAGTTACATCATCGTGATGAGTATTACCCCCGGCCCGAATAACTTGATGCTGGCGGCTTCAGGCGTAAATTTTGGTTTGAAGCGCACGCTTCCTCACCTGATAGGGATCAGTCTTGGCTGTGGCGTTCTCTGCCTGTGCATTACCTTTTCTCTGAGTACCATAATGACTCATATCTCCACTATCCGGCTGCCGCTGGCGATATTTGGCTGCCTGTACCTGCTATGGCTATCGTGGAAAATATGGCTGGCGGGAAGCCCGGTAGGACGAGAGAACGCGACGCCAATGACGCTGGTCGGCGCAATGTTATTTCAGTGGGTTAACCCGAAGGCTTGGCTAATGCTGGTTAACGCAGCCATTCTGTTTACCGCTAAAGATGGCAATATTATTAATAGCGCTATTTTGATCTCGGCGGCGTTTGCTATTGTTGGATTCCCCTGCGTCTATGTTTGGGCGTGGATGGGCGATAAGCTTCAGGAAACGCTACAGGTCGGCTGGAGATTAAGAGTATTTAACGGCCTGATGGCCGGCTCGCTGGCAATAACCGCCGGATGGCTGCTGCTGGATGAATGGCAAACCTTTCAGGCAATAGCCTAAGTATTGCCTGATTAGCTTGCTGATAAAGTCGTTTAATTCAGTGCAAATGTGGTGCGCGTAATCAACATCGGAATATTGATTTTTCCTCGCGACCGAGGAGCAATATTTTTGAATATATCGGTAATTATGGCTATTACCCTTTGCGATATCTCTCTGGCGTGGTGCCGGAAATATGCTGGAACATGGCAATAAACGCAGAAGCAGAGCTGTAACCGACGTCTAACGCCACTTCATTTACCGTTTTGCCCTGTTCCAACAGCGAAATTCCATACAGAAACCGTAACCGCTGGCGCCACTCACTAAATGACATACCAAGCTCTTGCTGACAACGGCGGGCCAGCGTTCTTTCCGTGGTGTAGACCCTTTTGGCCCATTCCGCCAAAGGCGTATTATCAGATGGCGTAGACTCCAGCGCACGCAAAATCGGCGACAGATATTTATCATCGCTGTCAGGAAGATAAGTATGCTGTACCGGAGCCGCAGTAAGTTGATCAACTAATACCCGACATAAGCGACGGTCGGCATGGGTTTTCGGCACCATAATATTGCGTTCAAAACAGGACTCAACGATCGCACTACAAACCGGACTAACGTCCAGCAGGCAAGGCTGTTCTGGCATTTCCCGGCAGAAACGCTGGGTTATATTAATTGACCGAAATCTGGTGGGTTTGCGGTTATGGCTGGAGTGGTCCATACCTGCCGGAATCCAAATGGCAAATCCAGACGGTGCCAAAAAACGCTGGCCGCCAACGTTAAGCGCAAATACGCCTGACTTAACGCAAATAATCTGCCCCCAGTCATGACTATGAGGCTGAAACTCAGTATCGGCATTGACGTCTTCACAACGGAAAAAAAGAATGCTGTCAGGGTGAGACTCGGAAGAAGCTAAGCGTTGTTCTGTGGCCATATAGCCCTCATTAAGGGAACAATCCGATCGATTGTCTGAAAGACGTTACCGTTTGTCTGATATTAAGTATATCTTTCAAACCAGACAGCTGTACACTCTCTCCCTTAATTTCTAGCGGTATGAGAATTTTCTGTTCATGGCTATTTTTTTTCCTCTGTTTGCCGTCATTATCTGGGCAATTAATGCGATAGTGAATAAGTTGTCTGCCGGGGCGATCGATCCGGCGGCAATCTCCTTCTATCGTTGGGCATTGGCGCTGGCTGTCATGGCCCCCTTTATTCTTCCCGGCCTGATCCGCAACAGAGCAAATATTTATCCTAACTTAGGGAAATTATTGGTACTTGGCGTGTTGGGTATGGCGCTTTACCAAAGCCTGGCTTACTACGCCGCCTATACCATCAGCGCGCTGACCATCGGGATTTTTGTTTCACTTATTCCCCTGCTGACAGTGTTGATCAGTATTATCGTATTACGGACCCCGCCAACGTTGGGAACCGTTCTCGGCGGTATCTTGTCTTTCTGCGGCATTGTGTGGTTAATCAGCGGCGGCAATCCCGGTCAGCTATTACAAATGGGCGTTGGTAAAGGCGAATTAATGATGCTGGCGGCAGCCATTTCTTATGCTCTATATGGCGTACTCACTAAGCGCTGGGCAATTCCCCTAACCAGTTGGCAGTCACTGTATATGCAGGCATTCTTTGGTGCATTAGTTCTGCTGCCTAACTTTTTAATGACCGAAGATGTTGCGCTGAACGCCACCAATATTCCGCTGGTGCTGTACGCCGGCATTCCGGCATCCGTTCTGGCTCCGTATTTTTGGATTCATGGCGTAATGAAGCTGGGAGCCAATAAAGCCGCACTGTTTATGAACCTGACACCGCTGTTTACCGCGATAATCGCCATTACCTTTTTGCATGAGCCATTACACAGCTATCATATTATTGGCGGCGGAGTGGCCTTGATCGGGGTCATTCTGGCACAGCGTTTACGTACGCCGATAGGAAAAAGAAAGGGTTAAATATTAACGGGATAGCCAAGCCGGTTATCCCTGAAGCACCTGATGCCTGAAACAGCTTCAGTTTTTAAAAAATGAAATAAAATCAGAATCATCAGCGCCAATATGGTCTGTAATATGAAATACCTCACTCAGCCATGAGTGAGCTAAAGCCTGTTCTCTGTCAAGAATTTGACCAAGGAACGTGCTCTCCCGCCACGGGGATTGCTGCCGGTTGACGACCATCACCTGCCAGTTATCATTGGCCGAGCGAATTTTCACCGCGAACGCTAAACGCTGTTGCGGAGTACTATCTTCACCCCATTCACCCAAGCTCACTAATACATCGGCAGTGTGATCCTGATGTCCGTCAACTAACTGAACATAATAGACCGCGTAAGCATCACCATCTTGATAAACAAAACGCGTCAGGCGCGTGGTTGTGTTACCACAGCATTCGCAAATACCACGCGTCGGCTGTTCGAATTCAATCTCAATCATTAGCTTAGCCCTGCTTTAACTTAGGTTTTCATCAATCAAACTTCTTAATGCCTCTGGCGACATCGCAGGCCTAGTGCGGTGAACCATCGCGTGACAGTTAGGGCATAGCGGGCGAAGATCGGCAATAGGATTTACTTCATATTCATCACCAATCAATGCAGCTTCTTTGAGGTGATGCACATGAATAAATTCCCGACCAATCTCACCATACGCTTTAGAGAAATCAAAGTGGCAGATGTAGCAAGCACAGCCATAGTATTCGATGCAGGCAGCGCGGGCTTTGGGATCGCGCTCATAGCCGTTAACCAATACCGTTCTGATTCCGCTGTGCCGGTAATATTCAGAAGTAATATCATCAGGGTAGTGCGTGACTACCCACTCCGCTAGCGGAACATAAATTTTCAGGTTATCCGCAGTAGTTTCATCATGCCATTGACCGGCTGGCTGAGCCAAAAGTGCCTTCAGACGCAGAGCCAGATCCTGATACATCGAGGTATTTCGGTCTAACAGATAAAACCAGTCGTTCAGAACGTCAGTGATTTGGAGCAGATCGTCAATGTTATCCGGCGGGCAATAGTCTGCACCAATATCCTGATATCCAATAAATTCAGCCGGTGCAAAAACGTCTGCATCCGGAAAATAGTACCAGCTTTGTTGGTGTTCAGATTGGCAAAAAAAACCTGACTCAGAATGCGTTAAAGCAGCTGAGAAACGCATAGCATTTTCCTGTGCCTGACTAAATTGAGTAATAAATGCCAAGACCATCTCCGAGGATTAAGCGTAAAAAGGGGTCAATATTCAGCAGGCGTGATGAATTGTCAAATTCAATTACCCCGAGACCTGATAAGACGGTGATAATCACTATAATTACAGGTAAGAACGCAGTATTATTTCCGTTAGCTTAAAATTGTTGCTCCTTAATTCCCTACAAGAGAACCGGTACCTTATGAACTTCAACATTATGATCAATGGTCGGGTACAGGTAGGAATAGATTTTGAGGTATTACAGCAGGCTATCATTGGGTTATATGACGATATTGATAGTTTTATTGTGCTTGAGCCGGAAACGCCCATTGATGGCTCTATCTATTTACAGGCCGCGCTCAGCGATAATCAATATATGATTGAAACCCGCCTGATGACTGATAACGATTTTACGCATTATCGTTATACCACCGCCGATATTAATAACGTGATTAAAATATTTACCCGCTATTACCAAAAGCACCAACTGAAGATATTAAAAAGTTGGCAAGATGTCACCGGCGAGTTTTAATCTGTTTTTGTACTCAGATGGTCGCTTAATTGAATTATGGACCACCTGAAAGCAACTTGAAGTACGGTAGGTATATACCCAAAATAATTCGAGTTGCATCGCGGCGGCAAGTGAGCGAGTCCGATGAGCTTACTCAGGTAAGTGATTCGGGCGAGTGAACGCAGCCAACAAAAGTGCAGCTTGAAGTACGGCAGGTATATACCCAAAATAATTCGAGTTGCATCGCGGCGGCAAGAGAATAAGCCCCGATGAGCTCACTCAGGTAAGTGATTCGGGCGAGTGAACGCAGCCAACAAAGATGCAGCTTGAAGTACGGCAGGTATATACCCAAAATAATTCGAGCTGCATCGCGGCGGCAAGTGAGCGAGTCC
>POVV01000333.1_pt1 | contig 33989 bp, 21 predicted proteins | sample 1560271 | NCBI WGS metagenome assembly POVV01 (sample SAMN08337232, study PRJNA429181) | Bioreactor metagenome, whole genome shotgun sequencing project. | biome: cows' rumen and soil; feature: anaerobic; isolation source: anaerobic chemostat enrichment culture, galacturonate as sole carbon... | reverse complement strand
AATACGGATGAGAATGGATATATAAAATATCGGAAGATAATCAGATAAAAATATTAGGAACTTGGGACGGTATAAATGACTATTGGATGATGGCTAATTTCGAAGCATACCCCAATGCCGAATTCAAAGGCACTGCTATCGCTATTGGTATTGGAGCTTTCGAATGGAATCAGAATAATGGCGAAAACACTTATCAGGGTAACATTGAGAAAATTACATTTAATGCCTTAGAGTATTTGAAAACTAAATAAAATCGATAATATGAAACTTACTTTAAAAAAGAAGATTGTCAATAGTCTCGCGTTATTAATAATAGGAGGAATATGCCTTTTCTCATCTTGTTCTGACGATTATTCGAATGACTATTACCAAGACAACAATACTTATAATGACGAAGCATACCGTCCGTCCATTCATTTCACACCTCAAAAATATTGGATGAACGATCCGAACGGAATGATTTATCTGGATGGAGAATATCACTTCTTTTATCAGCACAACCCTTATCGTTCTTTTTGGGGATACCTGAGCTGGGGGCATGCTGTTAGTAAGGATCTGATCAACTGGGAGCATCTACCGGTAGCTATCCTCGCTGATAAATCCGGTGATATATTTTCCGGCTGTTCAGTTATTGATAAGGATAATACGGCCGGTTTCGGAGCAAATGCAATGGTTGCTATTTACACCTCTTCCGGGGTCAGGCAAAATCAGGCTCTGGCCTATAGCCTCGACAAAGGCAGAACGTTTACGAAATATGAAGGAAACCCGGTGCTTACTGATCCAGATATTATCGATTTCCGCGACCCGAAAGTATTCTGGCACGAAACTTCGCAAAAGTGGATTATGTCATTGGCAACTACACAAACCATTACATTCTATGGCTCAAAGAACTTGAAAGAATGGGAGAAGCTAAGCGAATTTGGTAAAGGTATCGGCGCACATGGCGGTGTATGGGAATGTCCCGATCTGTTTACTTTAAATTATAACGGACAAACTAAATGGGTATTGCTAGTAAGCATCAATCCCGGAGCGCCGAATGGAGGATCGGGCACGCAGTATTTCATCGGAGACTTTGATGGAACTACATTTACAGCCGACGCACTGCCCTATCCGCTTTGGTTGGATTATGGTAAAGACAACTATGCGGGTGTAACGTGGAACAACATCCCCGATAGTGATGGCAGACGCATATTAGTAGGCTGGATGAGTAATTGGCAATATGCCGAAACCGTACCCACAATGACATGGCGAAACGGAGGAACATTACCACGGGTGCTTACCCTAAAATCTCATCCTGACGGTTACCCTGTACTCGCTTCTGAGTTTGTGGCCGAATTGGATGGAATAGGTGAAGAATGGGCTACTTTATCGAATTCTGGCGAGGCGTATCAACTCGAACTTGGAAATAAAGCATACCAATTGGAGATAAATATGACCATTCCTGCCTCGAACGTTGCTACTATTAAACTATCAAATGATGTGGGAGAAGAGTTTGTTATAGCGATAGATAGAAAGGCGGGTGAATTCAAAACTGACAGAACTGAATCGGGCAAGGTCGGTTTCTCTGGTAATTTCCCGGCTGTTAGTACAGCTCCTCTTAATGTGAATACTGAAAATGTAGTATTATCGGTAATTGTTGACAACAATTCTGTAGAGGCTCTTATAAATGGAGGTATCGTTCAACAAACAAATCTAATATTTCCCCAAAAACTTTATGATGCTATCCATACTAACTAAGGTGATTACAGTAAAGGCTGCAAACTTAGCTCGAAACAATTGTTTCGATATTCCTTCGTTTGGAGGAGAAAATAGCCCGGTAAAAGCTCTTGGACAAATGACATTAGAGATGAAAGTACTTCCAGTCTCTTTCCCTACTACTCCGAGTAGTGCAAATGGTATTAGCTCGTTGGTTGGTTGTGAAGAGAATTTCCTTTTCCGATTTGGTGATGGTGCCGGTAAGCCGACTAACAAATTGCAATTGTCAAAGGGCTCTATTGGTTCTGCCTCTCATCCAGACAAGAAAGATCATTATGAGTCTTGGGTTGAGAAAGAATTCGATACCGGTCACTGGCTGCACTTTGCCGCTGTTTATGATGGACAGTATCTTCGTGTTTACTTAGATGGAGAGCAAATTCACTTTGTGGAGACAAGAAATGGTGGTACTATAAATCTGAGTATGGCTTATGATGGACATTCTTGGGATGACACATTCGCTATCGGACGTTCCGTTGGTTACCAGCGCTTCTTCAATGGCTACATCAGTGAATGCCGTGTATGGAATGTGGCTCGTACTAATGCCGAACTTCAAGATGGTATCTGCTATGTTGATCCTACGAGTCCAGGTTTGGTTGCTTATTGGCGTTTCAATGGTGAAACACAAGAGGATGGTACTGTGCTGGATATGACAGGACATGGATACAATGCCAAACCATACAGAACTATACAATGGGTGGATAATCAGAAGTGTCCGTTTTAACAGAATGACTTCATAAAGAAAGTCCGTCTTTGTTTTACTATAACTATAAAAACGTTATAATAAACAGAAGACGGACTTTTTTCTCAAATACTCTTGAAGAATATATCTATTCGCAAATAATGCAAGTGATATAAGAATCAGAGTTCACTTGCAATAATCTAATAAAAATGAAACTCAATATTAAGAAACTTATCAATTTTTGGGTGCTAGGAGCTATGTGTTATACTGTTTGTGCCCAAAATGTAACACTATTACCATACAAGAATCCGACACTTCCGGTAAACGAGCGAACACAGGATTTGATTTCTCGTATGACTAACGAGGAAAAAATAGGCCAGTTAATCTGTCCGATGGGGTGGGAGATGTATGAAAAAAATGGAGATAAGGTAAGATATTCTAAAAAGTTTGAAAAACTTATCCAGAAGCAGCATGTAGGTATGTTATGGGCTGTTTATAGAGCTGATCCATGGACGAAAAAAACAATAGAAAATGGGTTGAATCCCAGGTTAGCGGCTGAGGTCGGAAACGCTTTGCAGCGTTATGTTATTGAAAACACCCGACTGGGAATCCCTTTGTTTATTGCAGAAGAAGCTCCTCATGGACATATGGCAATAGGAGCAACCGTTTTTCCATCAGGAATAGGACAAGCGTCAACTTGGAATCCTGACTTGCTGGAAAAAATGGGAGCTGCTATTTCCAAGGAAATTCGAACCCAAGGAGGGCATATTAGTTATGGACCTGTTCTGGACTTATCTCGTGATGCTCGTTGGTCACGAGTGGAAGAAACATTTGGAGAAGACCCCGTGTTAACGGCTATTTTAGGAGCTGCTGTGGCTAGAGGTAATGGCGCCGGAAATTTACACAATCAATATAGTACAATCACTACATTAAAGCATTTTGTCGCATACGGAATTCCCGAAGGCGGACATAATGGAAATACTGCACTGATAGCAATGAGAGAGATTTTTGAAAACTTCTTACCTCCATTTCAAAAATCGATTGAGGCCGGAGTTCTTTCGGTAATGACAGCATATAATTCTGTTGACGGCGTACCTTGTACTGCAAATAGTTTTCTGTTGAAAGATATATTAAAAGATAGATGGGGATTTAAAGGCTTTGTTGTTTCCGATTTAGTAAGTATTGATGGATTGATGGGGCAGCATTATGTAAGTAAATCGTTGGAAGATGCCGGATCATTAGCTCTGAAGTCAGGCGTTGATGTTGATCTAGGTTCTAATTCTTTTGCTCAATTGGAAATGGCTCTTAAAAATGGAAGAATCAATCTTTCTGATTTAGACTCGGCTGTATATAGAGTCTTAAAGCTAAAGTTTGAGATGGGTTTGTTTGAAAATCCTTATGTAAAGATTGATGAGGCTGTGAAAAATGTTAGAACAAAAGAACATATTGCAATAGCTAATCAATTGGCGAAAGAATCTATTGTTCTCTTGGAAAATAAAAAGCAGACTCTCCCATTGAGCAAGAACCTAAGGGTAGCTGTGATCGGGCCTAATGCTGATAATCCATATAATATGCTAGGTGATTATACGGCTCCTCAAAATAGAGGGGATATTGTGACTGTATTGGATGGTATAAGATCCAAAATAGGAAAGGAGCATGTAGAATATATAAAAGGATGTGCTATTCGCGATACTACGAATTTGTCAATAGCAGAAGCGGTCAATGCAGTATTAAGAAGTGATGTCGCGGTCGTTGTTGTAGGAGGTTCAAGCGCAAGAGATTTTAAAACAAAATATATTGATACGGGAGCAGCTATTACTTCACTGGAGAATATTAGTGATATGGAGAGTGGCGAAGGATTTGATCGTTCATCTCTAGATCTCATGGGAAAACAGCTTGATTTATTGAAAGCGATAAAGGCTACAGGAAAGCCTGTCGTTGTTATTTACATACAGGGGCGTCCGTTAAATATGAATTGGGCTAGAGATAATGCTGATGCATTATTGACCGCTTGGTATCCTGGTCAGGAAGGTGGTGCCGCAATTGCTGATGTGTTGTTTGGAGGTTATAACCCGGCTGGACGTTTACCTATATCAGTACCTCGATCGACAGGACAAATACCTGTATACTATAATCGGAAAAATCCTTGGGGACATGATTATGTTGAAATGACTTCTAAGCCTCTTTATAGTTTTGGTTATGGCTTAAGTTATACCCAATTTGAATATAAAGATATAGAAGTAAAACAACATGGTCTATACGATTTTCAGGTTTCCTTCACTTTGAAAAATTCCGGAAACTATGATGGGGAAGAAGTTGCCCAGCTATATATAAGGGATGAGTATGCGTCGGTAGTGCAGCCAATAAAGCAACTAAAGCATTTTAAGAGAATATTTTTAAAGAAAGGCGAAGAAAGGCAAGTCGTGTTTCATATAAATAAAGATGACCTCTCGATAGTTGATAAAGAGATGAAAAGAATTGTCGAACCTGGTGACTTTTCTTTGATGGTTGGGACATCTTCGGATGATATAAGGTTAAAAACGACAATTAAAGTAGATCTGAATATGTAATTGTAACAGAAAAGTCCTGATAACCAAATGAAACAAAATTAGAATAATTTCATAATATCTCGCAGTCTGTTTGAATAAAGAGTAGTTGCAGACATCTTAGGATCATCTATAATCTACAATGTTTGGATGAATGCCTATGTTGAGATTCTAACTAACGAAGACCTATTTGTTAAAATAGGTCTTTTGATTGCATTTTTATATTTTATAGGGTGTTTTCAGTATTAAATATAGCCTGTTGGGTGTTATATTGTAAGGAATAATGCCCTTGAATAGCTTAGCCAACCTCCAGAATAGTTTTTTTCTGTTTTTTCCATTATATTTGCTTGTTTTTATATAAGGAAATTAGTGTTTTTCTATAAGTTTAGCATTTTTATAATAGCAAATAATATAATGCCACTTATATAGTATTAGATTTAAACGTGTTAATTAATAGATTATTTGTATAATTAACCCTAAAATTAGAAAAGTTAGAATATCCCGTATTAGTAAAACAGAGAAACACCGATAATAGTTAAACATTCGACCTAATGTTTAATATAAAAGTAAAAGTAGTTAATTAGTAACTTCTTTTTGAATTATGTCAGATTTGATTCTATTTAATCAGCTTTTCACAAAGTATAAAGATCGATTTATATACTTTGCATACACTTATTTGCGAGATGAAGAGGCTGCAAAGGATATAGTCATGGATAGTTTCATTTATTATTGGGAAAACAGAGAATCAATAAAGAAAGGAGATAATATCTCTTCCTATATCCTTAAAGTGGTCAAAAATAAAAGTTTGAATTATTTGAGGGCACAGAATGTCAGAGAAAAAGCTGAAAAAACGATAAATGAACATAATATGAGAGTCTTACAGGTTCAGATATCGACATTGGAAGCGTGTGATCCACAAAGTATTTTCTCAGAGGAAGCTCAACAACTAGTAAGAAAAGCTCTGGATTCTATGAAACCTCAGACCCGTGAGATATTTATTCGTAGCCGCGACATGGAACAAACTTATAAAGAAATAGCAAGCGAAATGAATATTTCTGTTAAAGTTGTGGAGTTTCATGTGAGTAAGGCTTTGAAAATATTGCGTTTATATTTGAAAGACTATAACTTGCCCCTTCTTCTCATTCCTATAATGATTGAGCTCGCATAATATGTGCGTGTAAAATTTAACAAAAAAATAATATTTTATTTTAGGGTATTTAATTTTTTAAGTGCTGTATATATAGTTATGGATAAAAATGCATTGTATCGTTTCTTCTCAAATCAATCTACTCTTGAAGAAGAGAATCAGATTTTAGATTGGTTGGATCTATCTTCAGAGAATAAAAAAATCTTTGTAGAGGAAAGAAATATATTCGACTCTATTATTTTAAATACTGAAGAGCAAGTGTCTGTAAAAGAAGAAACCCCTTTTATAGAAAAGAAGAATAGAAAATCCGTAATATGGGCAAAGGAACTTCTTAAAGTTGCTGCCGTTGCAGCTGTCATTATAGGTGTTTGTTTCTATTATCTAAATCAACAACAGAATATTTTACTATCATCCATGAATACGGTCTCTGTTCCTGCTGGGCAACGGATAGACTTTACATTGCCCGATGGAACTAAAGTTTCGATGAACTCTAAGTCAGAACTTCAGTACCCGGTCATGTTTGATGATATTCGTAGAGTTAAGCTCAAAGGTGAAGCTTATTTTGAGGTTACACATAACGAAAAAAGTCCCTTCATTGTAGAAACAAAGAACTATGGAGTAGAGGTTCTAGGTACTACATTCAATGTTAATGCCGATGCTGATAATTTTACTGCATCTTTGATAGAGGGAAAAGTAAAAGTCTTTAATCTGAATAATAAAGAAGAGTCTTTTATTTTAAGCCCGAACGAAGAAGTTGCATTGCAAAGCGGAAAATTGAAAGTTCAACCTATCAATAACTTTGATGTATTCAGGTGGAAGGATGGCTTATTTTGTTTTAGGAATACATCTCTGGATAAATTATTTCCTCAGATTGAAAAATATTATGATGTAAAGATTGTAAATCTAGCTGAAAATAAATTTACCTCTAAGGAACTAAGTGGAAAAATCAGAATATCGGAAGGAATAGAGCATGCCTTACGTGTGTTATTAAAGGATACCAATCTCGCATATGAAAAAAATGATAATATCATACATATAAAGTACTCGAAGTATTAACCTAAATGAAAAAATGAAGCTGCCTATGAGAATGACCTGAAAAACATAAAAAAAGCCTGTTAATGCGCCAACATTAACAGGCCGAAGGGATAAATAAAATCCGTTAGTTCTTATAAATACCCTTAATCTTGTAAAAATATGAATAATAAAAATTCATTGAGTTTTTTTGATCTCAAAAAGGCTCAAAATAAACACTTTTTAAGAGTTATGAAGATAATATCTGTCTGTATGCTCGCCCTAACTTTCTGTTTAAATGCAATAGCCTTAAAATCCCAGAACAATCTGATAACTATATCTCAGAATAATGTGCAGATGGAAAAGGTGCTAAATGAAATAGAAAAACAATCAAATTATTTATTTGTATATGAAAAAAATATCGATATAAAACAAATTATATCGGTTGATGCAGTACAAGTTCAATTGAAAGATATATTGAATCAATTGTTCAGAGGAAAGAATATTGCATATACAATAGAAGGTTCTAATATCATTTTACGATTGAATCCTAAAGGAATTGTACAAGACAATAAAAAAACTATTTCCGGAATCGTAAAAGATACTAACGGAGACCCTGTTATCGGAGCTTCTGTTGCTATCAAAGGAACTACCCTCGGTGCAATGACCGATGTTGATGGGAAATTTACTTTTACTGTTCCCGGAGATTCTAAGACCTTAGTGTTTTCATATGTCGGTATGAAAACTTTGGAAGTACAAATTGGAACTAAAACTTCTTTTGATGTAACGATGGAAGATTCTGCACAGCAAATGAGTGAAGTTGTTGTTACCGCTTTGGGTATAAAGAAGGAAGCAAAATCATTATCATATCATGTGCAACAAATAAATGCAGATGAGGTGACTAAGGTGCCGGATGCAAACTTTATCAATAGCCTTAGTGGCAAAGTAGCTGGTGTTACTATCAATAGTGCATCATCAGGTGTTGGTAGTGCATCCCGTGTAGTAATGCGTGGTACCAAATCTTTATTTGGTTCAAATAATGCATTATATGTGATAGATGGTGTTCCTATGTTCAATGTCGAAAGTGGCGATATTGGAGACCGTTTTTCCGGAGCTGGACAATCAGGAGATGCTTTAGCGAATATTAATCCCGATGATATTGAAAGCCTCTCTGTATTAAGTGGGGCTTCAGCAGCAGCTCTGTATGGTAGTACTGCTGCTAATGGTGTAGTCTTGGTGACTACGAAGAAAGGGGAAGTCGGAAAAACATCTTTAAGTTATACCAACAGTACAACATTCTCGGCCCCTCTGACTATGCCCGAATTTCAGAATACATATGGTACAGCCAGTGTTGGTGATTTTTATAGTTGGGGAGATAAACTCTCTACTCCATCTACATATTCACCAAAAGATTTTTACCAGACTGGATATTCTGTAAACAACTCAGTTAATCTCTCGACTGGTACACAAAGCAATCAAACTTATGTGTCTTTAGGAAATATTATGGCAGAAGGAATAATTAGGAATAACGATTTCAATAGAATAAATTTTTCATTTCGTAATACTACTAAATTCCTGAAAGAGAAATTAACAATGGATCTACAGTATTCATTGAGTGACATCAACGAAAAAAATATGGTGGCACAAGGTGAATATCACAATCCTATAGTTCCAGTCTATCTTTTCCCTCCCGGAGATGATTTCAATAAAGTGAAAGCATTTGAACGATATAATGCAGCACGAAATTTCCCAACTCAATATTGGCCATATGGTGATGGTCTGGGGCTTCAAAACCCTTATTGGGTAACAGATCGCGAGCTCTTCGAAAATAAGAAAAGCCGCCATATGACAACAGCCTCTTTGAATTATGAATTCAAGAAAGGGATAAATTTGTCAGGACGCTTTAAATTGGATCAAGGCAATGAAGAATATGAGAAAAAATTCAATGCTTCTACAAATAACTTGTTCGCTTCCGAAACTGGATACTACTCATTGAGTAGCGTAAAAGTTCGTCAGATGTATGGTGAAGCTTTGCTCAATATCGACAAGTATTTCTTGGATAATACGCTTAACCTTATTGCTAACGTTGGAGCTAGTATAGACGATATCAAATTCGATCAGAATATGTATGGTGGTAAATTAGCTATGGCTCCTAATATATTCACTTATTCAAATGTAGCGCAATCAACAGCAGAGGCATCTCAAACCGGTTATAGAAAACAAAAGCAATCTGTTTTTGCCAGTGTTCAGCTAGGATATAAGAGTTTAGTTTATTTAGATGTTACTGCTCGTAATGAGTGGCCTTCTACACTAGCATTTACTAACTATTCTTCCTTCTTTTATCCGTCTGTCGGACTGTCGGGTATTATTACAGATATTTTCAATATAGATACACCGGTCATGCCTTATATGAAATTGCGTGTTTCTTATTCAGAAGTAGGTAACGAGCCTCTTTATCATATAACAAACCCTACTTATCCAATTGCCAGAGGAGGAGCTCCTGTTACGCAAACAAGGATGCATAATCCATACTTGAGGCCAGAACGCACAAAAGCTTGGGAAGCTGGGGTTAACTTTGGATTTTTTAGAAACAAGTTGAAGGTTGATGCTACGGTATATAAATCAAGTACCTATAACCAATTCTTTGATGTGCCTCTTTCTGCTGGTACTGGTTTTACTAGTCTCTATCTTAATGCCGGACAGATTGATAACAAAGGTCTAGAGCTGTCTGTAAAATATGGAGAGCAATTTGGTAAGTTCTCTTGGAATACTTATTTGACTTATTCATTGAATCGAAATAAGATTGTTGAGTTAATCAATGAGAATACAAAAAATCCTGTAACCGGAGATCCTGTAACCTTGCCTAAATTTGATATGGTGGGAACTGGTAATTATAGGATATCTCTGAAAGAAGGTGGTTCTATGAGCGATATCTATGTGAGTTCGATCAGAACAGATGAACATGGTGCCGTATATGTAGATCCTGTGACTAATACAGTTGTGGCAGAGTCTAACAAATTTATATATGCTGGTAGTGCTTCACCAAAATATAATCTAGGATGGGGAAATACTTTCGAATGGAAGGGTGTCTCTTTAGGATTTCTGATCTCTGCCCGTGTAGGTGGTGTTGTTGTATCCAATACTCAAGCATTCCTTGATTACTATGGTGTGTCAAAAGCTAGTGCAGAAGCTAGAGATGCTGGCGGAGCCCTAGTTAACGGTTACCGCATCCCTGCCAAAGAATATTATCAAACAATAGCCACACCTAATGGCGGAGCAGCTTCTATGTATGTATATAGCGCAACAAATGTTAGATTAGGCGAGTTGACACTAGGCTATGATATCCCTGTAAATAAATGGACGAATGTGATCAAAGGATTAAATCTTTCGTTTATTGGTCGTAACTTATTCTTTCTATATAAAAAGGCACCATTCGATCCAGAAGTAACAGCTAGTACAGGTACTTATTTTCAAGGTATAGACTACTTTATGCAACCAAGCCTTCGTAATCTTGGCTTTTCTGTCAAAGCTCGATTTTAAACCTTAAATAATAACAATATTATGGTAGCTAATAAAATATTAAAATATAAAAAGTTAATAGCCTCTTGTGTCATTCTAGGAGCTCTATCCACTAGTTGTACAGGTTCTTTTGAAGATTATAATACCAATAAGCATGAAGCGACTGAAGAGACAATGGAACTTGATAACCTTAAGACAGGAGCTTTCTTTGCACAATTACAACGTAATGTTGTAATGTTTGACGATGGTGTAAACTTAACTAGTGACTATCAAGTAGGTCAAGGCCTTTCTTCCGACTTATACTCTGGATATATAGCTCCAACAGGGACATGGTATTCCGGTGTTCATAATGGTTCTTATTCTTTTATTTCGGGATGGATTTCTCAAATGTTCGAGAAACCGTTTATATACGCTATGCCAGCATGGGAATCCATAACTAAGTTGGCAGACAAACAAGGTCTTCCTCATATAGCAGCATTGGCTACAGTAGTTAAAGTTGCTTCAATGCATCGTGTAACTGACACATATGGACCTATTCCTTATACTCAGTTTGGTAGTGGAAATTTGCAGGCTGGTTATGACTCTCAGGAAGATGTTTATAAGAAATTCTTTGAAGAGCTCGATAAAGCGATAACTGAATTGACTGCTTATGTGAATGGAAATCCAGGAGTTACTATTCTTGGAAAGTATGATTATGTATACCAGGGCGATGCTTCCAAATGGGTGAAATTTGCAAATACATTAAGACTTCGTTTGGCTATACGTATTGCATATGCAAATTCAACTCTTGCCAGACAAGAAGCTGAAAAATCGATAAATAACCCTATTGGTCTTATTTCTGCTGCAAGTGAAAAAGCAAGCCTTAAACATTCTTCGGATCTTATTTATTACCATCCATTATGGGAAATTCGAAATTTTAATAGTGGTGAAGCTCGGATGGGGGCTACTATGGATGCTTACATGAATGGATATGCAGACCCTCGTAGACCGATCTATTTTAGCGCTGCAGCTGACGGAGGATATCATGGCGTGCGTTTAGGCATAACAACATCTACATGGAGTGATTATGTAGGAACTAAAATTTCAAACTTGAATATGAGCCAATCAACAACTGAGATTGTTTGGATGACAGCTGCCGAATCGTATTTCCTTCGTGCCGAGGGTGCTTTGCGAGGATGGTCTATGGGTGGAGATGCTAAAAGCTTTTATGAAAAAGGAATCTCCGTTTCTTTTGAAGAAAATGGAGTGAGCTCTGCTACCTATATAACCAGTACAGCAACTCCTACAGCTTTTGTTGATGCAGCCAAAGGAGCTAATGGCCTGGCAGCACCAAGTAATATTAGTATAGCTTGGTCTGATGCCGCAAGTTTTGAAACAAATCTTGAACGTATCATTACTCAAAAATGGATTGCCATGTATCCTGACGGGCCAGAAGGTTGGGCAGAATTTCGTCGCACCGGTTATCCTAAGCTATTCCCTGTTGTAACCAATAACAGTAATGGTACTATTGATACGAATATTCAGGTTCGACGGATACCATATCCTCAATCGGAATATGACAAAAATGCTGCAGGTGTACAAACTGGAATATCTAAGTTAGGTGGATCCGACAATGGTGGAACAAAACTGTGGTGGGACAAAAAGTAATTAAAAACATTAAAAACCGGATGTTATGAAATTTAAGATTATATATTTAATAGCGGCTTTCGTTGTTACACAGGGTTTTACTAGTTGCGATACCGATGTCGAAAATCTAGAAATACAGAAGCTTCATACTTACGACGAGCAGTATTATCAAAATTTGAGAGATTTCAAGAAAAGCGATCATGAGATAAGTTATGCATATTATGAAGCTTGGTCTCCAGTCGAAGGGGTGGAAGGAACTAAATACCCGTCATCATGGGGCGAGCGTATAATGGGGTTGCCGGACAGTATCGATATCGTGAATCTTTGGATGGGGATACCTACTGCTGATACTCACCCATTGGCATATCAGGATATGAAGTTTTGTCAAGAGAAAAAAGGCACACGCTTTGTGATGCATGCCGATGCCTCTAACTACAGACATAAATTTACTGTTGATGGTGTAGATTACGACATGGGGGGCAATAGCAATGTAGATGATGCTACTATGGCTGCATATGCAAAATGGATTGTACAACAAGTATTAGAGCCAGGTCTTGATGGTGTCGATGTAGACTGGGAAGGTTGGAGTGGATCTAATTTGGTAAGATTGATAACAGAATTAGGTAAATATTTCGGTCCTAAAGGAGCTGATCCTAGTAAATTGCTTATCGTAGACTTTTTCGCTAGTACTCCACCAACGGATATAATCCCATATTGTGATTATTTTGTCAGCCAATCATATTCTAATCAGACTGGTGGTATATATCATCCTTCGGGTTTCCCATATGAAAATATGATTTATTGTGAAACATTCGGCGTTTTCTATGCCACCGGAGGTAAACTCCTCGATTATGCAAAATGGGAACCAGCGACCGGACGTAAAGGTGGATGTGGTGTATTCTTTTTAGGAAGAAATTATTACTCCACATCAGGTATCCCTTATAATGAGTTCCGTCAAGCTATTCAAATAATGAATCCGGCAGTTTATTAATTTTACTAAACTAGAAAAAATGAAAACTATAAATAAATGCTATCTCTTGCTATGCATAGTAGCAACATTATTAGCTTCCTGTAAGGATGGTGATTTCGATCCCGACAAAAAAGTATTGCTTTTGACGGGTACAGAAACTAGTCCGGTCGTTAAATTTACTATGGATGATGCGCCTGCAACATATTATGTAACTACTTCTGCTACTAATAAAGTAGATGAAGACGTAATTGTCACATATGAAATAGATTATGAGGCTCTTGCTAAATACAATGAGAAGAATAAAACATCTTATTTTACAACTCCTGAATCTTCTGTAAAGTTACTGGATACGCAAGATACTATCAAAGCAGGGAAAGCTTCTTCTTCGGGAGCTAGGGTGCAAATAGTTTCTACAGAAGACTGGGTTGATGGACGTACATATGTTATCCCTGTTTCCATAAAGAAAGTAGAGGGAGGAAGTGTGGATGTGATGGAATCTTCAAAGAATATATTGCTCAGAGTATCAAGAACTATTTCATTTAACTCATTAGATATATCGAACACTAATTTGTATAGTGAGTATTGGTTTGAAAAATCCAAACCCGGATTTACTCCTATTAATCTTCCTGCATATACTTGTGAAGTTAAGGTATTCTTGACAGAAGATAAACCTAACCGTATTAGAAGGTTGTGTAACTGGGGTGGAAACGGAGGTCAGAATATGCTACGTTTTGGTGAAGAAGGAATGGATCGAAACCAATTGCAATGGGTGTCTCCATCCGGTAGTGTTCCGTCTAAAACATTATTTGCTCCAAATAGATGGTATACAATTACTATGACATTTGATGGAAGCAAATATGTTCTGTATGTAGATGGTGTAAAGGATAATGAGCTTGCAGGTACTTCTCAATTTGCTTTCTCAAAATTTGAGATAGGAATGTCATGGGCTGGATACAATTCATCACAACGTACTAATGGACGTATAGCTGAAGTGAGATTGTGGAATAAGGCTCTTGCTTCAAGTGAAATACAGGTTGGTCTGTGTGGAGTGGATCCTAAAACGGAAGGTCTTGTTGCCTACTGGAAAATGAATGAAGGATCAGGACATATATTCCATGATCTCACAGGAAATGGATACGACTTAAACTGGTCTGATACTTGGCGTTCTCCTACAGAAAGCGATATTTATCAAAACTACGATAAGAGTAGTTCTGTCAAATGGGTAATTGATGATAATAATAAATGTAATCAATAATTAAAAGTTTTCATTATGATGAAAGATTTTAAGATTAAAAATATAGCAGTATGTTTAGCTGTACTCGGAATACTGGCATTCTACGCATGTGGTGATAGTGATTCGTATGACGTGACCGGTAATCCGAATAATCTAGCTTATATTAAAATAAGCGGAGGAAGTAGTTCGGGTAGTGAACCGAAAAGTCTCCTTACGTTTAATGCAACGAAAACACCTGACGGGGATTCTAATAATGTAGATGTGAAATTTCCTGTATGGGTAACAAAATTGACAAATGGAGCAACAATAACTGCCTCTGCCATAGATCCTCTTGTCGATAAGTATAATGCTCAATATAGTACATCGTATCTGCCATTACCCGATGGATTACTTGTATTCGAAAAGAATACTGTAACAATAGCACAGAATACATATGTGTCTTCTGATTCGATAGCCATAAAGATGGATAATTCGAAAGTTGCGAGCCTGGAAGATGGTAAGGACTATTTGGCTGCGGTCAGTTTAACTTCATCCTCTGACAATAGTATTAGTGTGAGTTCGAATATGGGTATTGTATATCTTAAAATACAAGTAAGAGAAGGTGCTCTTTTATTCAACTCATTAGATATGTCGGATAGTGGCTTGTATAGCGAATATCACTTTGATAAATCTAATCCTTCGTTTACACCTATTGAGCTCCCTACCTATACTTGCGAAATAAAGGTATTCTTGGCTGAAGAAGAGCCAAATCGTATCAGACGCGTATGTAACTGGGGTGGATCAGGCAGTAATATGCTACGCTTTGGCGAAGGAGGTGTTTGGAAACGATTACAATGGGTGTATCCGGGTGGTAATCTTTTTTCTAATACAAGATTTTCCTCTAACAGATGGTACACTATTTCCTTGACATATGCAAGTGGTAAGTATACCATGTATGTAGATGGAGTAAAAGATAATGAAGTTTCAGCGAGTGGTGGATCATTCAAATTTTCATTATTCGAATTAGGCATGTCATGGGCAGGATATCCAGAACAGCAGAAAATGAATGGTCGCATTGCTGAAGTGAAATTGTGGAGCAAGGCTCTCACTTCTACTGAAATACAACAAGGTTTGTGCGGTGTAGATGCTAAGTCGGAAGGTCTTGTCGCTTATTGGAAAATGAATGAAGGATCAGGTGCTATTTTCCATGATGCTACCGGTAACGGGTACGATATGGATTGGTCTGATACATGGCGTGAGCCAACCGAAAGTAGTGGTTACCAGCACTTCACCAATAAAGGCTATTCGGTAAAGTGGATTATTGATGAATACAATACATGTAATTGATAAAATCAGATAACCTCTTTTTAAGAAAAGAGTAGTATATTAACCCAACAGGGATTATTTATAAAAGTAAATTGTTTATAAGGTGTATCCCCGTTGGGTTAATAATTATACAAAAGAATGTTGACCTGATAGTGAACCAGGTAAAAATCAAATCAATATACTAACCTATTTCATAAAAGAGAAAAGACTATAGAGTCTACGATTATCTTCTGATTACACCTATGTGTATAAGGAAAGTTATAAATCTCTTTTAGTTGAATAATTAATTATATAAATCATATGAAACATCGGAATATCCTTTGTTTGTTCGTTCTGTTTGCTTTTTTATCTACCCAGAGTGTTGCTCAACAAAAGCATACATTCGAGATAAAAGGAGATAATTTTGTATACGACGGAAAAGCAATTCATATCCATTCGGGAGAGATGCATTACAGCCGAATTCCCCATCAATACTGGCGTCATCGTATGCAGATGCTGAAAGCACTAGGCTTGAACAGCGTGGCAACTTATGTTTTTTGGAATCTCCATGAAGTATCTCCCGGACAATGGGATTTTGAGGGAGACAAAAACTTGGCAGAATACATCAGAATTGCTGGAGAAGAAGGATTGCATGTTATTCTGCGTCCTGGCCCTTATGCTTGTGCCGAGTGGGAATTTGGAGGATATCCTTGGTGGTTACAGAATATTGAAGGTCTGGAGTTAAGACGCGATAATGCTCAATTTTTAAACTACACTCAAAAATATATTGAACGCCTTTATCAGGAAGTAGGACATTTACAAATAACTAAAGGTGGTCCTGTTATAATGGTTCAGGTAGAAAATGAATTTGGTTCTTATGCCTCCCAGCGAAAAGATATTTCTCTGGAGGAACACCGCACTTACAATGCAAAAATCAAACAACAATTACAAAATGCAGGTTTCGAAGTTCCTTTCTTTACTTCCGATGGTACATGGTTATTCGAAGGCGGATCTATTGACGGAGTACTGCCTACAGCTAATGGAGAAGATAATATTAAAAACCTGAAAAAAGCAGTAGATAAATATCATAATAATCAGGGACCGTATATGGTTGCTGAGTTTTATACCGGATGGTTAGCTCATTGGGCTGAACCTCATCCTATAATAGATGCTTCTCGTTTAGCCCGAAAAACAGAAGAATACTTACAGAATGACGTTTCTTTTAATTTTTATATGGTTCACGGTGGTACTAATTTTGCATTTACCAGTGGAGCCAACTATGATAAAAACCATGATATTCAGCCCGATCTGACTAGTTATGATTACGATGCTCCTATTAGTGAGGCCGGATGGGCTACAGCCAAATATGATTCTCTAAGAAATGTGATGCAAAAATATGTAAAACATACATTGCCCCAAATACCTAAGCCTATACCTCTAATAGAAATACCTTCTATCAAGTTGACAAAAGCAGGCGATGCGTTTTCTTATGCATTGAAACAAAAAAAGGTATCGAACGATAAACCTTTAACTTTCGAAGAATTGGAGCAAGGGTCTGGTTATGTCCTCTATACTCGTCACTTTAATCAGCCTATTAGTGGTAAACTCCAATTAACAGGTTTGCGTGATTATGCAATTGTATATGTAGACGGCGAGAAAATAGGAGAACTTAACCGTTGTTTCAATAATTATACTCTGGATATTGATATTCCGTTTAATTCTACATTGGAAATATTTGTAGAAAATATGGGGCGTATTAATTATGGAGCTCAGATAACAGAAAATAATAAAGGTATTATATCCCCAGTAATTATTAACGATATAGAAATCGAAGGAGGGTGGGATATGTATTGTCTGCCATTCAACGATTGTCCTGATCTAAATACATTGTCAGCTTCGGATATATACTCTACAACAGATAAGAAATTATCAGGACTTCCCGCAATTTATGAAGGAACTTTCTCTTTGAACGAAACAGGCGATACATTTCTGGATATGGAGGATTGGGGTAAAGGTATTGTTTTTATCAATGGCAAAAACCTCGGACGGTATTGGAAAATCGGACCACAGCAAACACTATATGTTCCGGGCGTCTGGTTGAATAAAGGAGAGAATAAAATTGTTATTTTTGAACAACAAAATGATGTTCTTCATCAAGAAATAAGAACGATAAAAACACCAATTATAGATAAACTTAAATCTTTCTGATGAGAAATATATTAACCATATTACTGAGCATCTTCCTTTTAGGAACAGCATGCAGCCAGCATCCGAATGCTCCGAGTCCATACGGTACTCTGCCATCGCCTGCTCAACTGGAATGGCAAAAGATGGAATACTATATGTTTGTTCATTTCGGCCCTAATACATTTACAGATAAAGAGTGGGGAGACGGAACTGAAGACCCATCGGTCTTTAATCCTTCTGATGTCGATTGTAAACAGTGGGTAGAAACAGCAAAGAAAGCCGGCATGAAAGGTATTATAATTACCGCTAAGCATCATGATGGGTTTTGTTTGTGGCCTAGTAAATATAGCACCCATACAGTTAGGGAAAGTCTTTGGAAAGATGGAAAAGGAGATATATTGAAAGAACTGTCTGATGCATGCCGTGAAGCAGGTTTGAAGTTTGGAGTATATCTTTCCCCATGGGATAAGAACCATCCGGCTTATGGTACACCTGAATATAATCAGATATTTGCCAATACGCTAACAGAAGTTTTATCCAATTATGGAGACGTTTTCGAACAATGGTTCGATGGAGCAAACGGAGAAGGCCCCAATGGTAAAAAGCAGGAGTATGACTGGACATTATTTAATAGTACTGTTTATAAACATCAGCCACAGGCTGTCATATTCAGCGATGTGGGGCCCGGTTGCCGATGGATGGGTAACGAGGCCGGATATGCAGGAGAGACAAACTGGTCGAGACTAAACGTTGAAGGTTTTGCTCCGGGTAATTCTCCGGCATTAGATACATTAAACTCTGGAAACAAATATGGAAAAGCTTGGGTTCCTGCCGAAACAGATGTATCTATTCGTCCGGGATGGTTTTATAGCCCCAATACTGACGATAAGGTAAAATCGGTTGAAGAATTACTGGATATTTATTGTGCTTCAGTTGGACGAAATTCCAACTTGTTGCTAAATGTTCCGGCTGATAGAAGGGGGCGTATACATCCGAACGATTCTATTCGCTTAATGGAGTTCAAAGGAGCTATTGACAGGATGTTTGATAAGAATCTGGCGAAAGGAAAAACAGCAAAAGCAAGTGCAGTTAGAGGAAATGCAAAAATTTATGATGCTGCTACTTTGCTGGATGGGCAATATGATTCTTATTGGGCAACAGACGATAATATCCTTACCGCTTCTGTGGAAATAGATATGGGAGAGAAAACGGATATAAACTGCATCGTATTGCAAGAGTATATCCCTCTCGGGCAGCGCATCGCTCGTTTTAGTGTCGAAGCATGGAACGATAACTCGAATACCTGGGAGCAATTGGTCGGAGCTACCACTATCGGGTATAAACGTATATTGAGATTTAAGACATATAAAACTCAAAAAGTAAGGGTCAATATATTAGAATCTTTGGCATGTCCCGTATTAAATAATATAGAGCTATATAATATCCCGTTAGAATATATTCCTGCAACAGAGAATCAAAAAACTGACCTGATTAAAGAAGAGGGTGATCTATCTCCTGAAAAGTGGAGTGTATTAGCACCACATATAGCAAACATTGCAGAGATTATCGATGGTAAAACGACAACAGTATCCATTAATAGAACAGAACCTGTTATTCTGGATTTAGGAGAAAAACGCAGCTTTAGCGGATTCTTTTATACACCCGAAAATCGGGTTGCTGCTCCTAATATCTCTCGTTACAATCTCTATGTAAGTTCTGATGGCAAGAATTGGATAACGGTAGAGAACAATGTTATGTTTGATAACATTAAGAATAATCCAATTCGCCAAAATAAATATTTTAATAAGGTAATAGAAGCTCGATATATCAAATTGCTTCCTTTAGAACTATCCAATCCGTCAGAAGTATACACTGTTACGGAAGTTGGACTTTTAAAATAAAACAATGAAATATTTTCTTCACATACTACTGATTTGTATTTTTCCTTTATATTGTAATGGACAGATCAATATAGTAAAAAATGGAGTCTCCAGATCGCGTATTATTGTCGATAAACAAGACAGTACCGATCTTAAAGCGGCTTTTCTTTTGCAAGACTTTGCTAAGCGTATTAGTGGAGCTAAAATAGAGGTATTAGGTAAAGAGAGTCGCTTTAGACCGGGAGATATTTTAATAGGTTCGTTTCAATTACCTGTTTCAGGTTTAGACCTTAACCAAATAGCAGAAGACGGTTTTTACTTATCTACAAACGATTCCTATTTGCGTATAATCAGCAATAGGGGTAAAGGGTCTATATATGGAGTCGTGAGTTTGTTGGAAGATTATTTAGGTGTTCACTATTACGCAGAGAAGACCTATACTTTGGATAAGCGTAAGGATATAACTGTTCCAGGGGGTATAAAACGAATAGAAAATCCGGCTTTTCGGTATCGCCAGACATATAGTTATGGCAATGAAGATCCTGTTTATAGGGATTGGTTTCGCTTGAAAGAACCTAATGAAATTTTTACTTCCAATTTATGGGTACATACTTTTAATGAAATCTTACCTGCGGCGGTTTATGGAAAAGAGCACCCCGAATATTATTCTTTTATTAATGGAAAAAGACAACCTGGGGCTCATAGCCAGTGGTGTTTAAGCAATCCGGAGGTTTTCGATGTAGTTGCGGGGAAGATAGATTCTATTTTCAAAGCGAATCCCCACTCTAGAATGATCTCTGTAAGCCAGAATGATGGAAATGATACATATTGCACTTGTCCGCAATGCAAAGCCGTAGATGAGTATGAAGGTTCTCCATCTGGGAGTCTGATTCGTTTTATGAATAAGTTGGCAGAACGTTTTCCCGATAAAGAATTTTCTACATTGGCTTACCTTTATAGTGTACAGCCACCCAAACATGTGAAGCCTCTGCCGAATGTAAATATCATGCTATGTGATATTGATTGCAAGCGAGAGGTTCCTATAACAGATAATGAGTCAGGTCACGAGTTTCTGAAAGCGTTGGAAGGGTGGGGTAGAATATCAGATAATATATTTGTTTGGGATTACGGTATTAACTTTGATAATATGGTATCGCCATTCCCTAATTTTCATATTCTACAAAAAAATATAAGCCAATTTAAAAAGAATAATGCGACCATGCTTTTTGAGCAGGTTAATGGCGTTAAAGGTGCTGATTTTGCAGAAATGAGAGCCTACATGCTGGCTAAATTGATGTGGAATCCGCAACTGGATAGCGATTCATTGATGCAGTCATTTATGAATGGCTATTATGGCAAGGCTGCTTCATATCTGTATCAATATCAAAAGATCATGGAGGGGGCACTTTTAGCGAGTGGGGTTCCTTTGTGGATATATGATTCACCTATTTCTCACAAGAATGGCATGCTGATCCCCTATCTGATGAAGACATACAATGAATTGTTCGATAAGGCTGAGAATGCGGTAAAGGATGATGTTGCTTTACTCAAGAGAGTACGGTTATCACGTCTTCCATTGCAGTATTCAGAATTAGAGATTGCAAGAACTTTACCTGATAGTAATATAGACGATCTTATTTCTAAAGTTGCTTTGTTTAAGGAAAGAACGGCTGAATATAATGTAACATCATTGACGGAAAGAGGTAATCCACCTTCAGAATATTGTGATATATATTTGAAACGATTTCTTCCAGGTAGTAATAAAAATATTGCTAAAGGAGCTAAAGTCACATGGGTAACTCCGCCATCAGAAAAATACAGAGCTTTAGGAGAAATGGCCTTGACCGACGGTTTTTTCGGAGGAACAACTTATGTTGAAAGCTGGATAGGCTGGGAGGGAACGGATGCAGAATTTATCATCGATCTTGGAGAAGAAAAGACATTTAGCAGTGTTGAAACAGATTTCCTCCATCAATTAGGAGCATGGATATTATTACCCGAAAAAGGAAATTATTCTATTTCTTCGGACAACAAGACATACACTGATCTAGGCTCATTCCAATTTGAAGAAGATCGAGATTTGGCTGTTAAATTTATGGGCGGGAAGGTCGTAGCAGATCAACCTGTTCATGCACGATATATTAAAGTCTTTATAAAAGGAATCGGTCAATGTCCTTCTTGGCATTATGGAGTTGGACATCCAGCATGGTTTTTCATCGATGAGGTGGTTGTACAGTAAAAGACAATATGGTTAAGAATTACAATATGAATAAAAAACATTTTTGCATAGTAGTCATAATTATAGGTATCTTCTCGGGAAGTATGTTTGGACAGGCAAAACTTCCATATAAGAATCCTCGGTTAAGCAGTAAAGAGCGGACACTGAACTTATTGTCATTGATGACACTAGAAGAAAAGATTGGTCAATTACGTTGCCCATTAGGTTGGGAAATGTATCAAAAAAACGGGAATAAAGTAAGCCATTCTCTCAAATTTGAAGAACTGATAAAAACACAACATATAGGAATGTTCTGGGCTGTATACAGGGCAGATCCTTGGACTAAAAAAACATTAGCGAATGGTTTGAATCCTTATTCGGCGGCAGAAGCAGGCAATGCCATACAGCGTTATGCAGTGGAGAAAACCCGCTTGGGAATTCCTGTATTTATCGCCGAGGAAGCACCGCATGGGCATATGGCGATAGGAGCAACCGTTTTCCCCACAGGCATAGGACAGGCTGCTACCTGGAATCCTGTTTTATTGGAACAGATGGGAGCTGCTGCTTCGAAGGAAATACGTTCGCAAGGAGGGCATATAAGTTATGGACCTGTGATTGATATTTCGCGTGATCCCCGTTGGTCTCGGGTAGAAGAAAGCTTTGGAGAGGATTATGTATTGAGCGCACAATTGGCAGCCGCTATCGTTAAAGGAAATGGTGGAGGTCAGTTGCAGAATCCATATAGTACAATTTCGACACTGAAACATTTTATTGCTTATGGCATTCCTGAGGGAGGACATAATGGGAATTCGGCAATTGTAGGTAAAAGAGAATTACAAGAGGTTTTCTTGCCTCCTTTCAAGGACGCAATTGATGCCGGAGCGTTATCTGTTATGACTGCATATAATTCCATTGATGGAGTGCCTTGTACATCCAATAAGGAGCTATTGACAGATGTATTGCACCATGATTGGAATTTTAAAGGATTTACTATTTCCGACTTGATTAGTATAGACGGATTGATGGAAAATCATCATGTAGCTGCAAGTCTTGAAGATGCGGCTTCGTTGTCTGTCAATGCAGGAGTAGATGTTGATTTGGGCGGCAATTCTTTTGCTAAACTCGATATGGCTGTAAAAAACGGTAAAGTGGATATGGCAACGATAGATACTGCCGTATATCGTGTACTGAAACTAAAGTTTGATATGGGTTTATTTGATAATCCATATGTAGATCCGGCATTGGCAAAAAAAGTGGTGCGTAATCCCGAACATATAGCTCTTGCACGCCGAATGGCTCAAGAGTCGGTTGTTTTATTAAAGAACAAAGATGGAATTTTACCATTGAACAAAAAACTGAAACTTGCAGTAATAGGGCCTAATGCTGATAACCCTTACAATCAGTTGGGTGATTATACAGCTCCACAAGAAAGAAGTAATATTAAAACTGTACTTGACGGAATTAAATCAAAACTGCCTCATAACCATATAGAATATGTGAAAGGATGCGCTATTCGCGACACATTGCATATCGAAATTGATAAAGCCGTGGAAGCTGCTAAACGCTCCGACATTGCCGTAGTCGTAGTCGGGGGATCGAGTGCGCGTGATTTCAAAACCGATTACCTTGAGACAGGTGCAGCTATAGCTTCCTCTGAAACTCTCAGCGATATGGAAAGTGGCGAAGGCTTTGATCGGGCAACCCTAGATCTATTGGGTAGGCAATTAGAACTATTGAAAGCTGTAAAAGCAACCGGTAAGCCGGTGATAGTAGTATATATACAAGGACGTCCATTGAATATGAATTGGGCTGATCAACATGCTGATGCTCTGCTTACGGCTTGGTATCCGGGACAAGAAGGGGGAAATGCTATTGCAGATATTCTTTTTGGAGATTACAATCCAGCTGGTAGATTGCCGATATCAGTACCTTGTCACGAAGGACAGATTCCGGTTTACTACAATAAGAAAAATCCACGGGGACATAATTATGTGGAAATGTCGGCCGACCCTCTTTATCCTTTCGGATATGGTTTAAGTTATACCTCGTTCGATTATAAAGATATTAAAGCTATGCAAAAAGATAAGGATAGTTTTGAAGTCTCTTTTAGCTTGAAGAATATCGGAAGTTTAGCTGGTGATGAAGTAGTACAGTTATATCTGAAAGATGAAGTAGCCTCTGTGGTACAACCAATCAAACAGTTGAAGAAATTTAATCGGATACACCTTAATCCGAATGAAGAAACGACAGTATCATTTACTTTGACTGCCGATGATCTGTCAATTATAAACGATAAATTTGAAAGAGTTGTAGAACCCGGATTATTTACAGTAATGATAGGAAGCTCATCGGTAGATATAAAATTGACAACTCAAATAGAAGTAAAATAAATATGAAGCGGGTGTATTCTCCATTTTTTATACTATTGATTTTTTTCCTTTGCTCGGATGTTCTTATAGCTCAGGATGAAGAATGGCGTAATGGAATTTTGACAGATGAATTCATTAGTCAGGACATGCCTGTCCCATCGGTTCATGCTTCAACAATAGCCGAAACGTCGTCCGGCTTGGTTGCAGCGTTCTTTGGTGGTCAGCACGAAGGAAATGCAGATGTAAGTATTTATGTAAGTCGTCACAATAGTAACGGCTGGGATAGTCCGCAAAAAATAGTAGAAGGATTGGTCGAAGGTTCGGAACGTAAGGCTTGTTACAATCCTGTTCTTTTTTATTATCCTGATGGAGAATTGATTCTGTTTTATAAAATAGGAAAAAATGTACAGGACTGGTCAGGTTATTTAATCCGTTCATTGGATGACGGAAAGACTTGGTCTAAACCCGAAGCATTACCTGAAGGATTTCTAGGGCCAATAAAAAATAAGCCTATATTGATAGGGGATAAACTTATATGTTCGTCTAGTACAGAGAACGATGGATGGCAGGTTCATTTTGAGATAACCGAAGATAGGGGTAAAACTTGGCGAAAAACGGCAAAAATAAATAGTAAGCCCTTGAATATCATTCAACCTAGTATTCTGGAACTGAAGGATGGGAGGTTACAGGTTATCTGTCGGTCGCAAGACGAGTATTTGATTTCAGCTTTTTCTTCCGATAGAGGAGAAACGTGGAGTAATCCTATTGCCTTATCTGTTCCGAATAACAACTCTGGGACAGATGCCGTAACACTCCAAGATGGCAGACATCTATTAGTTTACAACCATGTAAAAGCAAAACAAAGTGCTTATGTCGATAAAGCTCGTACTCCATTGAATGTTGCAATATCTGATGATGGCATTACATGGAAAGCATCTTTAATATTAGAAGATTCTTGTATAGGAGAATATTCTTATCCATCGGTTATTCAGAGTAAAGATGGATATGTACATGTTGTTTATACATGGCGTCGTAAGAATATTAAATATGTAAAAATAGATCCCTCTGTCCTGATAACAAAGAGATTTGCAGAAGGTCAATGGCCTGAATAAGTTTAGAAAAATTCTTTAATTATATATATCATGAAACAAATATCATCCTTTTATTGAGCCATAGTATGAAAAACAATATGCCACAAGAGATATCACCTGTCCGATGGGTTCCATCGGTATATTTTGCAATGGGATTACCATTCGTAGTTCTGAATATGGTTTCAGTTCTTATGTTCAAAGGAATGGGTATATCCGATGCTCAGATAGCATTTTGGACATCCCTGATTATGTTGCCTTGGACATTAAAACCTTTATGGAGTCCATTTTTGGGAATGTTTAAAACAAAGAAATTTTTCGTAGTCCTTACTCAGATTGTCACGGGTATCTGTTTTGGGCTTGTCGCATTAGCGTTGCAAATGCCTCATTTTTTTGCAATAGCTATAGCCGTCCTATTTATTATCGCTTTTAGCGGTGCTACTCACGATATTGCAACCGATGGCGTTTATATGCAGGAATTGGATAAAGAAGAACAAGCTAAATGGATTGGCTGGCAGGGTGCATTTTACAATCTGGCAAAAGTTGTGGCCTCCGGAGGATTGGTATGGCTTGCCGGTTACTTGATAGGACATTTTGGTACAGCCAATGCCTGGATGAGCATTATGGGATTGTGCGGAGTAATTATGTTTCTTTTAGGTATTTATCATATTAAAGTATTGCCTACTGGAGGTAAAGCTTCGGGCGAGGCGCACTCTTTCGGAGATGGAATGAAAGAGCTATGGGAAGTAATTCGTAGTTTTTTTGCTAAAAAATATATTATCTGGTATATATGCTTCATCATCCTTTATCGTTTTGCTGAAGGTTTTGTAATGAAAATTGTTCCACTATTCCTTAAAGCGCCTATTGCAGAACAAGGGTTAGGGCTGACAGAGCAAGAAATAGGACTGTATTATGGAACATTCGGAGCGATAGCATTTATTTTAGGATCTCTTCTGTCTGGTTATTTTATCGCACGTATCGGGTTGAAGAAAGCATTATTTCCTCTTTGCTGTACATTCAATATTCCTTTCGCAATCTACCTGTTATTGGCGGTGTTCCAACCAACGGAAGGCTGGTTGATAGCTTCGGGAATTGCTTTTGAGTATTTCGGTTATGGATTTGGTTTTGTAGGTCTCACTCTTTTTATGATGCAACAAATAGCTCCCGGTAAATATCAGATGGCGCATTATGCCTTTGCTACCGGTATTATGAACCTTGGAGTTATGCTTCCCGGTATGCTAAGTGGGTTTATAAGTGATGCGATCGGATATAAGAGCTTTTTTGCTTTCGTGCTGTTTGCTACTATTCCGGCTTTTCTGATAACCTATTTTGTACCTTTTACGTATGATGATAAAAAGAAAGCGTGATTAATATTGAAATAAAACAAGTATAAACAACAATATAAAATAATCTAAAATGAAACAACAAATACCTTGGGAAAATCGTCCTGCCGGAAGTAATGATGTTATGTGGCGTTATTCGGAAAATCCTATAATCGACCGATATCATATTCCAACATCGAATAGCATTTTCAATAGTGCGGTGGTTCCGTTTGAAGATGGATTTGCAGGCGTTTTTCGCTGCGATAACAAATCTGTGCAGATGAATATTTTTGCCGGTTTTAGTAAGGATGGTATTAATTGGGATATCAACCACGAGCCAATCCAATTCAAAGCCGGAAATACAGAGATGATAGATTCTGAATATAAATATGACCCCCGTGTGACCTGGATCGAAGACCGTTATTGGGTTACTTGGTGCAATGGTTACCACGGCCCTACTATCGGTATAGCATATACTTTTGATTTTAAAGAGTTTTTCCAATGTGAAAATGCTTTTCTACCTTTCAATCGTAATGGAGTATTGTTTCCTCAGAAAATAGATGGAAAGTATGCCATGTTGAGTCGTCCGAGCGATAATGGACATACTCCATTCGGTGATATTTACATCAGCTATAGTCCTGATATGAAATATTGGGGCGAACATCGCTGTGTGATGAAGGTTACTCCTTTCCCTGAATCGGCATGGCAATGCACAAAGATTGGTGCAGGCTCAGTGCCTATCTTGACAGAAGAAGGCTGGCTGATGTTCTATCATGGAGTTATTACAACTTGCAACGGTTTCCGTTACTCTATGGGCGCGGCTATTTTGGATAAAGAAAATCCGGCTAAGGTATTATATCGCACTCGTCCTTATCTTCTCGCTCCGGCAGCCCCTTATGAATTGCAGGGGGATGTGCCTAATGTTGTATTTCCTTGTGCTGCTTTACATAACTCTGAAACAGGACAAGTTGCTGTATATTATGGTTGTGCCGATACAGTTGTAGGTTTGGCATTCGGGTATGTAAATGAAATTATAGAATTTACTAAGCAAAATTCAATCACATAAATAAAGTTTTAGACATGAAGATAATAAAAGATTTTAGGCTGAAGCAAAGTCGAAATTTCATACATATTATCGGCTTATGCCTTATTAGTTCTTCTCTTCTTTTCTTTTCTTGCAAGGAACAAAAGAAAGAGGTGGTTTTATTGACAAAATACGTTGATCCGTTTATTGGTACAGGCGATCATGGACACGTATTCATGGGAGCTAATGTTCCTTTCGGGTTTGTGCAATTAGGACCAACACAGATCACGTATGGTTGGGATTGGTGTTCGGGGTATCATTATTCCGATTCCACTATTGTCGGCTTTGGCCATATGCACCTGAGTGGTACAGGCATTGGCGATTTGGGTGATATCTCTTTGATGCCTGTTGTCGGTGAAGTGACTTTTGCCAAAGGGAAATTACCAGATCCTTCTAGTGGGTTGTATTCTTTTTTCTCTCACGAAAGAGAGTCAGCAAAACCCGGTTACTATTCGGTTCACTTAGACCGTTTTGGTATTGATGTAGAGTTGACAGCTACCAAGCGTGTCGGATTCCATTCATATACGTTTCCAAAATCGGATAAGAACCCAGCTGTTGTTATCGATCTTGAAAGAGGAATCGGTCATGATAACCCTACTGAGGCTTTTATAAAACAAGAGAATGATTCAACGGTGTCAGGTTACCGTTATTCTAAGGGATGGGCCAAGGATCAGCGAGTATATTTTACTGCTGTATTTTCTCAACCAATAAAAGCATTCACAATCTTTGATACAATCAGGATCAATGATACACGCAATGAAGAAATGCGTAGCGTGTTTGGTAGAGTCGATTTTGAAAATAATATAACTGAACCGTTATTGGTGAAAGTCGCACTTTCTCCTGTGAGTATAGAAAATGCAAAATTGAATATGCAGCAGGAACTTCCTCATTGGGACTTTGCTCAGACTGTTACAGATGCTGATGTTGCGTGGAATGAGCAATTAGGTAAAATCAAGGTGGAAACTAAAAATGATGTAGACAAGCGGATATTTTATACCGCTATGTATCATACAATGATTGCACCTTCTGTCTTCAATGATGTAAATGGTGATTACAGTGGTGCTGATACGAAAGTTTATAATGATAATACTTTTACCAATTATACAACATTCTCATTATGGGATACATATAGAGCAGCACATCCTTTAATGACAATTATTCATCCTGACATGGTAGAAGATGTTGCCAAGACATTCCTGAATATATACAAGCAACAAGGAAAGTTGCCTGTGTGGCATTTGGTTGGCAATGAAACAGACTGTATGGTTGGTAATCCGGGTATATTGGTATTGGCCGATTTAATATTAAAAGGCTATAAGGTAGATGAAGAGCTTGCTTATGAGGCCATGAAAACTTCTGCAATGCTGGATGACCGAGGTATGAACTGGCTGAAAGAATATGGGTACATACCTTATGATAAGGAAAGTACCTTTGAAACAGTAGCCAAAGGACTTGAATATGCTATTGCCGATTGGGCTGTAGCCAGAATAGCCGAACGGCTAGGCAAGACAGAAGATGCCGCTTATTTCACAGAAAGGGCGAACTCTTACAAAAAGTATTTTGATAAGAAAACACAGTTCATGAGAGGTTTATCTTCTGATGGAAAATTCAGGGAACCGTTTAATCCGTTTCATTCTACTCATATGGGAGATGACTATACGGAAGGAAATGCATGGCAATACACATGGCTTGTACCGCATGATGTGCCGGGACTTATTGGTCTATTTGGTGGCGAAGAGGCTTTTGTGACAAAACTAGACTCCTTGTTTATAGTTGAGGGCGATATGGGCGAAAAAGCATCGGCTGATATTACCGGGCTTATCGGACAATATGCTCATGGTAACGAGCCAAGCCACCATATTACTTATCTATACCCTTTTGTGGGTCAGCCGTGGAAAACTGCTGAAAAAGTACGACATATATTCTCTGAAATGTACTTTGATTCTCCTGCCGGACTTTGTGGCAATGAAGATGTTGGTCAAATGTCAGCATGGTATGTTATGTCCTCATTAGGGTTCTATCAGGTAGCTCCTACTGGTGGTGTTTATGTATTTGGTAGTCCTTTGTTTGATAAAGCAACAGTGAATGTTGGTAAGGGAAAGACATTTACAATTATAGCTAATAATAACAGTAGTGAAAATATTTATATTCAGTCCGCAAAACTGAATGGGCAACCTTATACTAAATCTTTTATTACGCATACTGATATTATGGCCGGAGGTGTTTTAGAGTTTGAAATGGGAAAGATGCCTTCTGCAACATTTGGTATAAATAAAACAGATCGACCATGAAACGGTATTCTGCAATTATAGGAATGATATTCTTAGCTTTAAGCACCTATGCTCAAAAACTGCCCATTGATTGGGTTGATCCTTTCATCGGAACAACAAATTTTGGTACTACCAATCCGGGGGCTGTTGTTCCCAATGGTATGATGTCGGTTGTACCTTTCAATGTAATGGGAAGCAAAGACAATACATTCGACAAAGATGCACGCTGGTGGTCGACGCCGTATGAATATAGCAATGTTTTTTTTACCGGTTACTCACATGTAAATCTGAGTGGGGTAGGTTGTCCGGACTTAGGATCATTATTGATTATGCCAACTTTGGGGGAGTTGGATGTGGATTATCATCATTATGGTAGTCGCTATATCCGGGAGAAAGCTACTCCCGGATATTATTCCAATCGATTGACAAAATACGATATTCTAACAGAGGTTACATCTACAACCCGTGTCGGCGTACACCGTTATTCATTCCCCAAAGGGCGAGCGAATATATTACTCAATCTTGGTCAGGGACTGACTAATGAATCAGGAGCTTTTGTCCGCTTCAATGGGGACAATGAGGTCGAAGGTATGAAGATGCTGGGTACATTTTGTTATAATTCGCAAGCAGTTTTTCCTGTCTATTTTGTGATGCGGATTGCAAAAACTCCTGATCAAAGCGGATTGTGGAAAAAACAACGCCCTATGGACGGAGTTAAAGCTCAGTGGGATCCCGATCACGGACGGTATAAAATATATGAAGGATATCAGAAAGATATTGCAGGAGATGATGTTGGAGCATGGTTTAGTTTCGATTTAGCTAAAGAGGAACAGATCGAAGTGCAGATAGGTGTTTCATTTGTCAGTATAGAAAATGCCCGACTTAATCTTGATACAGAGACTAAAGATAAAAACTTTGATATCATACATGCCGAAGCTCGGGAGAGGTGGAACAGCGATCTTTCACGTATCTTGGTCGAGGGTGGAACTGATGAACAGAAAACAGTTTTTTATACAGCTCTTTATCATACGTTGATACATCCAAATGTATTAAACGATGTAAACGGAGAGTATCCGGCTATGGAGGGAAATAAGACTCTAAGGACGGACAACACTCGATATACCGTTTTCTCTCTTTGGGATACTTATCGTAACCTGCATCAGCTGATGACCCTTGTTTGGCCTGATCGCCAAACGGACATGGTACGGTCTATGATAGATATGTATAAAGAGTGGGGGTGGATGCCTAAATGGGAACTGTATGGACGTGAGACCTGGACTATGGAAGGAGATCCTTCAATTCCTGTAATAACAGATACATGGTTGAAAGGGTTACGAGATTTTGATATTGAAACGGCATATAAGGCTTTCTATAAATCGGCAACTATGCCGGGCATAGTTTATTCAACCGATACAATACGAAAAGGAGGAGCATTACCTGACTCTTACTATGCATCATTGAAAGGTGATTTTAATCGTATGCGACCAGATAACAGTGATTATATGCGGTTGGGGTATGTCCCTCTAAGAAGCGAGTTTGATAATTCTGTATCTCATGCATTGGAATATTATATAGCCGATCATTCGCTGTCTAGTTTGGCTGATGCTTTGGGTAAAAAGGAAGATGCCGCTCTTTTCAAACAACGTTCTCTAGGCTACAAAAATTACTATTCTTCCGACTATGGAACCTTCCGACCGAAGCTTTTGAATGGAACTTTTTTATCTCCATTTAATCCCAATCAGGGTATGAATTTTGAAGAGAATCCGGGCTTTCATGAAGGAAGTGCATGGAATTATACCTTTTATGTACCGCATGATGTGAACGGATTAGCAAAGCTTATGGGAGGAAAGAAGAAGTTTATAGACAAATTGGAAATGGTATTTGATAAAGGTTACTATGATCCTGCCAATGAGCCGGACATTGCATATCCTTATCTTTTCAGTTACTTTAAAGGGGAGGAGTGGCGTACACAACATCATGTTCGTCGCTTGTTAGATAAACACTATACTACTAAGCCTGACGGGATACCCGGAAATGATGATGCTGGTACAATGTCAGCATGGGCTGTTTTCAGTATGATAGGTTTTTACCCGGACTGTCCCGGTGAACCCTCTTATACTCTGACAAGTCCTGTATTCGAAAGGGTAACAATAAAGCTTGACGAACGTTATTGGAAGCAAAAAGAACTGATTATAGAATCGAATCGCAATAATGAGCCGGATATATATATAAAAAATATAGCTGTAGATGGAAAGCCATTTAAAAGTTATCGTATATCTCATCAGGAACTTATAGATGCAAAGAGAATAATCTTTAATTTAAAATAAGAAAGATAAGTAGAGAGAATCAATCTTCAGATTGATTCTCTCTTTTTTATTGTCTTAAACCTATAACATATTCCAATACAGAATTAAATAAACGAAGCCTCTTCTTGCTTCATAATATGCAAAATAGACAATGCTATCCCCAGTATTCGATTTTGTATTCAATTTCTTTTATATTTGTATTCTCATTAACATCTAAGATGAAACTATTTTTTTATTTGTTTTTATTAACCTTCTTGTGGAGTCTAACACTTTGTTTATATTCGGCGAACCAAGGTTTTCCATCTGATGGAAAACGTCCGGATTGGTTATCAGACAAGTTACCTGTTCCTTCAAATAATACCTTCTATTATCAGATATCATCGGCAAAGGCTTATAGTCTCGATTCGGCTCGTAATGGGGCATTTAAGGAGCTTATAAACTATATAGATCAAACTAATAATATTAAAATAAGTGGTGAAATAATTACAATGTCTTCCTCTGTTCAAGCAAATGGTATTGTAAATGAAACTATTAATAAAGAATATTCTTATAAATATAAAATAGATTCCGAAGAGCTTTTTGTCCATTTTCGAAAGGTTGATGAGTATTGGGAAGTTGAGAAAACCAGTGATGGTAAAACAATATATCATTGCTATACTTTATATATGGTAAGCAAGAATTTGGAAAACCCTTTATTCGATCGTGTAAGTTTTTCTTATAAATATGGTATGAGTGCTTTATGGCGTTCGGCTTTGGTTCCGGGTTATGGACAAATATACAAAGGTTCTGCTACAAAAGGAGTAAGTATATTAGGCGGAGAAGTCGCACTGATCACAGGCATAATTTTAACAGAAAACACGAAATCCAGTTATCGACGCAAGGCAAAAGAAACGTTTGACGTAAATAAGATAAGAAATTATACGGACAAAGCTGATAATTACGAAACAGCACGGAACGTCTGTATTGGAGGAGCTATTGCTCTTTATATATATAATGTGATTGATGCTGTAGCAAGTAACGGAAGAAAAAGAACTATGACTAATAAACGGATAGCTTTTACCCCTACATTCAGCACTGAACATAATGGAATATCTCTTTCTCTTGCATTCTAAATATACAGTTGAAATACTATGATTTTTAATAAGCTTCGAATATCCTTAATTATAATATTAACGATGATATCATGTGTCAAGACAGACCCCGATATCTATGGGAATATTTATGGAACGGTTTCCGATATGGAAACCAATGAGCCAATACAAGGAGCAGAAGTGACCCTGTCGCCCGGAGGAAAAACTGTTGTAACAGGCAGTGATGGGAGGTATGAGTTTAATACGCTCGAAGCAGGTCAGTACACTCTATCTGTTACTAAAACAAAATATCAGACCAATACAAAATATACGACCATTAATCCCGGTGTAACAACTAAAGCCGATATAGCTTTACAAACCGGAAAAGGTAGTCTTTATGTAGACAATAAAGAAGTTGGATTTG
>POVV01000332.1_pt1 | contig 34022 bp, 19 predicted proteins | sample 1560271 | NCBI WGS metagenome assembly POVV01 (sample SAMN08337232, study PRJNA429181) | Bioreactor metagenome, whole genome shotgun sequencing project. | biome: cows' rumen and soil; feature: anaerobic; isolation source: anaerobic chemostat enrichment culture, galacturonate as sole carbon... | reverse complement strand
TTGGCTTTCTATCCTTCCGAGGCAGAGCCCATAGGGATGCCGCCCAAAACGAACCATTCGGAAGCCCGCATTGTTGCCCGTTTAGCCGCCGAAATTTATGAGCAGTATGCCGAAAACTTCGACGAAGCCACTACCTTGGGCATTATCACACCGTACCGTAGCCAGATTGCGTTGATACGGCAGGAAATAGCTTCACTTGCCATTCCTGCTTTAGACTCAATTTTGGTCGATACGGTCGAACGCTTTCAAGGGAGCGAGCGCGATGTCATTATTTACTCTTGCTGCGTCAACTATCCATACCAACTACGCCTACTTTCCAACCTCACAGAAGAACGTGGAATATTGATTGACCGCAAGCTGAACGTAGCGCTGACTCGTGCACGGAAGCAGTTGTTTTTAACGGGCGTTCAGGAGCTGTTAATGGAGAACCAATTGTACTTAAATTTGATAAAATTAGTAAGGGGACAAAATGTTTAACAAGCTTTTGGGGTATATTGATTTTTTATCATCTTTTTATAAGTTTAATTAACAACATCGTATTAAACAAACCACTATATTTGCAATACGTTTTTTTCATAGAGATTTAGATTTAAGGTTAGAAAAAATGTGGAAGTCGTGAGACTTCCCCTTTTTTCATCTTTAAGGTTTACCCCTTCGCTATACAAGAGGGAGGCAAACAAGAAAAGCCGCTTCGAGAGAAGGGGCTTTTTTAATTGAATCATTCCTGCTGTATCTCGTTCTTTTTGCTTATGTTTGCTTGCTTTTAATGAATAATAAGACGCACCGTTTATGACCGAATATCCTTTATATAATGATTTCTCTACTTTTCTAAAGAACCATTTTCCATATAAAGTTCAGAAAATATCCTTGAATGCCGGGTTTACTTGTCCCAACCGGGATGGAACCAAGGGGCAGGGTGGGTGTACGTACTGTAACAACCAAACGTTCAATCCAGACTATTGTAAAACGGAGAAATCGATTCATCAGCAACTCGAAGAGGGGAAGCTGTTCTTCGTTCGCAAATATCCAGAAATGAAGTACCTTGCCTATTTTCAGGCATACACCAATACCTATGCTGAGTTGGAGGGCTTGAAGCGCAAGTATGAAGAAGCATTGCGTGTGGACAATGTAGTGGGGTTAGTCATTGGTACACGTCCCGATTGTATGCCCGATGCCTTGTTGCGCTATCTGGAAGAGCTGAACCGGCAGACCTTTTTATTGGTGGAGTATGGGATTGAGAGTACGTGCGACGCAACATTGAAACGAATCAACCGGGGGCATACGTTTGCCGACACGATAGAAGCCGTTCGGCGTACCGCAGATTGTGGTATTCTGGTAGGCGGTCATGTAATACTCGGGCTGCCCGGCGAGAGTAACGAGCAGATTCTGGAACAAGCGGGCGTGCTATCGCAACTACCGTTAACCACGCTTAAGATGCATCAGTTGCAGCTCATTCGAGGCACACGCATGGCGCATGAATATGAGCAATGCCCCGACGATTTTAGACTCTTCGAAGTTGATCGTTATATCGATTTGGTCATTGATTACATCGAGCGCTTACGTCCGGATATCGTATTGGAACGTTTTGTATCACAGTCGCCCCGCGAGCTGCTTATTGCTCCTCATTGGGGTCTGAAAAATTATGAATTCACCGCCCAAGTTCAAAAAAGAATGAAAGAAAGGGGTGCTTATCAAGGAAAGAAGTTCGGGCTTTCAGAAAAAAGAGCTATTTTTGCAGAAGATATTAATCTATAAATAAGAATGAAGGAGAAAACAAGAATTAAAGGAAACGTTCACTATGTGGGAGTTAACGACCGTAATAAACATCTTTTTGAAGGGATGTGGCCGCTACCTTACGGGGTTTCGTATAACTCTTATCTAATAGATGATGAGATGGTAGCATTGGTCGATACAGTCGATATTTGTTACTTTGAAGTATATCTACGTAAGATACAACAAGTGATTGGCGATCGTCCGATCAACTACTTAATTATAAATCATATGGAGCCGGATCATTCGGGCTCTATTCGTTTGATTAAGCAACATTATCCCGATATCGTCATTGTGGGCAATAAGCAAACATTCGGTATGATTGAAGGATTCTATGGGGTAACGGGCGAGCAATATGTGGTAAAAGATGGTGATTTCTTGGCATTAGGACATCACAAACTTAGATTTTACCTTACACCGATGGTGCATTGGCCCGAAACGATGATGACGTTTGATGAAACCGACGGAGTACTTTTCTCGGGTGACGGATTCGGTTGCTTCGGAACATTGGACGGTGGATTTATCGATACCCGTATCAACACTGATCACTATTGGGACGAGATGGTGCGTTACTATTCGAATATCGTTGGCAAATATGGCAGCCCTGTGCAAAAAGCGTTGCAGAAACTTGGCGGATTGCCTATCTCGGCTATCTGCTCTACACATGGCCCGGTATGGACTGAGAATATCACCAAAGTGGTGGGCATCTATGATAAATTGAGTCGCTATGCAGCCGAAGATGGTGTTGTCATTGCCTACGGAAGTATGTATGGTAATACCGAGCAAATGGCAGAGGCCATTGCTACCGAACTATCGGCGCAAGGAGTGAAAAATATCGTGTTGCACAATGTAAGCAAAACCAATGCTTCGTATATCTTGATGGATATTTTCAAATACAAAGGATTGATTATCGGTTCACCTACGTATAGCAACCAGATATTCCCGGAAATAGAATCGTTACTTTCGAAGATATTGGTTCGCGAGTTGAAAGGTCGCTATCTGGCTACATTTGGCTCCTTTACATGGGCAGGTGCTGCTGTAAAACGCATGGCCGAATTTGCAGAAAAGAGTAAATTTGAATTGGTAGGCGATCCGGTGGAGATGAAGCAAGCTATGAAAGACATCACCTACGAACAGTGCGAAAACCTGGCACGGGCAATGGCCGAAAGACTAAAAGTTAATTCTTAACTAACATAATAACCTACTAAAAAAACAATCGACATGAGATTAATCATTCAGCCGGACTATCAGTCGGTATCTCAATGGGCCGCACATTATGTTGCTGCCAAAATCAGAGCAGCTAAACCTACAGCAGAGAAACCATTTGTGTTGGGATGTCCCACCGGTTCTTCTCCATTGGGTATGTACAAGGGCCTCATTGATTTGAATAAGAAGGGCATCGTATCGTTCGAACACGTAGTTACATTCAATATGGACGAATACGTAGGTTTGCCTCAGGAACACCCCGAAAGCTACTATTCTTTTATGTGGAACAACTTCTTCGGCCACATCGACATCAAGCGTGAGAATACAAATATCCTCAATGGAAATGCTGCCGATCTCGATGCAGAGTGTGCTCGCTACGAAGAGAAAATTAAGTCTTATGGAGGTATCGATCTATTTATGGGAGGTATCGGTCCCGATGGACACATCGCTTTCAACGAGCCGGGTTCTTCGTTGAGTTCGCGTACACGTCAGAAAACGTTGACTAACGACACTATCATCGCCAACTCTCGTTTCTTCGATAACGATATCAATAAAGTTCCTAAAACTTCGTTGACAGTAGGCGTGGGTACCGTTTTATCGGCTCGCGAAGTGATGATTATTGTCAATGGCCACAACAAAGCCCGTGCACTGTATCATGCAGTAGAGGGAGCTATTACACAGATGTGGACGATCAGCGCCTTGCAAATGCACGAGAAGGGTATCATTGTGTGTGATGATGCAGCGACTGTCGAACTGAAAGTAGGAACGTATCGCTACTTTAAAGATATCGAAGCGGAACATTTAGATCCGGCTTCTCTGTTGTCATAACTATATAAAAAGACGGTTCCCGGACAACACATGCGTGTGTATCCGGGAACCGTCTTTTTTTATTCTCGATTTAGCTCTCTTCCAGCCAGCCTTTTCCTTGTCTGAGTATTTCCGGTTCATCGCCCGTACAATCGACTATGGTAGACGGTTCGATCTCTCCAATACCGCCATCGATGACCAAATCGACCAACTCATGAAACTTTTCGTTTATAAGTTCCGGATCTGTCAGGTACTCCATGTCTTCGTTGGCTTCGTGGGGAAGCGTTGTTGTCATAATCGGTGCATCGAGCATGCGGGCTATCTCACGGATGATATGGTTATCCGGCATACGGATACCTACCTCTTTTCGGTTACGAAAGATCTTGGGCAGCCGATTCGTTCCGTTCAGAATGAACGTAAAAGGACCGGGCAGGTTGCGCTTCATTAATTTGAATACGTTGTTGTTCACCTTAGCGTATTCGCTAATACTACTCAAGTCATAACAGATAATAGAAAGGTTATTCTTTCGCGGATCGATATTCTTGATGCGACAGATACGCTCTATGGCACGTTCTTTGAGGCTGTGACAACCAATGGCATACATCGTATCGGTGGGGTAGATAATGAGCCCGCCGTCATTCAAAATGTCTACAATCTCTTGCAGATCATTCGGATCATTGTTTTTTTCGTATAATTTGAGTAACATGCTTATTTAATTTTTTTCTTTAGAAAGTCCAACACTTTTTCTGTGGCTTTCTCGGTAACTTTTTGTTTGAGTGAATCTTTATTAGCGGTGACGGCCGAATCTAATCCCAACTTCTTGCCTAACTCGCCAACCGCCTTTTCGGCTACTGACTCTACTGCCTGGTTGGCCATGCTTTTTGTATCGAGGGCAACTTTAGGTGAGTTAAATGTTCCTCCTATCTTTAGGTCGATGCTACTAATCTTGGCAAAGCCACCCATAGAGGCCGGTAATTTAACCTTGCCCGAGTAATCGATGGTTTGATCGAGCCCCGTACTACCCGAGAGGTTAAGTACATAATCTCCCAGTTTAATGTCAAACGGCTGAGTCGATACACGCCCTTCCTTGATAGTGAAGTTTAGCGTCATGTCCTTCACGTTCATTTGCTTTAATTCGGGTTTGTTGATGGCTTGTGCTATCTGCTCAATGGCTTTTACACCGCTCAGACTAAGGTCTTTGGTTGAAAGACTACCGTTGCCTTCCATGGTAGGAAGCATCGGGCTCATGTCGCTGTTGAGCAATGTTTGTAGATTGAGCGTTCCCGAATAGTTTCCTTTCAGATTCTCGAATATAGGTGCTAGTTGGCGAGCCATATTCAGCTCTTTGTACGTTTGCGCAAAGCTTAGATTGGAGAGCTTGAAGTGAGCATTCATCTCGGGCTTGCTGATGTCGGCAGTCGAATAATAACCATTTATGACCACATTGCCATCCATGGTATTCATCGATAGGTTCTTCATGTCTACCTTCCCGTCTTTAACGCGTAGCTGACCGTCCATTTGCGTAAACACCATCTGGTCAAACAGTACTTTCTTTAGGTTGGCTTCCATTTGGAAGTCAATGTTGCGAGGAATCTCAATGATACCCGAAGCCGGTGCATTCTGGTTTGCAGGAGCGGTTGCAGTGGTGCCTTGCGGTGCTGCTTTGACCGTACTTTCTGTTGGGGAAGTCTGCATAAAATCGTTCAGATTCAAATAGTTAGAACGAATGTTGAGCGTACCTTTGAGCGTAGTTCCTTTCAATGCGTAGCCCATATAGTTTTCGAAACGGCTATCGGCTGTGAGGTCGTTCTTTCCGATGTTGACAGTGGTCTCGCTCAGCTGCAAATATTTGGGCGTAAAGGTAAATAACGACTTGTGTATCTGTACCTCGGGCAGGTCTTTGAGTTGAAGGTTCATGTCGGACAGGGCAATTGTTCCTGAGGCTTTTATCTGCTCATATTGCTCTTTCTCTATATTCGACAGTCGCCCGGCTACCTGCATATTGGCATTGATAGTACCGTTTAGCTTAATGCTGTCGAGCGGATATACATCTTTAATCATACCCAAGTGGAGCAGCCCTTTGGCTTCGACTCTGAAGTCGGGATCGCTGACAGGTGTTTTAACCGAAGCGATAACACTAAAAGGATTGCCTGCCAACCGGAAACTAAATGGATTGACCGTGATAACGGTACCGTCAATAGAACCGCCCGGGTTCTGTATGTTGGCTTGGATATGTATTTGGTCGACCCCTGCCGGCAGTGACGGGTAACGGAACATTCCATTCTTTACATTCAAATCTATATTGAATTGCGGAACGATGCTGTCGCCTTGCAGGGTGCCTTTCGCAGCAGCCGTCAATGTAGCTGTTCCTTCGGCTTTGAGCTGGGCGAATTCTTTGGCATAAAGTGCCGGAACGAGTGACAGTATTTCTTTAAATCCAACTTCGTTGGTGTTTAATTTCAGATCCATGTCGATAACCGGATCTTTCATCGCTACCCATCCGTCGATACCTGCTTTGATGGCATTGAGTCTGATTTCATTGTCTTTGAAGGTAAACTTATAATTAACCAGATCGGCGTCCAAATCCATCTTCGTATATATATTGGCATTGCTCAGGAGTGGAATTCCATCTGCACGATATGTAAAGGATTCTGTTTCTCCTTCGACTTGAAGCGTGGTACGTTCGCTACCTAAATCTCCTGCACACCGAGCATTCAGGTTTCGTATATCGGCATACATATCGGCCTGGCGGTCATCATAAACGATATTCATATGTTTGATAATAAAATCTTCAAGTTTCACCTTGAAAGGCGACTCATCGGGTGTTGCCTGAGTTGATGCTTGCGTGGTTGTATCGGGTTTCATAATGTCCCAGTTCACTTTCCCGTTGGGCAATACAATGGCATGTACAGTGGTATTGTCAATCTGTATTTTGGAGATATCGTAGCCATTGTTTCCAAAAAGCGAAAAGAGGTTGAAGGCTGCTACTACTTCGCCGGCCTGAATTAAGGTGTCGTTGGCAAACTCGCCGGTTCCGCATATCCGCAAGTTACTTAACGTAACCGAGGCTTTGGGGAAGTTACGAAACAGGCTGATATCAAGATTGCTGAAGTCTAACTTGGCATTCAACATTTTATTCCCTTCTGTTTTGACAAGGGTTTCTAACTTTCCGCGAAAAGCGAAAGGAAGTAAAAACATGAGTATTAAAACTACGCCTATGACCGTCGCTGTTATTTTGAGGTTCTTTTTCATATATGATGCAGTTATTTAGGTAAGTATATAATGGCAAATTTAACAAAAAGTTTTCATAAATCACTCACGTTGAGTTAATTTATGATTAAAGTCATCATGCTTTCTTCTTTCTTAGCTCCTCGGCGATGCGCCATTGTAAAGCTGCTTCTTCTTCTTTACCTGCTTTCATCAGGGCATCTCCGAAGAGTTCGTGAGCCCCGGCATGTTCTTTTTTGAGAGAGGTCGCCTTGTCCAAATCGGCAATTGCTCCTTCGATATTATTGGTTTTTAGGCGGAGCTTTCCTCTGTTGTAAACGGCTTTAAAGTCTGCTCCATTGATCTTCACTGCCGTATTGAGGCAGCGTTCGGCATCGAAATATTCCTTTTCATTGTAATGCGTATTTCCTTTTCGTATCCAAGCATCGATATAATCGGGATACAGTTCGAGTGCTTTATCGTAGTTGGCATGGGCAGCACGGGCATCATGCGCTTGTGTAATACATTCATTACCCATCTGCAGGTATTCGCGTGCATACTTTTTTAGGTATTCCTGTTGCGCCCTCATCTGCTCTTTGAGTATTTTATTTTGCTCTTTCAGGGTGTTGACTATGTGTAGCTTACGCTGTATCAGGCGGCGGGGAATAGGTTTTTCTATATCATAACGCGAATGAATGGCTTTGAAAAATTGTTCAAGGCACTCTTCCATATCTCCCCGGTCGAAAGCACGTGCAGCAGCTACATACTGTACATCGGCTTGTGCTTGTTTCAGTGCTTTGTCTATGGCTTGGCGGTTATTGAAACGCTCGGAGAAACTTACTATTTCTTGCCGTACAAAGATATCGGCCCGGTTGATCGGCTTCTTCAACTGAATACCTTCGAGCGAGGTGCAACGGCTCAAAGCAACGTAGGCTTGTCCACCGGCAAAGACCCCTCCGGTAAAGTCGATTACTACGCGACTGAAGGTGAGTCCCTGACTCTTATGTACGGTAATGGCCCAAGCCAGCCGGATGGGATACTGTTTGAACGTACCCAATACCTCTTCTTCGATCTCTTTCTTCTCTTCGTTGTAGCGATAGCGGATGTTTCGCCATGAGTCGAGCTTCACATCGCACTCTTTGCCCGTATCGGTAAGTACATAAATAGTGCCTTCGATGGGGTCTATACCGCTTACCACACCAATGGTGCCATTGACCCACCGGCGTTCGTAATCGTTTTTGATAAAGATGATTTGTGCACCGGGTTTTAATATCAACTCCTTTGAAGTGGGCAGACTACTTTCGGGAAAGTCGCCCTCTATCTCGCCCATGAAGCTCATGGGGTCGCCCGGAAGTTCCAGTAGCTTCTTATCGTTGATAAAGTCTACGTTGTCGCGTCGGGTAGCCAAAGTGATGTACATATCCTCTTCGGAGGCCTCGATGCTGGTACCAAAGCGAGTGTTGAGCAACTGCAAGTCGGCTGCACCGGCTGTATTGGTACGAATGTGATCGAGTACGCTGACAAATACCGCATCGGTTTGCCGGTATACCTTTTGAAGCTCGATCGAAACAAGATCGATCTCCCCGAATACACGTGCCGAGAAGAAATAAGGGGTGGGGTAGAAGCGGTTCAGTATCTCCCGTTCATCGTTCTTAACCACAGGTTCGAGCTGAAAAACATCGCCTACAAGCAGTATCTGTTTGCCACCGAAAGGTTCGCGCAGGTTGCGTGAATAAACCCTCAGTATACGGTCAACCGCATCGATGATATCGGCTCGTACCATCGAAATCTCATCGATAATGACCAACTCTATCGATTCGAGTAACTTGCGGTGTGGTTTGGTATATTTAAAGAATTCGTGAATACGCCCCCGTTGTAGGCTTAAATTAGGATCGTCCGGCAGTAGTGGATAAAAGGGTAGTTTGAAGAAGCTATGCATGGTGCTTCCGCCTGCATTAATGGCGGCAATGCCGGTTGGAGCAAGCACTACGTATTTCTTCTTCGTGTGCTCACAAATATAACGCAGGAAGGTAGACTTACCCGTACCCGCCTTTCCGGTTAGAAATACCGATTGGCGTGTATATTGAATGAGGTTCAATGCATCTTGAAACTCTTTGTTCTGGGTGTCTACAACAGGTTTGGTCACGATATATTATATGATTTCGAAATGTTTCATCGCTTTCCAGATACCGTCTTCATCGACCGAGGCGGTTACATAGTCGGCTGCTTGTTTCACCACATCGTTGGCGTTGTTCATTGCCACACCGATAGCGGCATGGCGCAACATGCTGATATCGTTGCCTCCATCGCCAAAAGACATGGTTTCTTCCAGCCGGATGCCAAAGTGGCGAATCATCTCATCGATACCCCGCTGTTTGGTGTTTCCTTTGGCGGTAATATCGGTGAAGGCAGGAAACCAGCGTCCCAATTCGCAATTCGGTATCAGCGGGTGTATGTCGACCTCTTCCTCGACGGTGATAAAGGGGCTCATTTGGAAGATAGGCTCCCGGGTAGCCTCCTCAAGACTCTTTGTGGGAAGGGTCTCGACATGTAAGAAGTCATGAAAGATTTGAGTAACCAGCTCGTTGGGTTGGCATACCGATATGCCGTGCTCCGTTACGAAGATGCAAGGAAACCCTTTTTGTCGGCTGACTTCTGCCATTGCACGCACATCGGTAGCAGGAATAGCACTTTTGTAAACCACTTCGTTTTCTACAAAGCAGTATGCGCCGTTCATTGTGATGTAGCCATCGATGAGTCCCTCCTCTTGCAAAGCAGTTAGGTTGTTGATGATTACCTTCGGTCGTCCGGTGGCAATAAATATTTTAATATTCTTCTCGCGGGCAGCCTTTATGGCTTCGATGGTCGATGCCGGTATGGCATGTGTGTTGAAACTGACCAATGTTCCGTCAATATCAAAAAACAATGCTTTCGTCATGTGTATACGCTCTTTTATCATTATGCATGCAAAAGTACGAAAAAGAAATCAGAGCAGCCATACCAAAATACCATTCGATACAGAAATAAACATTATCTACCACAATGATGGTATTTTTGTTCTTTATCCTGCTTTTTTTTGCTGTTTGTTTTTTCTATACAACAGATGAGTTGTACATTTGTAACTCTATATACGTAAAAATTGGAAAGATATGAATTACAATTTTGATGAGATTATTGATCGCCGGGGCACTGATTCCGTGAAGTGGGATGCAGTGGGCGAGCGTTTTGGGCGTAATGACCTGCTTCCGCTCTGGGTGGCAGATATGGATTTCCGTACGCCTCCGTTTATCATTGAGGCTTTACGTACACGAATGGAACACGAAGTACTGGGTTATACCTTTGCCTCCGAAGCATGGTACACCTCTATTATAGCCTGGCTTCAAAAACGCTATGGCTGGACCATACAGCGTGAGATGCTAACCTTTATGCCCGGTATTGTGCGCGGACTGGCTTTTGCCATTCATTGCTTTACCCGGCCGGGAGATAAGGTGATGGTGATGCCGCCGGTGTATCATCCTTTCTTCCTTGTGACACAAAAGAATAAACGCGAAGTCGTATATAGCCCCTTGGTGTTGCGCGACGGACAATATGAAATTGATTTCGACCGCTTCAAGTCCCACCTGCAAGGGTGCAAATTGCTTATTTTAAGCAATCCACACAATCCCGGTGGCCGGGTATGGACACCCGAAGAGTTGGCGATGATTGCCGAGCTCTGTGCCGAAAGCGGTACGTTGGTCATCTCTGACGAAATTCATGCAGACCTTACGTTGCCTCCGTATAAACACACCACCTATGCACTTGTGTCTGAAAAGGCGCGACAGAATTCGCTTGTTTTCATGTCGCCCAGCAAAGCATTTAATATGCCGGGGTTGGCGAGCTCGTACTGTGTGATTGAGAACGAGGCATTGCGTCATCAATTTCAAGAGTATATGGAAGCCAGTGAGTTTAGCGAAGGGCATTTGTTTGCCTATCTCAGTGTGGCCGAAGCGTATAGCAACGGAACAGAGTGGCTCGATCAGGCATTGGCCTATATTCAGGGAAATATCGATTTCACCGATACCTACCTACGCACACATATTCCGGGCATCCGGGTGATTCGTCCACAGGCCTCTTACCTGGTCTTTCTCGATTGTCGGGAACTGGGGTTGAGTCAAGAGAAACTGGTCGATCTCTTTGTGAACGGTGCACATCTGGCACTCAACAACGGTACTACTTTCGGAAAAGAAGGCGAGGGGTTCATGCGTCTCAATGTGGCTTGCCCGCGTAGTGTGCTGGAAAAAGCGTTGAGTCAACTTCAACAAGCTATTAATCAATAATTAATGGGGTTGAATATTTATTATTTATCATTCAGAACTTACTATGAACAGTTTCGAAGCTCAATTACTGCATACTCCTTTTGATAAAGAAGATGCTTATCACTCCCTTTCTATGCCGGTTTACCACACTGCTGCCTATGAATTTGATTCGGCAGAAGCGATGGAAGAGGCTTTTTGCGGACGTACGGCCGATCATGCCTATTCGCGTATAACGAACCCTACCGTTCAGTATTTTGAGAAACGGATACAGCATATTACCCATGCACTCAGCGTCACTGCACTGAACTCGGGCATGGCCGCCATCAGCAATGCCTTGATAACGTTGGCTCAAGCGGGGGGCAACGTGGTAACTTCTGCCCACCTGTTTGGCAACACCTATTCTTTTCTGAAGAGTACCTTGGGTGCTTTTGGCGTTGAGGTTCGTTTCTGCGATCTGACTTCTCCCGACGAGGTTCGTGCGCAAATCGACGAGCACACCTGTGCGCTCTTTCTCGAAGTAATCACGAATCCGCAACTCGAGGTAGCCGACTTAAAAGCCCTCTCATCGATTGCTCATCAAGCGGGTGTACCTTTGGTAGCCGATACAACGGTAGTGCCCTTTCATGTGTTTCATGCCCGTGATTTCGGGGTGGATATTGAATTGATCTCGAGTACCAAATACATTTCGGGAGGAGCTACCAGCATTGGTGGTCTGATTGTAGATTACGGTACTTTTGATTGGAGCCGGTCGGAGAAACTCTCGCCGATGGTTGCCCAGTTTGGGGCTTCGGCCTTTACGGCAAAGCTTCGCAAAGAGGTGCACCGCAACCTGGGGGCTTATATGACTCCGCAAGTTGCCTATATGCAAACATTGGGATTGGAAACGATGGAGCTTCGCTATGCCCGTCAGGCAGCTACCTGTTTGGAGCTTGCCCGTCGGCTGGAGGCACTGCCCGCTATCGCAAAGGTAAACTACACCGGATTGGAGCATAATCCGTTCTTTACACTCAGCAAGGCGCAGTTTGGCTCACTTCCCGGTGCGATGCTTACCTTCGATCTCGCCTCGCGCGAAGCCTGTTTCGGTTTCATCAACCGTTTGCAGCTCATTCGGCGGGCTACGAATTTATTCGATAATAAAACCTTGGCCATCCATCCGGCCAGTACCATCTTCGGCACTTTTACCGAAGAGCAACGCCGATCTATGGATGTCAATCCGAATACTATCCGCCTGTCTATCGGGCTCGAAAGTGTCGATGATTTGCTTCATGATATCGTGCAGGCACTGGATAAATAAATATCTTATTTTAGTATTAATATATTGTATATGAATGGATTATTATCTTCTTTCTAAGTTCATATAACAGTGCTTTATCCGGTTCTGCAAAAGAACTATTTTAACGATGCGTTAATATACTAGTCTTGGTATCAAAGAGTACGTACTCTTTGATACCAAGACTATATACTTTTGTAGGATAGGAGATAAATACAGAGAAAAGATAATTAACAGTGTTAAAATAAGCGGAGAAGCAAAGTAAGTGGAAAGAGATTCATAGACTTCCGATCATCGGCTTTTTTATGTAAATTTGCCGCATAAATAAGTCAATATATTATGAATTTGATAAGTCCCAAGTACTTGATCCTCCTGTTGCTGTTTCTACCGTTGAGAATAGCCAATGCACAAAACTCACCCATCGACAGCCTCTGCTTGATAGAGACTAAAAAGGCTCTTTGGAAGGCCAGCGAGATTAACGATCAGAAAAGGAACCTAAGGATATCATATAATCTTGCACAGAAACTTTCGAGAGATGGCGACTACCTCGAAGCCATTAAAGAGCTTCGGGAGATTATTCGTGTGGCAGGTGAAATCGGTGACCGGCAGATGACTGCGAAAGCATACGGTCAGTTGGGGTTCATTCATGCTCGTCAGGCCAGTTATTCGGTGGCGACTGAACATTATCTATCTGCTCTAAAAATCAACGAAGAGATGGGTGACGAGACGGGTGTATTTTATAATCTTGTCAATATTTCTAGTTTACAAGCCGACCAGAAAGACCGCGAATCGGCTCTCCAAACCATTCGAAAAGCCTTTCTGCTTGCCAAAGAAGCGGGCGACTCCCTGCAAATGACGACCAGTCTGATCAATTTGGGCAACTTCTCCATCCTTTCGGATAAGCCGACATCGTTGAACTATTTCCGGCAAGCACTTTCCATGGCTCAAAACAGTTATACCAGCCAACGGGTCATCATACTCACGAAACTCGGATCGCTCTATACCGACCAAAGAGAGTTTGGCAAAGCGATGGCGTATCTTGAAGAGGCCTTGGAGCTTGCTCTAAAACTTAAACTGAAACGTTCGTACGGAGAGATATGGGGTAAAATGGCTCTTTACTATTTCGCTCAGAAGCAATATACGCAGGGCATAGTCTATGCACAAAAAGCGTTTGATCTGGCTGTGGAGATGAACCTTCTCGAACTCAAAAAAGAGAGCTATAAGCAATTGTCCGATCTCTATGCCGCTACGGGATCGTTTCACGAGGCTTACAATAATCAAGTCCGTTATAAGCTGTTGAGCGATAGTATATTCAATGATAAGAATGTGCGGAAAATAGCATTCATGGAGAGTACCTATCAATACGACAAGGAGAGGCAGGTATACGAAAAAGAAAAGGCAAACCAGGCGTTGAAAATCGAGAACCAGAAGCGTGCCATACTTTTTCTGGTTATTCTTTCTATTCTCATTTTGATGCTGGCCTTTGCCATGTATTGGACAAACAAACTGAAAAAAAGAGTATTGAAGCTACAGATAGCAAACATGAATCAAGAACTCGAGATAAACCAAAAGGCAATGGCAGCCGCTACGCTTAAATTAATGGAGAACTCCGAACGAGATGCCCACAGTGTCAAGATGCTCGAGAACATCAAAAGGAATACGATAGAAGAAGGCCGCAATGAGATCAGAACATTGATAGCCGAATACAAATTCAAATCCTCCAACACTAACTGGAAGGAGTTTGAGATTCTTTTTCAGAAGGTGAATAGCTCCTTTTACGAGAAACTCAGCGCGTACTATCCAAATCTTACTCCCAATGAAAGAAAGCTTTGTGTCTTTCTCAAATTGAATATGAGCAACAATCATATCTCGCAGATAACCTTTCAGTCGGAGGAGGCTCTTAAAAAAGCGCGCCTGAGGCTACGCAGAAAAATGGCGATTGATCGTGATACAAATCTGGCTGCACATGTTCAAAATTTATAAAACGATCTTCTCTTAATACCGAGTGGGCTTATACAGTTAATCGGATAGGAGGAACGTTACGTTCCATCCTATCCGATTAGTTATAGAGGTATATATGCTTGTCGAGTAGGTTACTCTACTACGATCGGTTGATATTTAGGAACCAATGCCTTCATTACGATCCAGCCAATCAGATAAGCAACGGCACAGATACAGAAGATGATGAAGTAGCCCGATTCGATGCCTTCAAAACCCATAAACTTCATATTGGTTGTCTCGGCATGGTCGAATAGAAGTCCCGAACCTTTATTAATAAGGAAAGAACCTACACCACCTGCCATACCACCGATACCGGTGATGGTAGCAATAGCCGATTTAGGGAACATATCGCCAATGGTAGAGAAGATATTGGCCGACCATGCCTGGTGAGCTGCACCTGCGATACCGATAATGATTACCGGGAACCAATACGTAAGGTATCCCAATGGCTGTGCCAGAATGGCCAGTAATGGGAAGAAAGCGAAGATCAACATTGATTTCATGCGGCCGGCGTAAGGGTTCATGCCTTTTTTATCCACAAAATAAGAAGGCAACCATCCACCAATGATCGAAAGCAACGTGATGGCATACAGAACGAACAGTGCCAACTGAGCAGCCGGTTCGGACGATTTCATTCCGTAAACAGAACTCAGATAAGCAGGAGTCCAGAAAAGGAAGAACCACCATACACCATCGGTCATAAATTTACCGAAGGCAAACGCCCATGTCTGTTTGAATTTGAAACACTCACCGAACGTTAGCTTGCGTTGAGGCTTATTGTTTTTGTCCATGGGAGCATCGTCCTTATCTTGTTGGATATAGGTAAGCTCGGCTGCATTGACTCCGGGGTTCTTTTCGGGTTTCTTGTAGATGAAAATCCAGAATCCCATCCATACAAAACCGATCGCACCGATGATGATAAAGGCCATCTCCCAACCAAAGCGTTCGGCAATAATAGGAATAGTGATGGGAGCAGCAAGTGCACCTACCGTTGCACCGGCATTGAAAATACTGGTCGCAAGCGCACGGTCTTTTTTAGGAAAATACTCGGCAGTAGCCTTGATCGAAGCAGGAAAGTTACCGGCCTCACCCACTGCCAATACGAAACGGGCAAAGATGAACAAAGTAACGCTAACATTTACAATCAGACCTACATTATTTACATGACCAATGGCCTCGCGTGCACCCTCGAATCCTACAAACCACTCTCCGGCAACGATACCCGAAGTAGCAATACCACAGAACGCGTGAAGACAGGCACCGAACGACCAAACACCGATGGCCCAAAGGAATCCCTTTTTAGTGTCTAACCAATCGACAAAACGACCAGCGAATAACATACTGAACGCATAAATGATGGAGAACAAAGCAGTGATATTACCGTAGTCGTCGTTGGTCCAGTGAAACTCCGGAGCAATAAAATCCTTCCAGGTCAAGGAAAGTACCTGGCGGTCTAGATAGTTAACTGTTGTCGCGAAAAATAACATAGAGCAGATGATCCATCTGTAGTTTGTCATCTTCCCATTTGCATTTTGAAATGTACTCATGATAATTGATTTAATATAATTAGTTCTAATTCTGGCGTCAAAAATACACATTATTAACTGATATCAACCATAATAATTGCCTAAAAGAGTGAACAAATTGGTCGTTTTCTTACAATTTTGTTCAAATTGGGTATAAAAGCACGTTCGCGTACACGAAAAGTGATGTTTGCGTACACGGAAACTGATTAATCCACCTTTTCAAACGAAAAGTACACATGTCATAAAGAAAGAGTCGCTATCTTTGTATATTCAGAGTAATGAATCTATATACCAATATCAAATACGAGAATGAAAAAGAATTTTATTTGTAAAACATTTCTATCGTTTGGGATGCTTTTCTGCTTTTCCTGGGTAGCTGCACAAAAAGTGAACGAACAATTACCCTGGTCGGTTCGGATGGTAGAGTCGGAAATCATTCGTTGTCCCGAATCGTGGCAACTTGATTTTCAGCCTCAGCTTAAATGGGACTACTGTCACGGATTAGAGCTTCAAGCCATCCTCGACGTGTATGATGCTTATGGCGACAAGAAACTATACGATTATGCCTTGGCCTATGCCGATACAATGATTCGGGCTGATGGGAGTATTAAAACCTATAAACTGCACGAGTACAATATAGATCGTTTAAATTCGGGGAAATTTCTGTTTCGTATCTATGAGCAATCCAAAGATGAAAAGTACAGGAAAGCCATTGGTCTGCTACGAAGCCAACTCGATACGCATCCGCGCAACGAAGACGGCGGCTTTTGGCATAAGAAAATCTATCCGAACCAAATGTGGCTCGATGGTGTCTATATGGCTTCTCCATTTTATGCCGAATACGCATTTCGCAATAACCGTCCGCAGGATTATAGCGATGTAGTGAATCAGTTTATCACAGCAGCGCGTCATACCTACGATGCTACCAACGGACTTTATCGCCACGCATGCGATGTGAGCCGTAAACAACGATGGGCCGATCCGCAAACCGGACAATCGGCACATGCATGGGGACGTGCCATGGGATGGTACGCAATGGCTTTTGTCGATGCACTCGACTTTATTCCCGTACACGAAGCCGGACGCGATTCGATGCTGGTGATTCTAAATAACATAGCCACGCAAGTAAAACGGTTGCAGGACCCGAAAACGGGACTTTGGTATCAGGTACTCGATAAGAGTGGTGCACCGGGCAATTACCTGGAATCGTCGTGTTCGGCCATGTTTGTTTATACGTTGTTTAAGGCGGTTCGAATGGGTTATATCGCCCCGTCGTATCTTGACGTTGCACGCAGGGGCTACGAAGGTATCTTGAAAAACTTTATAGAGGTAGACCCTTCGGGGGTGGTTACATTGACTCGTGCCTGTGCTGTGGCCGGATTAGGCGGCGAGAAGAATTACCGTTCGGGCGATTATAACTATTATATCAATGAAACGATTCGTAGCAACGACCCCAAAGCGGTTGGCCCGTTCATTATGGCGAGCCTCGAATACGAACGATTAACTCCCGCCTTGTCGGTGCACAAGCAAGAGCAGCCACAATCAGGCGACACCATTTTCGTGTCTCGAGACGGTACAGGTACATACCGTACCATTCAGGAGGCAGTCGAGAATGTGCGTGCCTTTATGGACTATACGGTTACTATTTATATCAAAAACGGAGTTTATAAAGAGAAGCTTGTTATCCCTTCCTGGGTTAAGAATGTGCAGTTAGTGGGCGAAAGCGAACAGGGCACCATCATCACCTACGATGATCATGCCAACATCAACAAGATGGGAACTTTCCGTACGTACACCGTCAAGGTGGAAGGCAACAACATCACGTTCAAGAACCTGACTATCGAGAACAATGCCGCTCCGTTGGGGCAGGCGGTGGCGCTTCATACCGAAGGAGACCGGTTGATGTTTGTTCATTGTCGTCTGTTGGGCAATCAAGATACCATTTACACCGGATCGGAAGGAACGCGTTTGCTCTTCACGAATTGCTACATTGAGGGAACAACCGATTTTATCTTTGGCCCCTCTACTGCTCTGTTCGAAAACTGCGAGCTGCACAGCAAACGCAATTCGTACATAACGGCTGCGTCTACTCCGAAAGAGGTGGAATTCGGCTATGTCTTTCGTAATTGTAAACTAACAGCCGCTCTCGGTGTAAACAAGGTCTATTTGGGGCGTCCGTGGCGTCCGTATGGAGCTACCGCCTTTATTAACTGTGAGTTTGGTAGCCACATTCGTCCCGAAGGGTGGCACAACTGGGGTAAGAAAGAGAATGAAGTAACTGCCCGATATGCTGAGTTCGGGAACAGAGGTGCCGGTGCCGATGTAACCGGGCGAGTGAAATGGGCCAAACAACTGACGGCTAAAGAGGTGTCTCGCTACTCGGTCGAAAACATCTTTAAAGATGATACCAATTGGTATCCATATAAATAATAACCCGTTCTATACATACAACAATAATGAAAACGAAAAACATACTACTATCGGCACTCCTTTTTCTCTTACTTTCTGCTTTTCGTACAGATAAGCCTGTGACAACGATCTTCATGATCGGCGACTCTACCATGGCCAATAAAAGTATCTCCGGCGGAAATCCCGAACGTGGATGGGGCATGGTGCTCGAAGGCTTCTTTTCCGATAAAATACGTGTCGATAACCATGCCAAAAACGGACGTAGTTCGAAAAGCTTTATTGACGAAGGACTTTGGGAAAAGGTAATCACGCAAGTAAAACCGGGCGATTATGTGTTCATTCAGTTTGGACACAATGACGAGAAAACGAGAGAAAAAGTACACACGATACCCGGCAGCACATTCGACGATAACCTGCGTCGATTTGTAGACGAAACCAGGGCAAGAGGAGGTATCCCGGTACTCTTCAATTCGATTGTTCGTCGCAACTTTGTCGATTCCGTTCTGGTCGATACGCATGGCGCTTACCTCGATTCGCCTCGCAATGTGGCCAAAGAACGCGGTGTTAGCTTCATTGACTTAAATAAACTATCGCATCGGTTGGTACAGGAGATGGGCGTAGAGGAGTCAAAGAAACTTTTTATGTGGGTTGGCCCCAATACCGTACCTGCCATTCCGGCGGGTCGCGAAGATAATACGCACCTTACCCCCTGCGGTGCACGTGCCATCGCACGTCTGGCAGTAGATGCACTCGAAGAAACAGTACCCGAATTGGGAAAGCAGATCCGCCGGTACGATTACGTAGTGGCAACAGATGGAAGCGGCGATTTTTTTACGATTCAAGCGGCAATCGACGCTGTTCCCGACTTCCGTAAGAATAACCGTACAACGATTCTCATACGTCGCGGAGTATATAAGGAGAAAGTGGTGATTCCATCCAGTAAGCTCAGCGTTTCGCTTATAGGCGAAGAGGGTGCCGTACTTACCTATGACGACTATGCCAGTAAGAACAACAGGTTTGGCGAACCGAAAAGCACTTCCGGTTCATCGACCTGCTATGTGTATGGTCCCGATTTCTATGCCGAGAACCTGACGTTCGAGAACAGTTCGGGTGCAGTAGGGCAAGCAGTTGCCTGCTTTGTCGATGGAGATCGTGCTGTTTTCCATAACTGTCGTTTTCTGGGTTTTCAGGATACGCTTTATACCTATGGCAAGCAGAGCCGGCAATACTACAAAGATTGCTACATAGAAGGAACGGTCGATTTTATCTTCGGCTCGTCGACAGCCGTGTTTGATCATTGCCGTATTCACAGTAAGGGTGACGGATACGTAACCGCACCCTCTACGCCGCAAGGACACTCGTACGGATATCTCTTTACCGATTGTGAACTCACTGCCGATGAGGGTGTGGAGAGTGTTTACCTTTCGCGTCCGTGGCGTCCTTATGCTCAAGCTGCCTTTATTCGTTGCCGGATGGATAAACACATCCTGCCCGAAGGCTGGCATAACTGGGGAAAGAAGGAGAATGAGAAAACCGTTCGATACGCCGAATATCAGAGTCGTGGCGAAGGTGCCCAACCCAAAGCTCGTGCCTCCTTTTCCGTTCAGCTCAAGAATCTGAAGCGTCACGATATGTATGAAGCCCTTCGAGGCGAAGATGGTTGGAATCCGCTTGCGAATAGGAATTTTTTTCTTACTTTTGAACTTGATTAAGTGAAAGGACAATTGAATGGAAACGAAAATAACAATGAATAAGATGAAAACAAAAAGTGAAACATGGATATATGAACAAGGTAAAGAGTGGGAACCTGCCGGTGAAGGTGTTGTGCGCCAGATTATGGGGTATGATGGACAGGTGATGCTGGTCAAAGTTAAGTTTGAAAAAGGAGCGGTGGGCAGCTTGCATACACATTATCATACACAGACAACGTACGTGGCCAGTGGCAAATTTGAGTTTACCATCGATGGAGAAACAAAGACAGTAGAGACAGGTGACGGTTTATACATTGCTCCCGATTTATTACACGGATGTACTTGTCTGGAGCCCGGCGTACTTATCGATTGCTTCAGCCCGATGCGTGCCGATTTTATCGATCATTGAATCTCTATCGTATGCTAAAGAAAATCTTATATCTAATTATACTATTGACGTTTGGAGAGACTTCGCAGGCTCAGCAAAACAGCTTTTTTACTCATTATTCTTCCGAAGACGGACTGTCGCAAAATACAGTGATGAGTATGTTGCAAGACCGTAAAGGGAATCTTTGGTTCTCTACATGGGACGGCATCAATCGGTTTAACGGATATACTTTCAAGTCGTACAAAGCTCGACAAGGCAGTTTTATAAGCCTGACTAATAATAGGGTTGATCAAATGTATGAGGATAAGTATGGTTATTTATGGTTATTGACCTATGATAACCGTGCGCACCGTTTCGATCCGCGTACTGAGACTTTCGAACAAGTACCCTCAGCAGGAGAGGAGGGAAGCTCTTCCAATGTGCATAGCATTCAGGTGTTACCTCAAGGAACTGTATGGTTGCTTACGGAGAATGACGGTGCTATCCGTGTTAAGACGCATCCTAAAGATAACCGACTTACTGTTGATATTTATTCGGAGAAAAGCGGACTCTTTCCGGCCAGCCACGTATATAAAGTCTATGAAGATGAAATCGGTCACGAATGGATGTTGACCGACAACGGTTTAGGCATGCTCCCTCTCGACCAGATAAAACCTATTTCTTTCTTTGTGGAAACCAAAGAGCGTAATACCGATATTCCTCAATCGTTCTATACGGTTCAAGAACATGAGAATGAGATTTGGTTTGGTTCCGATGGGGGGCGTATCTGGCGTTACGAGAAAAAGTCTAAACAGTTTCATTTATTAGAGCTGCCCACTACTTCTCGTATTGCCGCCATTCATCGTATTGTATCCGGTCAGATGCTGATCGCTACAGCAACCGATGGCTTTTTTACTTATCAGTTAGATACCAAAAAAAGCATTCATTATTCTCCCATTACTAACAAAGAACTTTCAGACAAACCGATTCTATCGGCTTATGTGGATCGGTCGGGTGAGGTGTGGTTCGAACAAGAGGATCCTGGAGTTGTGATCCATTTTAATCCATCTACCCGTTCCATTACACGGGAGCAGATTCGTGTTGAGCCAACGAATACAGACCGTTCTCGCCCGGCTTTTCATATTCATGAAGATATTTTCGGAACCGTTTGGGTACACCCCTACGGTGGTGGCTTTTCTTATTTTGATAGAAAAGAGAACCGACTAATTCCCTTTTATGATGAATTGGGTAGCAAAGAGTGGAAATTCTCGAATAAAATTCATTCAGCTTTCTCTGATGCACAAGGAAATTTATGGATTTGTACTCACTCTAAAGGGCTTGAGAAGGTTACTTTTCGCTCCGTTCAATTCAGTATGCTTACTCCAACCCCCAATCATTATGAATCGTTGAGTAATGAGGTGCGAGCTTTGTGCGAGGACGATGAACAAAACCTTTGGGTAGGCCTGAAAGACGGTATGCTACGGATATACGATCGTAAGCGTAATTATAAAGGATTCCTTACGGCCGATGGACGCATTTCTCAGCAAGGTGAACCGATGGAGGGAAATGTGTATTTTATCTTGCGCGACTCGAAAGGTGTGATGTGGCTTGCTACTAAAGGGAGCGGACTGGTTAAAGCCGAGCGAATTTCGCCCACAGCAGAAGCTTATAAACTGACACGTTATACCTATCAATCCGATGATGTATATAGTCTGAGCAATGATAATGTGTATTGTGTATATGAAGATCACCATGGACGGATCTGGGTCGCTACATTTGCTAATGGAATAAATTATATAGCTCAAAATAAAGATGGACATGCGATTTTTATTAATCATCGTAATAATCTGAAGGGATATCCGATTGATCTTTGTTACAAGGCACGATTCATTACCTCTGATAATAAGGGGCGGTTATGGGTAGGCACAACCGCTGGTGCAGTTGCTTTTGACGAACACTTCAAGAATCCCGAGGATATTCAGTTTCATCACTTTTCGCGTATTCCCGATGATACACGTAGTTTGAGCAACAATGATGTACATTGGATTATCTCTACACATAATAAAGATCTCTACTTGGCTACCTTTGGAGGAGGCTTGAATAAATTGATGTCTATTGATAAATCCGGACATGGTATATTCAAATCTTATTCCGTCCTTGACGGTCTTTCTTCGGATGTGCTTCTTTCCGTGCGGGAAGACTCAAAAGCGAACTTATGGATAAGCACTGAAAATGGTATATCAAAGTTCATTCCTTTCCAAGGTAAGTTCGAGAATTACGATGATCGAAGCATTACATTTCGGGTGCGTTTCAGCGAGGCAGCTTCTCTACTGACAAAGTCGGGCGAATTGGTCTTCGGAGCCAGTAATGGTGCTTTCTACTTTCATCCCGACTCGATCAAAAAGAGCCATTATGTTCCTGCTATTGTTTTTTCCGGGCTGATTATTGCCAATCAAGATGTTGCACCGGGAGAACATTCGATATTGAAAGTGCGACTAGATGACACGGATGAGTTGGTTCTCTCACATCGCGAAAATATTTTTGCTATTCAATATGCAGCGCTCGACTATAGCAATCCGCAAAATATTCAATACGCTTATAAACTCGAAGGGTTTGAAAAGGAGTGGACAATGGCTGATAAACAGCGTAGCGCCACTTATACCAATTTGCCAAAGGGGAATTACCTCTTTAAGGTACGCTCTACCAACTGTGATGGTGTTTGGGTAGAGAATACCCGTACGCTACGCATTGTGGTGCTGCCTTCTTTTTGGGAAACGCCGTTGGCCTATTTTCTGTACATATTGTTTATTCTACTTGTTATTCTGATCGCTGTTTATATTCTTTTTACAATCTATCGTCTCAAACACGAAGTATCTGTCGAACAGCAGGTGTCGGATATCAAGCTACGTTTTTTTACTAATATCTCTCACGAGCTCCGCACACCCCTTACTTTGATAGCAGGTCCTGTAGAGTATGTGTTGCAGAACTCTCGCTTGCCCGAAGATGCACGTGAACAACTTATTGTAGTTGAGAGGAATACGAATCGAATGTTACGATTGGTTAACCAGATTTTGGATTTCCGTAAGATACAGAATAAGAAAATGAAAATGCAGATAGAGCGTATTGATGTGGTACCCTTCATTCGCAAAATCATGGATAATTTTGAATCTCTGGCCATTGAGCATAACATTGATTTTCTATTTCAAACGGAAAAGGAGTCGTTATTTCTTTGGGTAGATACGGATAAGTTGGAGAAGATTGTTTTCAATTTACTTTCTAATGCATTTAAATATACCCCCAACGGAAAGTTGATTTCGGTATTTATTCATGAAGAGGAAACAACGGTTTGTCTCGGGATTCAGGATCAAGGCATTGGCATTGCTGAGAATCGAAAAAAAACACTCTTTGTCCGCTTCGAAAACTTGGTAGACAAAAACCTCTTCAATCAAGCAAGTACTGGCATTGGCTTATCGCTGGTTAAAGAATTAGTTGAAATGCATAAAGCCGTTATTACAGTCGATAGTAAGCTGGGTGAAGGCAGTTGCTTTCAGGTTAATTTTCGGAAAGGGAAAGATCATTATGACGAGACGGTTGAATTTATAGTCGATGATACCGCTCATGTCACTGCTTCTCCACTTATGGTACCTGATGTATCTACTGATGAACATGAATTGGTTACTACGCTCGCTTCTGCCCCAAAAGAAGTAATGCTGTTGGTAGAAGATAATCAAGAACTTCGTTCCTTTTTGCGTAGTGTCTTTTCGACGGTTTATACTGTCGTAGAAGCTGTTAACGGGCAAGAAGGCTGTGAGAAAGCGTTTAAGTTTTTGCCCGACATTATCATTAGTGACGTAATGATGCCGATTAAGGGTGGAATCGAGATGACAAAAGAGCTTCGTGCACATATGACTACCAGTCATATACCTATCATTCTGTTAACAGCAAAAACGGCTATTGAAAGCAAACTCGAAGGATTAGAGCAAGGTGCCGATGATTACATAACGAAACCCTTTAGTGCTACCTATCTTAAAGCTCGTGTCGAAAACTTATTGACTCAACGTCGAAAACTGCAGAGCTTGTATAGAGATAGTTTGATGGGTTCTGTTCCTGCCATGCTGTTTCCTTCGCCTTTGCCAGTAGAAGAGCGCGTGGTTGAGGAACAATCATCTCTTCCTGAAATATCATCCATTGACCGCAAGTTTATGGATAAGCTCATCGAATTGATGGAGAAGAATATGGATAATGGTGAATTAGTGGTAGACGATCTTGTTCGTGAACTGGCTGTTAGTCGTTCTGTTTTCTTTAAGAAACTCAAAACACTCACAGGTTTGGCTCCCATCGAATTTATTAAGGAGATGCGCATAAAACGTGCTGTTCAGTTGATTGAGACAGGGGAGTTTAATATGACACAAATCTCATATATGGTCGGTATTAATGATCCTCGCTATTTTAGTAAATGTTTCAAATCAAAGTTTGGTATTACACCGACGGAGTACAAAGAGCAGTTAGGAAAATAACAACAAAGGATATAATAATAATAATAGTCACTCTACCCATTTTGCGATTCTCGCTATACGGGTAGAGTGACTATTATGTATGAGACTATCTTGAAAGCGTTCTCTTTTTTATTTTAACCAGCGTGGGTCACCTATATTATTATCTTTCAATGTTTCGTTCGATACGGTAAAGTCTCCATTATTTGCATCTTTGAAACCCGGATCTAATGTGCTAAAGACACCTTTGTCATTGATTGCTTTATCAGTTGTACTTGCTGTAAAGTTTGGAGCATTGAAGTAGTTGTTATTAACCATTTCGACAATGATCGTTGATGATTGATTGCTATAATATCCATTCGTTGCGGCCAATATGTTTTTATTGAAATGAATCTCATTCTTTCCCTTCAAACGAATGTAGAGCATACGCTTGGCTGTATTATTACTCACATTATAAAAAGTGTTGTTTTCAATGGTAATGATACTGGTTATTGTTGGGAAGTTTGTTGATCCACCATCGTCCATGCGGAAGAAATCACGAGCAGAAGCACTGTTGTAAGCTGTATTGTACTTATATGTAAACGTTTTCGCCATACCGTTGCGAAAGTCAATAAAGTCTCCTCCGTTGCATTCTATATTCGAATAGATACAGTTGGTGATGCTTATTGATTCAATAAGACTCTTATTGTTTATATACAGGGTTCCTTTCGTATAGTTCTTAATGATGCAGGCATCCATCGAGAAATTTCCGTAGTTACCATCTTCATCATATACAACGGTCTGATCTCCATTTACCGGGCTTAATCCGTCTAAAATGAGGTCTTTCAACTCCAATCCCGCCCCTTTGCTAATGTGTATAATGGTACCCGATAGGATCGGCTTATTCGTTGGACGTGCCCCTTTGATAGCAATGGTCTTTGTTATCGCAAGGCTTGCTGCCGTATATGTGCCCGGCATGAGGGCAAAGACGTCACCGTCATTGGCCGAAGAAATAAGAGTGGCTAAATCGTCGGTCGGTTCTACTTTGATGGCTCCACCCAGATCAATCAATGTGGTAAACACAGCGGTACCTCTTGTTTTGCTTCCTTTCATTAATTTGGCTGTATAGGTTGTTTCACTGATTAAGTCGGTAAGAGTCACTGCTCCGACTGCAATTTCGGCTGTCGTAACAGTATGTTTGATATCACCGGGTGTCAACACTATTTCGGTTGCTGTTTCCCCGGCTGTCCAGCGCAGTGTAACTTCTTTTGCTTTTAGATCGTCTGCTGCAACTGGTTTGAATATCTGCTCCGGATCGGTTTTGAATGGGGCGGTCGAATATTTTGAATCGGCTATATCTCTTGCCTGAGCTTTTACCCGAGCGGTATACTCGGTTTCGCCTTCCAATCCGGCAATGGTATAGGGAATGTCCGCATTCGTAACACCATCTATTGTCTTTATGACGGTTTCCCCTTGCAAAATCTCAATCTGATAACTATTGGCTTTGTTAACAGCGTTCCAATTGAGACGTACACTTGTTTGGTTAACGATCTTTGCAGTCAGCCCCGTGGGAGAGAATACGCGGTCGGTGTCGAGTCCTGTTATTTCCGGATCAATATCATCCGAACAACCTGCCACCCAAAGGGCTACAGATAGACTCATTATGTAGGTGAATTGTTTTATTAACTTATTCATATCTTTTTGTTTTTTTGAATGGATGTAGTCTTTATTTGTCTAAGAATGTATTGTTCAGCGTACCGTTACTTCCGCTAATAAATTTCTCCCAGATGGGCCAATACATATTCTTTTCGGGAGCTACGGTGTATAAACCGTCAATTTTGGCTTGGTCAATCTTACCTTTCCATTTGCCGTCGGTACCGACGAGTATGAACCCTTCCGGTATTTTCCCCAAACCAATATCGGCTACTTCGTTGGGGTGTAACCCGAAGAAAATCACCTTTTCTCCATCTGTTTTATAGTAAAGCTTTTCGGCTACTTTACCTTCATATCGCCCTGTTCCTGCATTTAATTCTACCAACTTTAATTTGGCTTCGGCCAGTTTTGTTTCCAATAAGTTCCAACGGATGAGGTTTTCTTTGCGTAGTCGTTCCCCACAGAATTCCCATGCATTTTCATCAACGATCGCATTGAACATTTGTGTTTTATTGGTGATTTGAGCCAAATAAGCGTCTACCTTTTCTGGACGATCTTTAGGCGCAAAAGCGCGATTACGCACTACTTTAAGATACTCCTTCGCGGCATCCAGTGTGCCCACTTCATTTTCACATTCGGCAGCCATAAGATATACCTCGGCCAGGCGCATATAGAGGTGATTCACGCCATCGTCGTTGGTAGAGGTTATGTAGCGGCTCATCCATTCGTAACGATACTTGCCGAACCACCACTTTGCAATAGAACCTGTTGGCTCTTGCTGTGCGCTGGCTACTGTTTGGGGCTTACCCCATTGATAGCAAACGGTTGTTACGTCCCGACGAGTATCTTGCGGGTCATAATCGTAGTAAACGGTGGGTAACGGACAACCATATTGTCCACCTTTGTTTTGTCCGGTATATTTGTCGGCACTTGCATGTGGAATACCTTGATCAAAGACTACACGTCCGCGACCGTCGCTGAAAGGAATTTCCCATAGATTTTCGCCGCCGGCAGTTAGGTTGTCTTGCAAGTTCTTTTTGAAAGGTAGATCGAAGCTGGCTTCCAACTGTTGTCCACTTTCGTTGATAATACGCTTGCAAGCAGCCAGTGCTTCGGCATACATCTTGTCCGAGGCCAGCTCGGGATCGGTACTTTTGCGTATCGTTTTGTCTTGACGCAGCCCGTATCCTCCTGCAGCTAGGCAAACGCGGGCTTTTAATCCCAAAACAAATGTTTTCGATACATGCTCGATACTCTTGGTGTAGATATTCGAGTTAGGCCATCCACAAAGATCAGTTGCCTCGGTGAGATCTGCAATGAGTTGTTTATAAATGACGTCGCGGTCGGCGCGTCCGATATAAATTTCATTCGGATCGACTGGTGCTAAGCGTGCCGGTACATCACCCCATGCCTTTAGTAAATCGCTATAGACCACTGCGCGGATGGTGAGTGCTTCACCCAGAATATGCCCCATCATACTTCCGGGAGTTGGATTCCCATAAGTGCGAATTCCGTCAATGGCTTGGTTGGCACGCTCAATCCCTTCATATAGCTTTGCCCAAGCATTGTTGTCTGTGTTCATTTCCGAATTATTACTTTCGGTATTATAATTGCCCAAAGTAGCTTTGGCATCATTTATTTTCTCAGTCGAGCTGTTCCATTCTACATCGGTATTATAACCGTAGTATTTAATGAAGCGTCCACGATACGAATTGGTTTCGGAAAAAGATTGGTGGATGCCCATGACGGCATTCATGGCCAAGTCAGGATTTGAAAAGATAATTTGTTTTTCCATGGCAGATTTTGCCGGAGTTTCCAGTAAATCATTGCACGAGGTTGTTAGAAGTAACCCCGTAATTGCCAAAGAGACTATGTAGATTCTTTTTTTCATGATGTATGTATTTCAGAGATAATTAAAAAGATAAATTTAAACCCACATTGAACGAGCGACTTTTCGGATAGGCGGAATAGTCTACACCAGGGGTCAGTGCTGTATTGCGACGAGTCGAAACTTCCGGATCGAAACCACTGTAATTTGTCCAGCAGAAGAGGTTATAGCCGGTTATGTAGAACCGTAAGTTCTGTATTTTAACCTTGTTGACTAAACTGGCAGGTAATGTATATCCCAAGGTTAGTGTATTCAACCGTAGGAATGAGCCATCCTCGACTGCCCAATCACTGAATACCATACTCTTCATATAGGGTGACCACATGCTGGTGTTTTGATTCATCTCGGCCAGTTGTGTCGGATCATTGCAGATGCTGCCATCGATATTTAGATTCGTCCAGCGATTGCCGGCTGCCATCTCGTCCGTCATATTGCGGTACGAATACTTGGACGAACTGGTATATTCTATCTTATTGGCATTGTATACATCATTGCCATAGCTCCAGTTAAATGCTGCCGATATATCGAACCCGTATACTCGTCCGTTCAATGTTAAACCACCAGTGTGTACAGGGTTGGCATTGCCGATAACCTCGCGATCGGATGAATTAACCACGTTGTCTTCGCTACCGTTTACGTTCTTCAACTTCATAGAACCGGGGCGTAGGGTACCGATTATCGGTGTACAGTCAACCACACCTTGTTTGAGAATCCACTTTCCACCGGTATAGCTCTCAAAATCGCTTACTTCATAGCGTCCGTCGTTGCGATAACCATACATCTCTCCAACTTGCCCTCCTACGGCTACTCTGAAGTCTTCGCCGATTTCGGTTCCTGCCCAGTCGGAAGCTTGGTAGAAGTCATTCATAATTCCAAGCGACTTAATCTTGTTTTTGTTAAATCCAATGTTAAACGCCAAGCTCAACCCATAGTTCTTTTTATTGATAATGTTATAGTTTAGAGAGAATTCCAATCCTTTATTCTGGGTTTCTCCCATGTTGCGATACTGATAATCATACCCGCTACCTGCTACAGGAAATTTAATAAGCAACTCTTTTGTTGAGTTGAGATAAAACTCCAGGCTACCATTCAAACGTCCTTCCAATAATGTATAGTCTAAACCGATATTACGAGTGATGGTTGTTTCCCATTTTAATTTAGGATTAGCTAAATCTTTCGATGCAGCTAGATAATAATTTGTACCATTAATCCAGGTTGTGGAATTGGAAGCAAATACCTGTCTCACTTGCCCCGAAGGAATATTGTTATTACCGGCAGTACCATAAGAAAAGCGAATTTTTAGGTCGTCCAACCAGCTCTTAGTTGCTTGCATAAAGGGTTCTGAAGAAACACGCCAAGCTACAGCTGCCGAAGGAAAGTATCCCCAACGGTTGCTTTTACTGAATTTTGATGAACCGTCGGCACGCATGGTTGCACTAAAGATATAATTGCTCTTATAATCGTAATTCACACGACTGAAGAATGAGACCATATTATCGTCTGTATTATAAAAGTTGTTTACGAAAGCCTCTTTGGCAAGTGGAGTTAATTTCAGTGCATCACCAAGTTTAAATTCGGATGGGAATCCATGCAATGTATTGGTTAAATCTTTGCTGTCTGTTTTCAGCATTTCCTGACCAATCAGTACGTTGAGATGATGTTTATCACCTATTATCTTTTTAAAGTCGTAATTGAGTGTATTGGTATTACGGAAGCTATTGCGCGAGCTGTTTGTGATAACAGCTGCCGGTAGTTCTTTGGCTTCTGTACCAGGCACGTTCTTTACGTAATAAGTGGTTCTTCCATAGAAACGATTGTCTTCATTGCGGTAATCGTCTATACCTACTTCTGTTTTGAATCGAAGGTTGTCGATAATTTCCCATGCGAGGCTCCCACTCATATTATAACTCTTACGGCGTTGTGAACGATCGTTGTCGGCAAGTGATACCAATGGATTGTATAATTGGAAATTACTGTCGTCCACATTCGAATCAAGTAAATTTCCCAATGGTATGGTTGGGTAAATAATGGAGTGCTTCAAGCGCGAGTCGGCCGAAGAGGTTTGTTTCTGCTCAGTTACCCCCGCACCATTGATTTTAGTATCAGCATAACGGATCGATAAATCGACTGTGATTCGTTTATTCATTTTATGACTTAGTTTCAGACTAAGGTTGTCACGTCGAAAGTTGGAACCTTGCATAATAGCCTTTTCATTTATATGACTGTAGCTGGCAGCATATTTTATTTTTTCGGTTCCGCCCGTGATGCTTAGGTTGTGGTTGAACGTATTTCCGGTGCGCCCATAGATTTGTTCTTGCCAATCGTTAGTAGCTATGTTATTGTAAAGATCGATATCCTGATAGTTGCCAAAAGTCGAGGTATAGCCCGACAGGTTATCTCTTAACGAGAAAAGCTCGTATTGCCATTGGGCATAGTCGCCAGATTCGAGTACACTTAGTGTATTAGCTACTTTTTTATAGCCTAGATAAGCATTGTAGTTTACAGATAATTTACCCTCTTTACCGCTTTTGGTCGTTACGATAATAACGCCATTGGCACCGCGTGCACCATAGATGGCGGTCGAAGAAGCATCTTTTAATACGGTAATGTCTTCGATTTCGGATGCAGGTATGTCGTTGATGGACTCTACGGGAAAGCCGTCGACAATAAATAGTGGAGTGTTGTCTCCGGTAATGGAGCCGCCGCCTCGAACGCGAATCTTAATTTCGGCGTCCGGCGAACCTTCTGTCGAAGTGATTTGCACACCTGCCAATTTTCCTGTCATTGCTTCGGCGGCTGAGCTAACGGGAATAGCAGCCAAGGCATCGGAACCAACCGTAGCCACCGAACCGGTAATATCTTTTCGTTTGGCAGTACCGTAGCCAATAACGATGACCTCTTCCAAAGCCTGTGAATCATCACTTAATGTCACATTGATTTTCCTTTGACCTTTCAAGGCAATTTCCTGTGTTTTCATGCCTATGTATGAAATAATCACAGTTGCTTGCGGAGATACTTTGAGATTGAAATTTCCATCCAGATCGGTAATGGTACCGTTGGCGGTATTTCCTTTTTCGACGATAGATGCGCCGATGATAGGATCACCGGAAGTGTCTTTGACACTACCGTTCAAGGTAATTGTTTGAGCTGATACGCTGAGCGATATCGCTGCAAATAGCATTAGCACCAAAGTGCGCATGTTCCTCATTTTGTTAGACATTCTTTGCATATTAGTTAATAGGTTTTTTAGATGTACTCATTTCTTTTGTTAATTCATCGGTACAAAACTATATGAATGTCAAATGGTCAATGTGCAATATTTGTTTTTACGGGGGGATTTTTTGTTTTAAGAGCAGAAAGAGAGTGAAATAACGTGTTTTAAGGAAAGTCAAGAGAAAAAGGGTGGGATGGTCGGAACGTTTGGAAAGGATGGTCGGAACCTTTGGGTGGAATGGTCGGAACATTCCACCCGGATAGTCCGAAGATTTAGGGGTGTATCTCCTCTGCCTTATCGACGATGTAATCGGGGCAAAGAGCTTCCAGTTCTGCACGCGGGCGGAATCCCCACGTTACTCCACACGAAGTAACTCCTGCATTAATCGCAGTTTGCATATCAACACCCGAATCGCCTACGTATAGTACTTCGTCTTTAGATACGTTGGCAATGCGCAAAATATCGAAAACGATAGTTGGGTCTGGCTTTACACTAATTCCTTCGCGCTGTCCGAATACAGCTGTGAAAGTAATATGAGGAAAATAATGAGCAACCAGCTTCTCGGTGGCTGCTTGGTATTTGTTTGAGGCAACGGCCAGTTGTATGCCTTGTGCTTGTAACGTATGCAACAGCTCAGGGATACCGGGGTAGGGAGAACTGGCATCTGCGTTGTGTGCATTGTAATGAGGTATAAACGCTTGGCGTACCCGCCGAATGTTTTCCTCTGTCTTCTCGCCCTCGGGTAAAGCTCTTTCGAAAAGCTTATTAATACCGTTACCTACCATAAATGGGTAAGCCTCTGTTTCGTGTGTGGGAAATCCCAGTGTGGCAAGTGCGTGATTGGTACTGGCAGCCAAATCGGCTATGGTGTTGAGCAATGTTCCGTCTAAATCGAATATAACGAGTTTCTTCATGATGCAATTTGTTTTCTGCAAAAGTATGAAAATAGTGATGCCCCTGCAAGGAAAACCTTCAGCAGGGGCATATTATTCATCGCTTTAATCTATTTTTTATTTCTTTGTGATGCGAAACCAGTCAAGATCTACCCATCCGCCATCATTTGTCTTTATGGCTGGTCGGGTACAGAAGGTACCTACTTTTGCTCCGATCCATTGCCCCTCTTTTACCCGGAACGGTTTACCCAATGGCTGAAATGTTGCTCCGTCGATGCTATAACTGAAATGACAGTATACAATTCGATCGCTTTTATCGGCATACTTCTGATTTCGGTTGGGGTTTGTACTGAAAGTCGCTTTGAGAAAAACATGACCGTATTTCAGCTTCACCGAGTCATTCGGTTGCTCGATAGCTCCTTTTTCTGCTTTTGCACAGGTTGTTTGCGAAAGAATGAGGCCATTGGCAGTGTTTTCCAATATCAGTCCTGCATAATCTCTACCCATCACTACAAGTCCTGTACGTTCGCCTTTGTATTTTTCACTGGGTTTGAATGACAGTTTCAAGGTGGCTGCAAAGTTATCCGAGGGTGTTTTTTGTAGCAACAGGTTGGCTACATCCCATAGGTTTTTATAATCGGAAGCCACCGGGTACGAGTAAAGGCGAGCAATGCCTTGATCGCCGGCATAATAGACCCACTTTTCATTAATATTGGCATGCCATTGCCACTGCGGAGAAAGGGTGAATCCATCGAACTCATCGCTCTCTTGCGGAGTGCAAATGGGATGGGTTTTACCCACATTGGGTTTCCGGTAGGATAATACCGGTTCGCCACAACCATCACCGTCTTTATCGATACCGATTACCGGCCAGTGATTGACCCATTTCATGGGCTGCAGATGAACCAACCGGCCATAGGCACCGACATCTTGAAAGTGCATGAACCAATCTTCGCCCGTTGTCGTATCGATCCATGCTCCTTGATGGGGGCCATTGACAGGGCTCTCTCCTTGAGCCATTACCGTTTTCCACTCATAGGGGCCATACACGTTTTTAGATCGCATCACTACCTGCCAGCCGGTAGCTACTCCACCTGCAGGCAGAAAAATGTAGTAATATTCGCCACGCTTGTAAAACTTCGGACCTTCGCATGTTTCGTGTGCTTCATGTCCATCGAAAATAATACGGGATGGGGTGATGGCTTTCGTGGCATCGTTGCTTAATTCGCAGATGGCAATAACGCTTTTTAATCCGGCGCGGCTACCGGCATAGGCATGTACCATGTAAACGCGCCCGTCTTCATCCCATAGCGGACAGGTATCGATGATGCCTTTTCCGACTTTTACCAATAC
>POVV01000331.1_pt1 | contig 34096 bp, 42 predicted proteins | sample 1560271 | NCBI WGS metagenome assembly POVV01 (sample SAMN08337232, study PRJNA429181) | Bioreactor metagenome, whole genome shotgun sequencing project. | biome: cows' rumen and soil; feature: anaerobic; isolation source: anaerobic chemostat enrichment culture, galacturonate as sole carbon... | reverse complement strand
GGGTTGTGAGATGCTGTAATCATTATACCGCTCTGACAGCCTAGCTTGCGGATAGCATACGAAATTTCGGGAGTAGGTCGTAAGTCTTCGAACAGATATGCCTTGATTCCGTTTGCAGCAAAAATATCTGCCGAAATTTCGGCATACAAACGGCTATTGTTACGACAATCGTGACCGATCACTACTTTTATTTCTTTTAATGAAGAAAACTCCTTCAATAGATAATTAGCCAGCCCTTGTGTTGCACCTCCGATTGTATATATATTCACGCGGTTGGTACCCACACCCATAATTCCGCGAAGACCTCCTGTTCCAAATTCAAGATCTTTGTAAAAAGATTCTATAAGCTCCGTTTTATCTTCTTGATCCAACAATGCCTGAACTTCTTTTCGTGTATCGGCATCGTATTTTTCCGACAACCATGTTTTTGCTTTAGCTGTTACCTGTGCCAGCAATTCACTGTTTTCCATGCTTTCTTCTTTATTTTAGTTTTATATTGATCTAAACAAAAATGCGAATAACAAAAATAACAATTTTTTGCTTTGAGGGGGCAAGAAGATATAAGAAATATAGTCTTTTACTATACACCCGCTAATCATATTCTTTAACCTATCGATTATTCACACAAAACTAAATAGGTGAATACTAAAAACATAATAAAGTATAATAAAACCTAATCACTCCGTATTGCATCCATTTAAGAAAAGTTCTTTTTGGCGGTTCTCGAAGAAAGTATTACTTTTGCAGCGGTTTTAAAGCCCCCTACTCATTTGGGCTAGTATTCACTAAAAATTAAAAATCATGGACGAAGACCCGTATCCGAGTTACAGAAACAAAACTAAAGTATTAACCTCTCTGTAAAGGGTCTTATTGTGATTTCCTTACAGAGATAAAGTAAGGAGATTGCATCATGAGTGAAATAATAATCCGCCTCCAACAGCTTATTGAAGACAAAAGCTGGAAAATCGTAAAACAAGAACTTAACAACCTCGATTCTGTTCAGATAGCAGAAATCATTGCCGACATACCAAAGTCTGATCAGATCATTTTATTCCGCCTCTTGCCTCAAGAATTGGCAAAGGAGACTTTCAAACGCCTTTCTCACGACGAAAAAGAAGATATAATCGAAGGACTGGCTGTTAATATCAATGTAGTAACATCTCTTCTTAATGATCTTGATCCGGACGACCGTACGGCTTTCTTTGAAGAACTACCGGGTGAAGTGAGCCAGCGTCTGATGCAGATACTATCTGACGAAGAAAGAGAAATCACCACCAAACTACTGGGCTTCCCAAAAGATAGTATCGGACGTCTGATGACACCCGAATACGTCGCAGTAAGACCATACTACACAGTAGAACAGGCTATAAATCATATCCGCAAGTTCGGGCGAGATTCCGAAACACTGAATATAATATACATCGTAGATGATAATTGGAAGCTTATCGCCGATATCCGCATCAAGGAAATAATTTTGGCTTCTGCCAATCAGACCATCGGCGAGCTTAACGACAATCGTTTAATCTCGCTTAACGCATACGACGACCAGGAAGTTGCCGTAAAAATATTCTCCGACCACGACCGTGTAGCTTTACCCGTAACGGATACCAACGGGACGCTGCTAGGCATTGTTACCATCGACGACGTAATGGATGTGGCAGAAGAAGAAAGCACAGAAGACTTCCAAAAGTTTGGGGGTACAGAAGGTCTCGACCTCTCATATACCAAAACATCACTGACTGAAATGGTGAGAAAACGTGCCGGATGGCTAGTTGTCCTCTTTTTAGGAGAGATGCTCACAGCATCAGCAATGGGGCACTTTGACGAAGAGATAGAGAAAGCCGTAGTGTTGGCCTTGTTTGTTCCACTAATCATTTCAAGCGGGGGTAACTCGGGCTCGCAGGCTGCCAGTCTTATTATCCGCGCATTAGCTCTGGGCGAACTAAAGCTCAAGAACTGGTGGTATGTGATGAGAAAAGAGATTTTATCAGGTCTGCTTTTGGGTTCTATCCTCGGTGTAATAGGTTTTACCCGAATATTTATATGGCAAGAACTGGGCTTATACGACTATGGTGAATATTGGGTATGGGTTGCTTTGAGTGTGTCCGTTTCGCTCATATTCATTGTTTTGTGGGGCACGTTCTCCGGTTCGATGATCCCCCTTCTGCTAAAAAAAATAGGATTAGACCCCGCTACTGCATCAGCTCCGTTTGTAGCAACGCTGGTAGATGTTACCGGACTGATCATTTATTTCTCTATTGCAGCCATGTTCTTAAGCGGAAAACTACTCTAACAAACTAATTATATTATAAAGTAAAAAGCGGCTGGCTTAAGTTTATCTCTCCTCTCAACATAACAGAGAGATGAGAGTCTTAAGCCAGCCGTTTTATAAAGTAAAAGACTTAGAGCATAATTTATATTAAATATTTAGCTTAGAGTACCTTTTCCTATATTCGACCGGTCTATATGCTGTTAGTTTTAAGAATGCTGCATTAAAGCGGCTAATCGAATTGAATCCACAATCAAATGCAATTTCGGTGATACTTAGATCTGACAACACAAGTTTCCTTTGAGCATGGGCAATTCGTTCTTGAATCACATATTCATACAACGTACAACCGAATACCTTCTTAAAGATAGAATTAGCATAATCCGGATGCAGTCCGACAGCCTTTCCTATTTCCGACACATTAAGAGGTTGAGAATAATTCTGAGAAATATAAACAACGATTCGCTCTATTAAACTTATATTATTGCAAAATCCAAATCTCACAAAAAATAAAACCAAATGTACTAAAAAACACACGCACACCCAAACAATAAAAGCCCCGAAAGGGGCTCTATTATTCGCCGGCGACCGGAGCATCACGCCACAAACTTATAAAACATCATGTCCGTGTACCGCGCTTGCTTGTTAAGTGATACGTTATGAGTATTGAGTACGGAACCCGTAAACGGATTGTTAAGCCCATAGTTGAGCGCAAACCACTCGCACAACTCAACCAAAGAACTCTTATTCGACGTAAAGAAAACATAATTGTTGTTTGCCAACACGTTGAGCACGTCCAAATAGTCTTTTAACTTCCAATAAGCGTCGGAGCGGTACGTTTTAGTATCCGTTGTCAAATACGGCGGGTCAACAATAAAGAGAACGCCCGGCACGTCCTTGTATCGCTCGAACAACTCCAAGTAATCACATTTGACAATATCCAAGCCGTTCAGATAATCACTTGCTAGGTCATAATCTTTCATCTTTACGTTATTAAACAACGTCGAGGCCTTTAATTCCTCAAATGTCGTTACATAGTTTGCCGAAAAGAGGAGCGACGACGACAATGTTATATAATCAACAAAGCCCGCCTTTTCCTCCTTTTCTATGCGCTCAAAGATTAAATTTCGATACTCCGGCCCTATCTTACTCTCACGCGGATAACTCCCTAAAATCGCTCTTATATCATTGATAAGGGCGTTTGTTTTAGGTATAGTATTTAATCTTACATGATAGTCGTCATAATCATTGTATATAACCTTGGCCTCCGGGCAAATATTCGTTGCTGTATGCGATAAAAGCCCGGAGCCTCCAAACAAATCGACTATTATTGTTATATCCTGTTTTTCTCTTAACTTTCTTAAAGCCGTTTTAAATGGCTCAACAAAATTTCTCTTTTGTCCTTGGAATGGCAACGGGGCCACTTTGTAAGTTTTCATTATTCAATCTTTCAAATAGTTTAAATTAGATTCAATTTAAATACCCTTTAAATATCAATTAATTCCTATTTTTGTAGTTCTCAGGCATAAAAATAGGTGCATACACACCCTAACAAGAACTTATACAGTCCCTGTCGTGGTGTGTATGCACCTTTGTCATTAACGGAATGCCTGAGAAACTATCCGTTGTGGAGATGGGGATTTCCTATCTTTTAATCTATCTTTCTTCTATTTAAGAAATAAGAGATAGGGTTTAGAATTGTTTCAAAAAACTTATACCTACTAATCACAACTAACATAGTTGTTGCTATTATTGCTTGTATAGAGAGATAATATATATTATTTCCAAGCCCAAAATGATTAAATATAAATCTTAAAATGAACAATATGTATAAATGATAAATATAAAACAATAAGGATTTCTCACCGAGTAAAGAGAACCACTTATTTGCTTTACAAAATTTCATTAAAACATAGGACATTAAAAATGCTGCAATTATAAAACACACCCTTATAACAAAATCTAAAGAATCAGGTGTTTCAAAATAAGAAAAAGGGTATTTCCCATAAGACAACTCTTCTATTTTGGGATAATCCAAACAAAAAGAGCTAAAAGATATAAGTAATACAACTATCGGAATAAGTAAGTACAGCTTATTTTTTCCTTTACGAATACTCATTATATTTTCATTTGTCGTATAATAACCTAATAAAAAGAAAGGGAAGAAAGATATGGTTCTACTAATTGACATAACTTCTCCATTATAATCAATAAATCCTATTAACAATGAGGCTATTGCTGCTAAAATAAACAAAAGTGTTTTATTTATATCTTTAAAGAATAAAATTAAATATTTCCAACTAATTAAACTTATGATATACCATAAATAGCCAAATGGGTAAAGAATGTACCGTTTTATAGTAGATAAAAGAACTTCTGTTTCAGGAATTTTTAAGTGCCAACTGAAAATAAACAAATATAAAAGCCAAGCTATCTGACAAACAATATAAGTTTCTATAAATCTTAGAGCAAACTTGTTTGTTTTTGATTTTTGAACATTTTTCGAAAAATATCCCGATACGAATATAAACAATGGCATGTGAAATGTATATATGAATATATAGATTCCTTTTATCAAGTCACTATTTTTTAATCCAAAAACAATAGCATGGCCGTAAATAACGAATAACATTAAAACAAACTTTAAAGTATCGAAATAGCCGTCTCTTTGAATAGTCCTATTCATAATATTTTTATTATTTGCATCAAAGATAATAATTTAACTTTATCTTGATTCTCTATCGAAAGCGTTATATTCTACATTATTTATTTGCTGTGTAACTATATTCCCCGTTGCCGAATCAATACGAAGTCTGTATTTTTTGCCTTTTTCGTCCCATATCACAGGTTCATGCTCATATCTCTTTAGTTTAGAGACTTCATTTTTGAGTATTTCTACATCTTCCGTTGTATTTCCGTAAGGCTTATTATTCAGATAAGATATAATATAGTTAGTGAGTGAACGTAAATACACCTGTAAATCACGGCTACCACCCTCATAGCCTCCATACCTTCCAGGCACATGCTCAATTGTCATACATGGGATGCCTAACATACGATACGCATAATGTAGCTTCTCAGATGTCCAACGGTCTTGAATAAGGTTTTTTAAATTATGTCCAACCTCCGAATATAATATCTTAGACAGCCATGCGCTTGCCTCTATCATACGGGGTTTTAACCATCCGTCAGTGTCAACATAGTAAGCCCATACATCCTGATCCCAGCCCGCCCCCGTATGCGCATCAATCCAGAACATCGCATCTGACTTATATTTGTTGAGCCAGTCGCGAAGTATTCTTGTTTCAACCTCCGACCATGGGGCTGAGCCTTTTTTCTCCCAAACACTTGAGGGGTTTGCAGTATTATAATGCCAGCTTCCATGTTCGTCAAAATTCCAGTTTATATTTATACTTCCATTAGCCGTACCGAACTGTCTCGGCCACTGTGAGAAGCCGTAAGGATTAACAACGGGTATCGAAATGATACGCACATTATTATAGATATAATCGAATATCGGGTGCACACCCCTGTCGTTGAATAAATAATGGAAAAATCGCATCAGAGAAAAACCGCCTACAATTTCCTGTCCGTGCATAAGGGCAGATAGCATAATTGTACGGTTATATCTTTTAGGGGTGAATACATATTCGTAAATATCATATTGTCCGCTATATTCTTTGCCCAACGAATTTTTAACGAACGTGTAAGGCAACCAACCGTTAACGTCCGACTCGTCTATTTTTGTGTAGTCCCTTTGTTCATCCTGTAAATAAATATCATAATATTGCGTAAGAAAATCAGTAGCATTTATTTGCAGTCGTTCAAAGTCATTGGGTTGTGCAGGCACTTGCCACCAATCAAAATTAACAGCACTATCGCTTTCAATAACAAGGTTGCTTATTTCTTCATTTTGCATAGCTTGTAAATCGGTACGCCGTAATATGACTTTATACACGCCGTCAAATTTTGGCAATGTCATATATTGATTTCGGTATGAAAAGCCTAAATCAGCAAAAAGGAAATTGCCTACTGAATCCCATCTGCCTACAAGAAATTCGTACCCGTCTTTCACCCATATTTTGACAGTTTTAGAGGCTGCAAATTCGATAAGCAATCTTTCGTTATTGGGAAATGAAGTAGATTGTCCATTCCTGTAATCAAAAGAAAGTCCTAATGTTTGTGTAATGTCTAAATCTTTCCCGATACCTGAGACTAACTTATCTATATATTCAGCGGTGTAAGTCCTTGCTATTTTCCCTGTGTTCGGTTTATCAAGCCTTAATTTATACGCAGGAATATACGCAGCATGGTTTGCATTCCGCCCCATTACATACAGATGAGTAGCCCCGCTACCTATTGGTATAGTAAGTTCAACGTTATCAAAGATTAACGGGTTTATCTGGTCGCTTGCAGCGATTAGGGGATAGATAATATTTTCTACTATAATCGCTTCACCCCTCAGTAAAACAGCTTGTGGGGCGCGTGTGCCGTTAACCGTTGTCAGATAAACAGTATCACCTTCATTAACAGGAATAACATAACTATCAACTGTATTAGCGTTGCTTATGTTATATGCTAATCCCGTTTCCCTATCAACCCCTATATAAGTATTTGATTTTTCGTATTGCGATAAATCAACGATCTCCCCTACTCTGGACGTTAATTTTATCTCATCGGAGTTTGCGAATGTGTTTGCCTGAATGTCCGATTTCGTTACAATTCTATCATTATTAAGTGAGTATAGCCCCTCCGAAACGAATCCGTGCGAATCGTAAGCGTTTATGATTTGTGCATTATCACGGCGGATAACAACGCAGAATCTTTTAGCATTAACAGGAAAGCTTTCATCTACTTTACTAACGCTATACGGCGTATTGCTTAATCTTAACCCTGATTCGGAAAAATAAATGACGGCAAACTGATAGCCTGCATTTACGGATGCCGAAAAAGACTTAGTTAGTATTGGCAGTTTCTCCCAGTTGGTTAAAACGGTTGGCATATAATAAAACTCGCCAGTTTCAGTTCTATTACCCCCGTTGCGAAACGAAAGGCTTACAGGCACACTTTTACCGCTTACTGTCCTGTCTGACAATTCATCATTCAGTTGCTGTAGTGTTTTATTTAAGCCTCCATTTTTTGCATATCCAGCAAGGTCAACATCTGCAATGTTTATATCTTGCCCCGTATCTACCCATTGCCCGCCGTTGACTTGCACTTCCCATTTTCGAAAAGGGTTTTGCGTACCTACAAAAGCGTAAAATCCTTTTTTATTATCCGCTGTCGGATAAGCCGCTTTTAACAGTGCATCAGTGCTGAATATACCTTTGTCATTTGTTATTGCATTGGCTAACTCCTGTTTTGTAGCCTTGTTATTAAGGCTATCATTAAGCCCTAAAACTTGCTCTATTGGTAAACGTTCCGACTTATGCCAAAAAGAAGACCATGTTTGTTTATATTGATCTTGCGTTGGAAATAAACCACGCGAGAACCAGCCAAATATTTGTTGTAAACTTGCCATTGCTGTTTTATTTTATGCTGTTACTTTTATTATATACGCAAGGGTAAAATAACGGGGCCTATTTTCGTGAGGTTCACCCTTACCAACTTTTCGTATTGTTGCTTCTTGCCATTGCAAAGTTGTCATACCTCCGACACGATATTCAGCATCGGGCGTTTTATCATCTATCGAACCGGGTGTGTTTGTTGCATCTATATCACCAGCACGCGCCGATAATTTATTAAATGGAGTATTGTCACGGTCTGTATGGTCATGCTCTGCCATTTGGTTGGCTGTCAATGAAACTTTATCTGCACCGCCGGTATTTCCTATGCTGTTATAATCTGAGCCTTGCGAACTATCAAATCCAACAACAAACCGGCCGCGTAAATCCGGGAGTTTAAAGTTATTAAGCCCGTCGCCCCCAAAAGATATACCGAGTGTCTCAAATAATTCCGGGTAACCAGTTGTTGAAAGTTCATCACCATTACAAAGCATATAGCCCACCGGAATTTTAGACACTTGCCCGGCCCACATCTTTATGGTTCCCGGAGCATCTCCTTTGATTGATTGAAAAAGCTTTTTTAAATCAAAGTTTGTAGGCACTTTCTCAAAAGTGGCCCATACATATTCGCCGACATCCGAAAAAGTAACCACGCGCTTGGTGCGTGCCTCCGGGTATTCAACGCCAAAAGCCGACAAGGTTTCTTTTGTTTCCTGTATGGTTATTTTTGCTTTTTTAGGACCTCCGACAAATTTGTACGGTTCGCCACCAATAACAACAACACCATCACTCACCACGCCCGCATTTTCGGCGCATCCAGTTAATATATAGTTTTCACCACCAACAAGACCGAACATTGATAGAAGTCTTATCATGCCCTGTAACATATCCATTGTTTGGGAGGAGTTCGGAAAATCCGCTTTACCTAAAAAATTAATGCTATCCATGAGTTTTACTAAATTTTTTTGATGCTAGTTTATGATTGTTTACCAACGTTGTTAATTGGTTTATTTCATTCTTTGATAATTCGTAACCGGCCGGGAATACAATTTCAAAATCGGGGTTATTCGTTCCGATCTGCCAGTCACTATTCAATAAATAAGGTTGGTACGTTTCCGGGTACTCCTCGTTATATATCATATTGGGTTTGTTGTATTGGTCTTGCCACAATAAATAATAATCTTTGTTTAATGGAGCCGTGCGCACTATGATACGGCGTTCGTAATAATCGAAATAGTCGTTTATCATTCCGCGCATATAGCATATTTGAGAATTAACGGAGGTATCAATACTATTTCGATATGCTCCAAATTCTTCGTTAAGGTCTTCGAGAGGCCGCATAAGGGCCGCAAGAAAAGCGATAAGCGTCTTTTTCCTTATGATAAAGGGCAAAAGCAACAAGGCCATCCGCGAATAACTGATATTATATATATTCCTCATTTGCTATAAAGTTTATTATTAGGTTATTGTCTGCAACCGCATAATATCCGGCATAAGGAATACTCCGGGCGTTTATCTTCTGAAATTCGGTATAAGTACCATATCGGGAATAGGCGGCAATTAACTCGGCTTGCTCCACGCCCTCAATAGTTTGCAATACGTCAACAAGAGATTGATTGGTGTATAAACCATTGAAAGAAAGATTACTTAAATAGTTTCTTATAGCGTCCTGTATGGTTGTGTCGCCGGAACCGTCGAGCCGCTTGCCTGTATCATCCAAAACAAGGGCATTGTAATAAATATCTATTTCAAGCCGCATCGCATCCGCCGGAGCGTTTATTATTTCTATTCTTACACCGGCATCGGGAACCTCGTCAATTAAATAGGCTTTAAATGCTGTTAATTGAGCGGCCGACAACGGTTGTTTTTGTCCGTTTACCTCCGTTGCCACCTTTATATACAATATACTTTTGTCTTTAGGTTGTACGGCGGCGGCAAACTTCACAATCCGGGAGGACTCAATTTGTGCCTCTGTTAAATTTGAATTATCGTAAGTGTCGGTATCGGGGTTTAATTTATGGCCGTATTGAAACAATTTTGCCATGGTTGCATACCATTGGTTTTTATGGGCCTTGTTTTCATACAATACGTTGGTTATGTCTTTTTTATGTTGGTCTAACATATTATAGCCAAATATCCAATGAGCCGTTGCCACAATAAAAAACAGGATGCTCTCTAACGACACAACCGAAAATTGTTCGTCAAAAGTTTTGCCCGCCTCCAACTCATATTTGGCGATTATCTCCGGGTCGCTAATAAAAGCGTCGGTCATAGTCTTTTTTATTTCTGCAATAGTCATGATACAATATTGTTTTCTTCAATAGCCATGTAACCAATACCGGATAACGTTAATATTTCTTGCCCGGAGAAAGTCGCCGGCTTTATATTCTTAACCCGGTAATAATCCACTATTTGTTTGTCTTGCTGGTCGTTCACATCAACGGATTGGCCCGCGTACATTTCGCCGGTTATACTGAGGTCGTTTGCTAAGGCCAAAGCAAAAACCGCCTCCACCGTTCCTCCTGTCTGTATTGCCAAGTCAAAAAGACTTTGCCCCGTTACCGTTTTTGCTTCCATTGCTTTTTATTTTTTGAACTTTCCTACTAAATACCTTATTAAATATGTCGCCAAAGTAAGGAGGACAACGGCAATTATTCCAAGTGCTATTTTTTGCCATCCGGGCATTTGGGTTTCTTGTTCGGTTTTTATCTCCGCTTGCGTTTTGCTCTTATCCTTTGTTTTATCAATCAGTAAAGAATTATTGGCAGTCGTTTTTTCGGCCTTGGTAGTATCATTTATTTGTGTGTCCGTTTCTTTTGTCAGATTGATATTATTTTCCTCTTTTAGCGGAGGCTTGCCGGTTCCGGGGTCAACGGGTTTGTCAGTATCATATATTTTTTGATTGAGCGACAATTGTAACTTTTCATTTATGGCGGTTTGTACACCCCGGCTTATCGCTTCATATACTTGCGAGTTATCCAACGCGGTTATATCCTTGGCAATATCCTTTTTTTCGTTTTGGTTCGTTTCGGTTACAACCTTTTGCGGAGTTTTGCACCCAAAAAAGACAAATAGAGAAAGAATGAGGATTATATAATTTGTTTTCATCTTTAAATTGCTTTTAATCTTTGGTTATTTCTTCTTTAATAGCCGCCACCGTATGTTCTAAATTTTCCGGTGTTATCTTATCCAGTAGTTTTACGATCTTACTATTGATATTTGTAAGCCGGGTTACTTCTTTAGTCAGTTTATCAACTTGCACCGACACTTTATTATAATTATCGGTCATGGCTTCCGCCATTTCGCGCCAAATTTTAATGGCTGATTCAACGTTTTTTATTTCATCGGCCCGTGCCTCGGCGGCGGCTTTTTCGGCCTCGGCTCCCGCCTTTTGTTTCGTGGAACGCAAGGTTGCTAACGATACTAATAAACCGCCTCCGAGTAAGAGATTGAGCAATAAACTAACTATATCAAATACATTCATAACATTATATATTTACCTCTTTGAGCCATTGTTTTACATTGAATGAGGGGCAAGCCTTTGCCGCGAACTCATTATGCCCGTGTATGGTGGCTTTAGGATATTTATTTTTCAATTCTTTTACCAATTTCACCAAGGCATTTTTTTGAGCGGGCGTCCGTGTATCTTTCGGCGTTTTTCCGTCAACGGCTAGGCCTCCGACATAACACACCCCGATACTTTTTGCATTATGGTTAAGGCAATGCGCGCCAATTTCACTTTCGGAACGTCCGGGCCATACTTCACCATTTAAGCCAATCAGATAATGATAGCCTATTTTTACAAAGCCTCTTTGCTTGTGCCAGCCGTCAACATCCGCAACGGTTGTTTTGCGGCCCTCCGGCGTTGCGGTACAATGGATAATTATTTCATCTATTTGTCTCATACACTCTTTTTGTTAATTAATAAATCAAATTGGCCCTTTATATCATCAAATTTCACTCCGATACGTTCCAAGCCTATTTCTATGGTCTTACGTATCTTTTCTTTGTTTTCGCCTCCGCGTATCATCCGATTGAGGTTCACACCCGCCAAAGGGTCTTCTTTAAAGTCGCCTTGGTTGGTAGATAAAACCATATAAGCATCTTGCATTTTGCGTTCGCCTATTCTCAGCGTTCCGCCCTCAATCTTCAAATCGTTGTCAGCATCTAATAAAATACCCTTGCTCATATCAATGTGTTATTATTTTATCCTCAATATCGGTTTGCTGGGTAACTTTTATTTGTTGGCCGGCCCATTGCGCAATAACTGATTTTAGAGAGGCACCGCCGTCCATGGGAACCGGAACCCACGCCGCAAAAATCGCTTTGACTAGGTTTAAGTCCTTTTCAAGTACATTTACTTTTTCGGTCAACTCTTTAACCTTTACTAATCCGGCATTTTTTCCACCATTAAAGACAATCTTTTCGGCCTTGGTTTCGACAAGCTCCACCTCCTCGGCATTGATAAGGAATGTTACAACCTCTTGCCCGTCTATTATTCCGATAAGGCAAAGCGAACCGATAACCGGTTTTATATCCGAATAGCCAAAACCAAGGATAACGTCGAGATATTCAACCCCGTCGCCGGTACCTTTGGCGTCCATGGTTTTATTATCCCAGTCCACCGAAACGCATTCGACAAAACGTATTTGCGCTTGGCGTGCCCCGTCATTGCCTCGTTTCAAGTTCTCTACCAATTTTCCGATTGCGTCCATAATTACCCGGCTTTGTTACCGATTGTTAGTTGTTGGCGGATACCCTCTTTTGAAAAATCCTTAACGATCTTATCTATGTAGAATAAGCCATCCATATTTTTATAAAACAGGCTTTTTAGTTCTGTTTTTGCTCCGAGGTATGCGCGCGGAATACCAAAGAGTGTAATTGTACCATCAAAGCCTTTTGTCTTTTGCAATTCAATAATACGCTTGGCCCGTGCCTCAATCTCCGCTTTTGTCAGATAGGGCCAGTTACGCACTTGCACCGTTCCGTTTTTGTCGCCCTCCTCATGGGTGATATACTTGCCGTTGCGTTGTAAAGACTTGAATTTTACAAGTACCTTTTCCTCCGCCTTGCTCTTTTTATTGAGGTTTTCACTTACGGCGTTTTTCTCCAATAATACTTTTATTGTTTCGCCGTCTTGCGAATTACCATCAACCGCGTGCAAAACCTTATCAATAAAATAGGTGTAAATACCAAGTTCTTTTTTTAGGTTTTCGAGTATGGCAATGGGTGCAACGTTGGTATATCTTACAGTTCCAAGCGGTATGTCCGGGCATTCGACTGAATAACCGGGCGCGATTGTTTCAAGTAATTGTTTTAGCGTGATGCCCTTTTTACTTACAGTTACCGAGCCCCGTTTCAACTTGAACATTTCGTCCTCACATTTCAACCGGTACGGAACCCCGTCGGCAACGTCCGAAACATAGCCCTCAAACTCGGTCGGTATTTCGCCGGCACCATAACCGAATTTTATAATTATCGGGTCGCCCAGTTCAAAGAGTTTGTCCGCTTCAACCTTGTTAAAGTCTCTTACGTTCCGGGGGATGACAATTTCGGCAATGCCGGTAAATTCTTGCCAGCTTTTCTCGGTATGGATTGACGAAACGCGCTTAATACCAAAGCCGGCACGCCCGCGAGATTCCGGGAAAATAATATCCGATGCCATTGTTAGGGTACTCATAGCAAATACAATTCTATGGGTTCATCACTTACGGCGTCAATCTGAAACGGAATAGCGTTCCAACGACCGACAACCGGTTGTATTGCCAAAGATTCTATTACAATGTTGTTTATGCCCTTTTCGCGGAAAATGCTCCCTAATACCGGGATTGAATCGCAAATGTTATCCCATTTTACCAACTGGGCTATTTGTTCCTGTGCGGTTGGCCCGGAGCCGTTGCGGCTTGCCAAAGCTATGCCGCGTATGGTTACATTCCAGTCGCCCTTGCCGTACAATTCTTTCACGGTACCGGTACTCCCTAAAACGTCCGTTTTGGTAACATTGGCATCGCGGGCAAACTCAACTATACAAGACGACGGGAGTGTATATAAATCCATGGTTACTTTTTCCACGGCTCCCGTCATGCGGTTGTATGTGTTATATTCGCCGGCCTCGAAACTTACGGAACCAAAAACAGGCGTACCAAATTCAGAAAAGGAAACGTCGCCCGCGTCCTCCGGCAATAGTTGAATATTCGGATATTCGCCCGCCTCATACGGCACATTCTTGCCCCATGGTATATATATAGGACTGTTTATGCCGAAAATATGCCGAATGGCATCCGCTATAAATAAACCTTTGTTTCTGTCTACTGCATCCATAATTCTGTTATCCGACTACTGCTAAACTATCCGACAATCTGTTATTTATCTCGTTGGCGACGGCCTCCGCCATTTCTTTGGTGCCTTTGAATCCGTTGAAATTGTTAGTAATATTCATTACTATACTTTTGCCGCCATTTCCACCGCCGGAGCCGCCCAATTTAACCCCGTCACCGCTACCTTTGCCACCTTTACCGCCCTTGCCTCCGGTTCCTGTCAATCCGTTACCGGTTCCTCCGGTTCCCAAAGGATTGCCCCCCATTTGGAAAGATTGCAACGGGCCCGGTGCGGGTTCGTCATCCGGCTTGGAGGGTTCCGGGTCTGCCAAATCAAAACCTTTGCGCAATTCTGCAATTTGTTCGGCTCCCATGGTTGCATATTTTCCAATGCCCGGAATTTCGCCCAGTATTTCAAGGAGTTGTTGCACCGGATAAAGGATAGTATCAAGCAAAACAATACCGATCCGTTTTAATGCTCCAATAATTCCGTCCGATTCAAAGGCCGCAACTATACTATCCCAGTTCCGTTTTATTGCCATAATAGCATTTACAACCATACCGATCGGGCCAAGTAACATAAGCAAGGCGGCCCCAAATTGGTCGTAATACTCTATTGCTACATAAATAATTGCAACCAAGGCCGCGATACCCAAAACAATAAGTCCGACCGGGTTGGCATCCATGGCAATATTAAGGAGCCATTGCGCGGCGGTCTGCAACTTGGTAACAATGGATAATGTGCGGATAAAGCCAATAAGTTGCTGAATACCGGTAACGGCGGCGGCAATATTAGCAACCGTATAAGCGGCGGTACCGATAGCCGAAACAAACGGCGTAACACTCCCGGCAACGTCAAAAAAGCTAATTTTTAAGTCGTTTAACCAAGCATTCATGCGCGACATTTTCTCGGTTTGGCTACTCATGATAATTTCGGCACTTTCATAAGCGGCATTTGTACCGGTTATTTTGTCCGTCATTTCTTCTTGCGCGTCGATACTATCCAACAGGATATTAGCGGCGGCAACATTTTCAACACCGAAAATTTGAGTTATCAATGTGGCATCGGCTTGCGCTTTTTTCAGTTCCTTTAATCGCTCCGTAAATGGTATTGTGGTATCTGAAACTATATTAAAGTCAATACCTAATTCTTGCAATTTCTCCCGTGCTTTGCGTGGTACAATATCTTCACCAGCCATTTTACTGAGAACATTACGAAGTGAAACGCCGGCCTCCGAACCTTTCCGCCCGCCTTGCGCCAAAGCCTGTAAGGCGGAGTTTGTTTCTTCAAATGAAACATTTGCCTGTTTGGCTACAACTCCGGCTTGCTTCAATGCCTCGGCCGTATCTGATACCTCCGACGCCCCCTCATTACCAGCCGCCGCCATAACGTTCATCATGCGGGCCATTTCTCCGGCGGCAACTTGCGGGTCGTTAATATCAACGCCAAATTGCAACATGGCGGTTGTTAAGGCATCCATAGCCCCCACGGCGTCATTTTTCATTAACTTGCTTAACGTGGAAACGGAGTTACCCATTGAGGCCATGGCGTCGTTGTCCTTTGCTATGTTAGGCCCGAAACGTGCAATTATAGACCCGAAACTTTCCAACTGGGCGGAGGCGTCTCCGCCGAACTCCTCGGCCAAGGCGCGCGCACTATCTCCCATGTTTTTCATTTCCTCGTCGGCCATTTGGGTTATGGCTTGTACTTCTTTCATTTGTACTTCAAAGTCCATACCCGGTTGCATCAATTCCTCAAATTGGCCCGTTAAATCCCGGATTGCATCCGCCGTGGCTTTCAAATCCATGGCGGAAAGTTTCTTTATTTCCTCGTTGGCACTATTGGCCGCCTCACCAATACCGTCGACCGCCTCCGCCGCTTCGTTGGCTGCGTCTGTAACCTCCTCCACGGGGGAGGAGATATTATCGACAAATTCAGCTATCCACTGGGTTATTACGGTACTCATCTATTGATTCAAATATTACTTTGGCGGCCTCTAAAACGCCTTTTGTTATTACTTGGGATTCTATCTCTTTGAGATACATGTATTTTGCATAGAAGTTTAACCACTCCTCCTCGCTCAAATCAGCGACTTTAACACCAAACGTGTGCTCAATAACAAAGTCAATTTGGCTTATACTGTTTTCTTTGGCTCGGAATGCGGCGCATGTATCTTCTATGCTTTTGTTAAAAAACTTTGGCCCTCCTTGAAAATTTGGCCTATCTCTTTGAGGACACGGGCATATATCACCCCGTCGTCAAGCAAATCAAGATCACCGGCAACAATCGTATTTTTCAACATGATTTCGTTTGCCTTTGAAATATCCGCCTTGTTTTTGGCGACGGCGTCCATGACTTGTTTTTTCGGACGGCGGGCAATAAACTGATAGCGTTCTTTTTCATCGAAAACTATATCAATGATATAGAGACGCCCGTTTTTTGCTTCCAGTTCGTCAAATTCCGTTTGAGAGACAACCGAAAGTTTGGGTTTGTCCGTGGCTTTATTTTCGTCTTGTTTTGTTATATCGTCGTTCATTTGCTTTTGTTATAATTGATTTTACAAATAGGTCTGCGACCTTTAAATAATATTCCAGTCAATGTGAGACACGATAAGGTCAAACTTAATGGCAATCGTTTTGTCATTCTGTTTTACTTCGCGGCTGTGGTTTGTAAACTCACAATTACGAATACGGTCTTTATAAATAAGTCCTTGGTATTCATAACTCACGGCAATGTCAAAGGGTGCAATGTCGGTCAAGCGTTTACCGGGTCCAAGTGATTGTTGCAAGGCTACAACCTCCTCCAAATACAAGGTAATGGAGCATTTCGCGGCATAGTTCCCGGAACCGCGTCCGATCGGCATCTTTCCGGCCCCGTATGCGTTTTCTTTCTCCTCGCTGTCATCGTATGCCAACTCGGTGATGCCCTCCACATCGCGGCCCATCATGGTCGTGGTGACGTTATTCCACCCGGCCATTTTTCCGAACTTGTTAATTAAACTTAGTATCATGCTTTATACTCTCAATAGTTAAATAAATAGGTCTGCGACCTTTATATTGATTTTGTAAAACCTAAATCAACCTCAAACTCATGCACAACGCCATCGGCAACAAATTGCACTTTGATGTTAAAAGGCTTAGTAGATACGGCCGCTTGATTCGGATTGATATATATATCAAAATCCGCAATGTTTCCGGCCTTAGTCATTGCCTCCAATGCTTTGCGCACGCGTCCGTCCCAGTCGGTAATGGTTGTATTTTTTATATAACCGGTTGTCGGGTCGGCTTGCACCTTTGAACGAATGCGAGGTATGAGCGTATCGCGGATTATGCGTGCCCCTTTGTTCCATATTGCGTTGCGCTCAATGAAACAATAATCGCTTGCCTCCTCCGTACATGTATGAGAGTTTGAAAAGAAATAACCGCCATAACCCGAAAATCCACCTATATAGATGTACCCCAGTTCATCCAGTTTCTTTTGGTCGGGAACCGAGAGAGATTCAAATGTTTTACCGTTCGACAATGCCGACGATAGCCAACGCCCTAGTTTCGTGTCTGTCAACGTATAGTCTTGCTCCGCTTTACGTGAACGGGGTTTAACTTCAATATCCACCGAGCCGAGATTCTCATGTATGGCACGCACTAAAAGCATACCCAAAGCAGAGCCAACGGCCGCATGGTGTGTATATGCCGGGTCAAGTGCCGCAACGGCGGGGTCTTGGCTTATGATAACCGAAACATTTTCACTATCAAAGCCGCGTAAGTCGGTATAATCGACAATGTTTTCAGCCAAGTAAGAGCCTTTGCCCTCAATCAAAACCGCATCTATATAGATGTAGTCTTTTGCGAGGCTGTCAACTAAAAGTTGCATACCTTGTGCGGCCACGTCTATGGTTGCGTCATCTGTCAATCCGGCAACTCCTATTGTATTTATACCCGGAATAGAACGCAAGGCGGAAATAAAATCGGTTAAGTTTTTAAGTTCGCTTACCTTGGTTGCTTTGGGTACTACAATAAGATGCACGCGGGTTTCGGGCGACAAACGGAATATTTCGGACAAATGGTAATATGTCAACTCCTTGTTTGTCGTGTCGCTTTCGGCGGTTATGCCTCTGACCTCTGCATCTTCAATTTGCAAAAGTTCATAGGCTTTGTTCAATTCCAGTTTGTCGGGAATAGCCGCACCGCCCACAACTAAAACCGCGACACGGTCGGAGGTTTCACCTCCGCCAAGTCCGCCGTCCAGTTTATTAATTTGTGCACCTATAAAACTCATTTTTTAGCTTTTTTAGTGGGTTTCTTTGCCTTGGCCTCCGCTTCGATTGCCGCAACAATGGCGTCGCGCAAATCTTCATCCGGGGTGTTTTCGTCAAACTCAACTTGTAGGCTGTTTTCTTTTATGAAAGATTCGAGCCCGGCTCTATCCAAATTGTCAATATCCACGTCGCCGTTTTCTTTGCGGCGGAACGTCTCAATTTCCAACTCTTTGTGCTTCTTATTTGGGGTCGCGTGATTTTTCGCATGTGCCTCCTCAAAGAATGCTTGCCCGTCGGAGGTTACAAAAACCTTATCGACGTTCGGGTAACGCTCAAAAACGCTATCCGCTACTTTTTTTAATTCCGATTTATCCATGATTTAAATTGATTTTAAACGGGGGTTAAACATTCGCGGAAACAATAGCCCCAAAACCATAGTCAACAATACGGTCAACAAGCCCGTAAGTTTGAGTTCTGAACTCCGATTTAGGGTCGGCACTACGTGTGTCCTCCAATTCCGAACTATACAAAAGTTTTACGCTCTCGATATGATATACCGAGTTAGGAGCATAGAAAAATGTAGAGGCTTGCTGGTCGCCGGCTACCATGGCCGCGCCCTTGGCTTTCTTTTGTCCGCTTGAATCGAACACCGGCGATGCGTTGTTTTGAAAGAATTTGAACGACATCACATTTTTAACGGCTCCCGTTGCCGGGTCGAAAAAGATGTTTTTGTCGGCAAAGTACTGGGCCGAATCGCGGTCGAGGATAAGGTCGGTACGGTGTTTGTTGCAAAGCGTCATGAATAATTGGTCTTCATTTGGCAAGCACAAAGCCGTTACCATTTCGAGGTACTCCACCAAGTCTTTAAACAAAAGACGCTTGCGCCCGGTACCGTCGTTTGCGGCTCCTCCGGTTGTACGCAATACCGGCATGTTAGAGTTAGTGTCGTCCTCCGGGCAAAGTTTCCAAAGAACATGGTCGCGGATTCCCATTTTAAACGCCTCGGTGTGTTTGATGCGCACCTCGTTGCGTTTGTTGTAACCCAAATAGCGGATTTCGGCGTCGTCCACCTCCGTGGGGTCTGTGTCGTATTTTTCCCATTCAACAAGCGTTTTTTCACCGGTCATTTTTTTAGGTGTAAAATCGGCCGCATTATTCACGTAAAACCCTACGTTATTAATTAGCTTGTTAAAACGGATACCGTCGGCCGTAAGAGCCGCTTTAGGAGCCCCCGGCAAAACGCCGATAAAGTCATCCTTATAATTTTTGAACTCCTGTAAGAGTTGCGGGGCAACAAATTGGTTGAGCCATTGCCCGGTTGTCGTTGTACTCATAATTTTTATTTATAGTTACGTGATTACTTTTTTTTGTGAGAAGCGTCAAACAATGCCGCGAACGCCTCCGGGTCGTTCTTTTCGAGGTCGGCCAATGCGTCCGGGTCTTCGTCTTGCAACTGTTCAAAGGTTTTGCCCTTGTAAGTTGTACCGCTACCGGTTGGCGAGGGTGTTACGTCCAGTTTCTTAACCGGAGCCAATGCGGTCAAAGATGCGTTGGCGGTTTCAAAGTCGGCCGTTAGCATCTTTTCCCAGTTCGGGCGCATGTCCGCCGTGATGCGTTTGTCCTCAATCGCTTTGTCCAAAGCGGCTTTTACTTTTGCCTCTTTGTCCTTTTTCTCTTTTCGCTCGTTTTCTAACTGCAACGCCTGTAAATCTTCTTGCGCTTTCTTTCCTTTCGCAATAGCGGCGTTAATTTCCGCCTCCGTTGCACTTTCCGGCAAACCGAGGCTAAGTGCCATCGTTTTTAAATCCATTTCTTTTTTTGTTTTTACGTTATTTATAATTGGAATTTTAGACTCAGGGCAACCGCACGCCGATATTAAGGCGGTTGTTTCCGCGTCGATCTTTGCTTTTTCTTTTACTGTGGTAATAAAGCCGTTTGCCTTGGCCTCTTTAGCGGTAAGCCACCAGTCGCCGGCCTCCCATTGCTTTGTTAGTTCGGCTTTGTCGGCCGCTTTGGTTGTATATAAGTCAAGATATTGTGATTCAATATTTTTCAAAAGTTTTAGATATGATTCTATTTTTGCCGCCGTTCCTCCGGTATATCCGGCCGGCTTATGAATCATAAACATGCCGTTTTCGGGCATGGTGAATGTTTCGCAAACCATTGCAATACGTGTATAGGCGGAGGCAACGAGCGCGCCACCCTCGCCCGTTACCTTGCCAGTAAACACACTTTTGATAATATTGACTATTTCCTCCGCATCAAAACAGGAACCGCCGGGGCCGTTAAGATATAAGTGGGCGTCTGTAATGCCTTGTTGAGCAATCGCGTCTATACGGGCGCGGAATAACTCGCAATCAGTATCCCAACCGATTGTGCCGGTTATGCGTATTAAGGCCGTTTGGCCCTGTGCTGATGCGCTGATATTAAAGGGTATCTTTTTCTCCATTTACATGCAAATTCATTTTATTGTTTTGCGCCGTTTGCGCTATTGGTAATGCAAATATGCGGAGGTTATAAACGTCTGTAAAATAATGCTGTAACCCTTGCACTAATTCTTTTAACAGGATATATAAAGGCGCATCTTTGCTCTAAATTCAATAAGTCAGAATGGGCAAGAAAACAAAGCAACCGGAGGAAAAACCGGACTATATCAAACTGAGGCGAGAGGCTTATAAAATTGTTGTTGAGCAAGGCAAAACACAAAAGAGAGCCGCTCAAATTTTGGGTGTTACAGAAAAATGTATGTCCGAATGGGCGACCGAGGGCGATAGTAATTGGCGTGAGCTCCGCAAAATGAGACAGTCAACCGCCACATCGGCCAGAGAGAACATACAGAGTATTATAGACTTGCTTTCTGAAAAACGGCTCAACCTTGAATATAGAATAAATGAGGCCATAGACGCCGGCGACAAAGACGCGGAATTGAGGTATAGAAAAGAGGCAAACACTTTGTCCGCCGATATGAGGTGGCAAGGCAAAAACTTGGAGGGCCTAGATAAAGACACCGAAATTTCACTTGGTGTTTATATGGATGTGTTCGACGCCATATTTAGTGACATGCGCAAATATAACCCGGATTTATTCGAGCAATCAATTGATTTTCAAACCTCCCATTTGAGACGTAAAAGAAACGAATAGCACATGGCAAAATCTCAAGTAAAAAGAGACAAGGAGAAAGTCGACGAGTATTTAAAGCGGCTCGAACTTGCCCGGAGTGCGACAACGGTGGACGCTTTCGAGACACTTACCGACAAAATGAACCGCATACAACGTGCCAAATGGGATGTTAAGTATATGGTTGAAACTTATTTGCCGCATTATGCCGAGGCCGAATGTGCCGAGTTTCAAATTGAGTTTGCCAACCTTGTCGCAAACAATCCGCTTTTTATGGGCTTTGCCGAATGGGGCCGTGGGCTTGCCAAGTCGGTATGGTGTAATATCATTATTCCGCTTTGGCTTTGGATTCGTGGCGAGGACGTTTTCTTTTGTCTGATGTCTGACAGTAAGGAGCGGGCCGAGGAATTATTATCGGATATACAGGCCGAGTTAGAGGGCAACCCATTATTAATAAATGACTTTGGAGAGCAAAAATGTGAGGGTGATTGGACTATTGGCAACTTTAAAACCATAGACCAACGGTTTATTGGTATGGCTTTCGGTATCAAAAAGAAAGTGCGCGGAATACGTGTCGGCAAACGTCGCCCGAATTTGTGGGGCATTGACGACCTCGAAACGCCGGACACAATCTCAAATCCTAAACGGATGCGGAAACAATCGGAGATTATCGAACGCGATGTTATCCCGACAATGACAAACAAGCATCACCGCCGGTTATTGTATGCAAACAATAAGTTTGCCCGCGTAATGACGCAAACCATGTTACAGGAACGGCACCCGCATTGGAAAGTACACCAAATAAAAGCCTATAATAAAGTAACGCACGAACCCACATGGAACTATTATACGGCCGACTATTACAGGGAGCAAGAATTAAACATGGGTATTCCGGCGGCTTATGCTGAATATTTGCACGAAACAAAGTTAGAGGGCAAAATATTTAGTGAGGATTCAATACAATGGTGCGAATTGCCGGGCTTGCACGAATTTGAAATGATTATCTCGCATTGGGATATTGCATACACCGACAACGAAACAAGCGACTACAACGCCGTGAGGGTTTGGGGGGTTAAAAATCGTAAGTTCTATTTGATTGATTGCTTTGTAAAACAAGCAAAAATGAAACTTGCATGTAATTGGATGTGTGAGTTTAAAAAGTCGTTGCCTGATGACATTAATATAATATTTCAATACGAATCACAATTTTGGAATGAGGAGGTAGGGCGCAATATAGACGAGGCAGAGGAGGAGCACGGGGTCAATCTTAATATAATGAAAATAGATACACCACATGCCAATAAATTAGGACGTATTATCAAAATGGTGCCTTATTTTCAGAACTCCCGCATATATTATAATATAGAACTAAAGAGCCACAACGACACGCAAGTCGGTGTTATGCAACTTTGTGCCATTGAGGAGGGTAGCGGCGAACATGACGATAGCCCGGACGCCGACCAACAAGCAATTGCACATTTGGAAAAATACACTACATCAAGCAAGCAACAAAACCAAAGTGAAAAATCCTATCAAGTTGGTAGAATGAAACGCAAAGATTATACAATATGATTTACTTAGTTAAAGACGACTTAATAGAGGTTATTCAAGAAAAACTCCTCGATGACAGTTTACAACTGGATGATAATATATTAGACGGATTAGAAATTAAAGCGATTGCGTTTTCAGCCTCTTATATATCCGGGCGGTACAAAGTCAATGAAATATTTGGGGGTACATGGTGGACTGAGGACGGCACCCAACCAACCGCCGTAAAACGGAGCCCCATTTTGGTGCAAGCTATTGCCATGATAGTAATATATAGGGCCGTGCGCCGGAACGCGGCCCGCAAGGTTCCCGACGACTATACAGATATTTACAAGGAGGCTTTAAAAATATTAGAAAATATACAAAAAGGCTCTCAAACCTTGGACGGATTGCCCGAAGTAACAGACGACGAGGGCTCAACCGCCAAACTAATGTACGGAAATACAACTAAAGACGAATATTTCTTATAATATGGGAAACAATATTGTAACAAAAATAGTAACGTGGGGGCTTTCTAAAATAGATAGTAGTGCCATAGTTAAAGAATATCACAACCGGGGCAAAGGAGGCAAAAGCATAGATTATACCCGCCAAGCGGTAACATTGCATCGCAAGGAGGTTAAAGACTATACAAACGCCGTTGTTTCCGCAACCGCCCCGGACAATCCGAGGCTTGGCGACTGGATGCGGTTCCGTGAGATTATGAAGTTGGACGGGCACTTAATGAGTTGTGTCGAAAACCGCATTTTGCCGGTGCAATGCGCGCCGTTCAAATTGGTTGATAATGACGGGAATGAAGCCCCGCCGGAGGTACTCCGCTTGTTAGAGAGGCCGTGGCGGCTTGATATGGCAAAGATTATTTGTTCTCATACTTTCGAGGGGCCAAAGCTGGTGGAAATGTTCGACCTTAACGAATATGGCGAACTAAAGAGAGTGTCCGAAATTCCGCAATCTAACTTCATACCTCAAAAGGGTATTGTTTTAGATAAGGAGTACGACACGGAGGGCACCAGTTATAAGGAGGGCATTTATAAAAACTATTATTTCCAAGTGGGTGAAGATTGGAACCTTGGTTTGTTCTCCCAGTTGGCAACGATCGTACTTGCTAAAAAACTCGGCCTTGGCGCGTGGTTATCCTATATTGATAAATACGGAGTACCGCCCATTTTTGCCATAACAGATCGCATGGATGCCAAAAGGCAAAAGGAACTTTTTGAAATGCTCGAAAATTTCCGCATGAATCATTTTGCAGTATTGCAAGGCAACGAGAAAATAGAGACGCCGCAAGGTTATAACGTGGACGCCTACAATACATTTAAGTCATTAATGACGGATGTTGCCGACCGCGAAATTGAAAAACGCATACAGGGTTCGTCGGGCCTTACAAATGAAAAGTCTTTTGTCGGAGCGGCCGAGGTGCAAGAACGCATACTGGGGTACCGCCTTAAAGTGGATAAACTCATATTTCAGTATTATTTTAATACGGAGGTTATTCCGCGTCTTATCAAATTGAGCCCGGTTTATGCTCCATTGGAAAAATACAACACGTATGAGTACGACGAAAGCGAAACGTTATCCATGAAAGAAATATTGGAGGCTGTAAAATCATTGTCGCAATATTTTGAGTTCGATATTAACGAACTTGTAAAAATAACCGGCTTGCCAATTACAAAATTACGGGCCGCCATAGGGTCAACCCTCCCGGAACCGGAGGAGCCGGAACCCGACGACAAGCAAAAAAAAAAGGATAAAGTAAGCGGTTTTTCGCTTTTAGCCCCTTACGCACGCACGGCTCCTCCTTTGGGGGGCGTGGGGCTTATATATGCCGGCACATGGGATAAAGCCTTTGAGGAACTGATAGAACAAATACGCCAAGGCCAACTGAAGCCGGAAAATTTAGATAAAGAATTTATCCTAAAAACATACGACCGGTTAAACAAAGCCGCACAAAACGGGTACGGCAAGAACTATTATAATGACGAGCTCGCGCGAAAGATGCGACAAAACTTGCTTGAATTTTCCGCCACCAAAACGCACGTACAACAAAAAGAGGTACAATTATATAGTGATTCCATAGAGGACAAAAAACTATATGAGAGTGAGGCAAAGAAATATTTAAACCTCCAAAATGGCACCTACTTGGACGTTCAAACGGCATGGGCGGCACGTTCCGCACAATCGGCCCGTCAATGGCAAGATTTCCAACGCGACAAAGATATATACCCACGGGGCAAGGTGCGCACAATGAATGATAGCGACGTGCGTCCGTCTCATGCTGTATTAGAGGGCTATGTTTTTGACTTTGACGCCCCCGACGCCGCCCGTTATATTCCACCTTTCGACCCGCGTTGTCGTTGTTGGATAGAGCAAACAAGGGAGGCCCTAACAGACAAAAGCCCGGACTTTGAACGCGATTCGCAATGGGCGGTAAATCCTAAGACCGGCGAGATTTTCAACGACGAAAACAGCTACAACCAAAAGGTTGAAAGTAAAGAAACGCGCTTGGAGATTCGCAAACAAGCCGAACTTGCAAAAGAATATTTGCCCTATAACCGGGTGATAAAAGCCGGCGACAATAAAGTATATGTTAATGACTTTGCCGACCTCTCAGACTTGGAGCAAAATATTGAGGCCGCCAGCAAATTGGCGAAAGAATTGGCAAAAGATATTTATATCCGGTTCCATATTGAGGGCGGAATTGTGCAAGGTCATAAAAACCCGGAATTGTCGATCGGCAAAACGTCAACTTTGGGCGACCTCAAAACATACGACGGCCAAGGCAACTTTGTGAACTTCATTAAAAACCGCTTAAAGAGTGCCAACAAACAGGGCGCGCAATATGCCGTTTTAGATGTGAGCGAGCAAAGCGACTTATCTATGCTGGGCCGTTTGTTATCCGGGAGCCTTGGCAAACAAAACGCCAATATCCAACGGGTTGTTATTATCAAAGGTGATAAAGTGGCCGAGATAACACGCAAACAAATAGATAAACGCGACTTTTCGGCATTGGAGGAGGTTATAAAAGAAAATGAGCAATAAACTTGTGGCTTATTGCTCATTTTGGAGATTCTCAGTCCTTGCGGGCTTTGAACCATTAGACTACAAATATAATAATTAATTATGGCACAAAGGAATAAACCGCCTAATTTTTTGCTTCATGCAAAAAAAATTGTTAAAGCACGGCCGCGCATGGTTGCAATAGAATCGGCGAACTTCTTTAAGAAAAGTTTTCAAAACGGAGGCTTCACCGATGACGCGTTCCAACCATGGCAAAAACGAAAAAGCCCGCTTGGAGGAAAAAAGGTGCTTATAGGAAAAGATAACACCATGAATTTAATGCAAAGCATTAGGACATTGGAGGAAAGCGAAAAGCGCGTGCGCACCGGTACCGACCTCGTTTATGCCGAAACGCACAACGAGGGGGCGGAGATAACGGTAACGGCAAAAATGAAAAAGTTTTGGTGGGCCAAATATTATGAATTTGCCGGAAAGATTAAGAAAACCAAGGGGGGCAAGGTCTCCCAGTCAAAAGCCAATTTGTTGACAAACGCCAAGGCGGAATATTGCAAGGCCATGGCATTAATGAAAGTAGGTTCGAAAGTAAAAATACCCAAACGGCAATTTATTGGAGAAAGTAGAACTTTGATAAAACAGTTTGAGGAATGGTTCGCCCAACAGATTGACGACTTTAAGTAATATTTAAACGACATTTAAACCGTATTTAATTATGCAGTATTGGACGGAATTATACAAAGAGATTGCCGAAAAGATAACCGGAAAATTGCCCGAAATAAAATGGGTTGACCTTTGGCACGACCAAGTTAGTTTTTTAACTTCTGAGTTACCGTTCGACACTCCGGCGGTTTTTATTGGTTTTTCTACATTACAAATAGATGATCGGGGGTTGTTGGTGCAAGATTGCGACACACAAATAGATATGTATTTGTTTTTTGAGACGTTTTCGGATACTTACTGGGGGAGTTACAACCAAGACCGGGCATTTGATTACCTACAAAGTTTAACGCGCTTACATGCTCTTTTCCATGGCAAAAACGGCGAGAGTTATAGCGGTATGCGTCGCGTGGATATGCGCCGGGAGGAAAGCGGAGGGGCCGGGAACCTGTATCGTATATCTTTTCAATGCTCTATAACTGACTACTCAGCACAAAATATATTTATTGAGACGGAAAGCCCGGAAAAAGAACTTGAAATAGAAAAAGGCGCACGCCCTCCGCAAGAAGATACGCCGCCTTTATATGATACGGAATAGATTGTTAAAAAACTTCTTTTGAATTTGCTTTTATACTATCTATATACTGTTTACGAGCCTCTCTGTTTTGTTTGGTAATATTACCACTTGCATATATATTATATTCTTCTCTCAAATATTTAATGTTTGGGGCGTCAGAACCAAGACGAAAGTCGATATTTTTTAAGGGTTCTTGCGCCTCTTTTGAATTTCCGCTATCTAATGCTGTTTCCAATTTTAAATAGTTATCAAGAATTTCTTGTATTAATGCGGCATTCCTTTTCTTATCTTTTGTGTATCTTGCTTGAGATAAACTCTTTTTCTGTTTTTCGTCAAGTCTATATACTTTGACCGTTTTTCCGTCAATACTAACATCCTTTACAATTTGAGCCTGTATATATATCGGTAAGAAGAATAAGAAAAAGACTAATATTATTTTCATTTCAATTTAAAGATATTAGACAAGACTATATTTTCGTTGAAATTAGGATAATACAATTCAGAGTATTGGCCTTGATAATGTTTACTATCAATAACAACCGTAATTTTTCTATTTTTAAACTTTTGCTCAATTACTGCATTGCCATCCGTGCCGATCGTTGCTGTTTGGTCGGGAGTTAAAGTTTTACCGTCATTTACATATTTACCGCCAACTTGATATACATATCCATTGGCATTGTTAAAATCCAAGTCATAAAAAACATAAACTTTGGCTCCGGCATCCGGGCTTGTATTAACGCCGTCGGCATCCGTCGAATAGAGAACACGCGCTTTAATAGTTATTCCGCTATCACCGCCTCCGTTGTCGTCATCGTCATCACTCCCGCAAGAATAAAGGCCAACCAAGGCAAAGCACATAAATAGAGTTAATAATTTTTTCATATTGTCAATATTAAAAGTTTGTTTATCTTATTAATAGGGTTCAAAGATACAAATTTTGTAACTCAATCTATTATATTGTTAAAACATAAGAGGCGAACACATCCGCCCGCCTCTCTCATAATCAAAAGGCAAACGATAATTGTGCCCTTTTCGCATTTTCTTTGTCATCTAGTTTTTTGAGTTCCGCCTTGGCGTTTATATCAAGATAATTATAAAATGTCCTCATTGATATAAAATACACCTTTTCTATTTCATTGTAGAAAATCTCCTTTTGCGAATCTCCTCTCTTTTGTCCTTTAAGCACGATGTCTTGTATTTCAATGATTTTCAAATATAAATTACGCTTGTTATATGCCATATCCGAAAAATTATGTAAATTTGTGGTGCCACCCAGCCTTTTATATAATTCTCCGGAGTTTGTAAGAGGCTTTTTATTTTCCCGGTATTATTACCTTTCCTTTTTCGTCTATTATTGCACCCATACCCCTAATTGCATTTCCAAACTCTTTTATTTTTCTTGTGGCCTCTCGAAAAGCATTTGATTGATTTTCTAAATTTATCCGCCGTTGCAATTCCATTATTATAAGGTCTTTACTTTCCAACATTTTATTTGTCAAGTACACATATAATAATAGATATAAGCAAAGCAACGCCAAAGCCGCACAAATCACACTTAGAACAATAATTGTTGTTGTCATACTCAATCAAATAAATTTTGTTCTTGCCCCGGTTTACTGTCATACTGAATCAAACTAAAATCTAACTTTTGTTTGCTCCAATCAATAAGAGGCACTTTTTTATACATTTCTCTTATTATCTTCTTGCACTCGTCGGCGGAGTACCCGGTATCAATCCGGGCGACAAACTCCGATATTTGTTCCAAAAGGAAACTTTGCACTCCGATAATAGTTGCCGGCCCTTTTGGCCTATTGTCTAAATAAACATCTTTCTTTGCCCCTACATAGTACTTTTTAGGATTGTGTAACCTAAGAGTTGTAAAGCATGAGCAATTAAGTTTATTATTCCAATTCGTTGTAAATTTTAAAGGTTCCCTTTCCATAACTCTGATAAATTGTGTTGTATGTTGCTTACAAAGCCAACAATAAGAAGATATTTTTGAGCGAGTTTTATAAATTATCATTATCTCGCTTTTGCTCCCACATTGGCAAATAGGCAAATAACAACCCGGTTTAAGTGTTAGAAAATTTCTCACTAATTATATATCTTGCTCCCATTTAACAACTATTTTTGCTCTCAATTTGCCGCCTCCGCCACATCGCGGGCAATTTGTAATTGTTATGTCGTCGCGTGATGAACCGTGTTTGCCCTCGCAATATGAGTGATGCCCTTTTCCTTTGCAGTCCGGGCAATCAATCCCGGACTTAACAAATACCTCGGCTTTATTCTCTATATCTCCCGGAATGGGAGAAACAACAAACAGTTGCGAAATTTGGCTCATTCGTTTCCCTCCTCTTTTTCTGCATCTTTTCCAATAATAAAAAAAGCAAAAGCCATTGTCATGTTTAATTCGGCACTGGGGTCGTCGTCTGCCATTTCTGCAATATCCACAATAACCGGTTCCGAACGCTCAAAGAATTTTTTGCTTAACTCCTCCGGTGATAGTACCAAACCAGCAAAAGAAGCCGCCATATTTATGCGACTTTCATCAACAATTAAACGTATTGATAATTCTTTCTTTGCCATCACTCGCCCTCCAATATTATTTTCTTTTTGCTTTCCTCTGAATATGGGAATACATCCATAATAGGGGTTTCAGTAAGAGAGACGCTATTATAATCTGCCAACGTGCCCGCCATTCCTTTTTCTACTACTGCGAGTGCTTCTTTCAATGATGACGCCTGTGCAAGCATTTGAGCCGGCGTTTTTTTCTCGGTACCGCTATTTTCATCTAAAGAGATAAACATAACTTTTGCTTTGTAGAAACGGTCGCCATTGTCATTAAAAAATAGTTCGTTGTACTTAGCCCGTTTTATATCGGAAATTGCAAACTCACCACTTATATATGGCTTTATTTCTTCAATGATGCGTGCCTCCGCCTCAGTAAAAGAGAGGGCATCCACTAAATAAGGCTCGGTAACTTTTTTTGCATGCCATTTTCGAGCACTTTTTCATAACTTACTTTACATTCAAACCAATTGTGCATAATAGTCAATATTTAAAATGTTAATACTTATTGATTCCAACCTAACGATTTAGATATTTCGGGAGTGAAGCCTCCCGCCAATTTTAATTTATCATTAATTAGGTTTATTAATTCTATTTCTTTTTCAGTTTCCGCACATGGGAGGAAACGGTACCATTTACAAAGGGTGAACCTATCTGCTATATTTATTTGTTCTATTGTTGGATATTACATAATTACATACGGTTAAAACTCGGTTCGCATTTGCTCCAAACGTTGTATTTGTTTTTAGTCTCAAAATAGAAATGTATTGCGGTTGCCTCCACGACATTCGATTCTTTGAATAGGAGCATTATGTCGGAATATTCCGGGCTGTTAAAATCGCTTTCAAGTTCGTAAAGTCGCGAGATAGATTTATAATCAAGGTCGCCCGCTTCGTTGCGTTGTATCATCATCATAGCAAGTTTATACATTGGGTCTTTTATCCCTTTCTCGCTATTCTTTACCCAATCTTGTAAGAACTCAACAAGCCTTTTTTCTGCAATGTCGGCACGCTCGTCAAATCCTTTAACCTTTGCGCCTTTCACTTGTATTTTAAAATCTTCATCCGATAATGTAAACCCCAATTGCTCGGCACTTTTCAATTTTCCATATTCGCTCATAATATCAAACCACGTTTCCGCCTCGCCGCGTAGCCATGTTTTAAAATCCTTTCCGGCTTCAACATAAGCCAAAAAGCGTTCTTTCACTCGTTTTACAAAATCGGCTCTTAACTTTTCGTAAGCCTCTTTTTTGTCGTTTTCGGCCTTTGCTTTTTCGGCTGATAACTTGCGGAATAATTCGTCTTTTTCCGCTTGTGATAAATTGTCTAAATTCATAATCTAAATTTTATTATAATTCACTTACATACTCTCTTAATTGGACTTGGTAAACTTCTTGCTCCTCCTTCTCAGTCTTTTGTAATTCATCGTATAACTCAGAATCGAAAATGTCGTTTATTGCATCTTGACACATTCTTTGCAGTTTTTCCGGCTTCACGGCGTCAAGTTCTACTTGCCCTAGTCCATCCCAGTTAGCCGTGCGGCTATCACCCTCTTTTGCCGGAGCGTGAGGCAAACGCCATTCAACGACTTGCTCATGTAGCAAAGCAATACGACGTACTTCTATGCTTTCGCAACCTAGATTTATAATATTTTCTTTGATAGCGCGCGGAATGTCCTCGCCGGAGGGGTCGTAATCTCCGAAATATAGGATAATTGGTATTTTTCCGTTGTCCTCTGCATCTTTGAAACGTTGTGTCGCTTCATTTAAGAACGTTAGAGACGGGTAACCCTTACAAGCCCCAAGGGCAACATCATTGTCGTAACATACGCTTTGAAAAACGCCCTGCAATGCTTTTTTCTCTATAAATATTTCCGGGTAATAGAGTTGATTCTCCCATCGGTTTTTTGAATAATATTTCATCCACGCGCCAATTTGTCTTTTAGCGTTTTCGATAGAATCGGTTAAGTCCGTGGTATCGGATTTTGTAACGCCTATCATTGCGCGGTCGTGGTCTGAGAACGAATCAAAGTCAACCAAGCCAGCCCACCGGGCCTCAATCATAGCACTAACGACACGTTTATAATGTCTTATACTGTTAGTCATACCAATAGAAACGAGTTGATAATGCAACCCACGGAGGGTTAAAATGCCCTTTTCGTAACGGCTAATTATTTCTAATGAGTTTTCCGTTATCCATTGTCTTGTAAATTCATCTTTCTTTGCCATACCCTTTAAATTATATAATCTGATTTACTGTAACTTGCCGATACCCGTTCACCTTTCATGTGGGCCAGTTTAATAATTAAGGCGTGATATTTCCCTATATAATGCGCCCATTGTTTCATTGGCAAGGGGCGAAGAGCAAACATTCCAAAAACTCAATCCGGTTTTCTACATCTGTTATTGTCAATTCCTTTTTCATTATAGCCCCTCCGTTACTTTTTTGAGTACCGACGACACCCACGCATCGGCCTCGTTATTTTCAAATGCTTTAATTACTGCTATTAGCTTATGTTCCGTGGCGTCATTCAACCGTTGAACGCCACATGCCCGGCACGCTATTTTCTTGGCTTGCTCCTTATCGCACTTATACCCGGAATGCTTGCAAAACTGATAAATGAGGAAAAACAACTTTTTGCGCTGGGCGTCGTTGCGATCGGTTGTTGTCTTGGCCTCTTTTTTCATTGCGTTTAACATAGAGAAATAAGCGGAGCGGCTCATATTGTACAACTCGTTTAGACTTTCCGTTTTCCCGTCGGAGTATTGGCGCACCCATGCCGCCTTTATATCCTCTTTGTAGGCCTCGTTATAATTGGCCGTCTTTTTCAGTAGGCCCCAAAAGGAACCATGAGAAACTTTGTTTTGTGTCGCTGTTTTCATAATGTTGCTCTTTGTTCTATCAACCAAAAAAAGCGGTGTATAAATTCCTCTTTTGAGCGACGTGGACTTAAAAAACGGATTGCAATGTGTGCCCGTTCTTGGTAAAAGGCCTCCGCCTCTAAGTCTTGCGCCTCTATATCGTATTTTTTGACCTCCGAAAGTCTCTCTATTGGCAAATCGAATTTTTGAAATATCGCTTTGTGTATCTCATTCTCAATAGTTTTAAACTCCGGCACCAAATCTTTGAGAGGGCGGATAATATCACCTATATAAGCCTCGGAGGCATCATGTAAAAGAGATATTAATCTTAGTTCCATATCGGAGCCCGTTGTTGCGTCCATGGCACAAAACCACTCAGTTAGTAGGCAATGTTCTGCAATAGAAAAATATTCGGGGGTTTGCCCGGAATAATGTCCTTTATTTGCCAAACCGGCCGCAATATCATCTATATGAATCATATAGGGTTTAGGGTCTGTCAAACTGAATTTAATTCTTGTTAGTGTTCTGAAACACCCGTCTGTTACTGCTTTTGTTGTCATATTATCAATGTTTTATTAATTATCACCCCAAAAAATCGCGCTTTTCTCCTCGTCAATAACCAACTCGCCACCGGGAGCGTGTCGGCTTGTTATAAATGCCGTTAGGCCCTTAACATGGAGTATGACCTTTGCTATTTTCTTTGCCATGCGGGCAAGTGCGCCGTATGGCTCTTTTCTTTCTTCATGCGCAAGGAGGATAAACAACTTATCCGGGAATGCGTCAATTAGTTTTTTCTTTAGTTCCGACGGGGTTATTTCATCTAAATACATTGTCAGATTGTCGATAATTACAACCCCCGTCCGTTTCTTTGTACCCTCGCCAAGTTCGTTTATAATGTCCTCCATTGGCAAGTATTCATCCCATTGCACCTTTACTGAGGTTGTTACACCAGCGCGGCGCATACCGTCCTTAAAACTTTCGTCCGTGCCCTCCTCCGCTGATATGTACCAAACCTTTTCACCCTTTGCCAAGTCCTTAGTCAAGAATCCGGCGAGCCATGTCTTGCCGTTCTTTTCCGGGCCGTATATGAGCCAACAACCCTTTCTCTCGGCTGGGCCGATAGCTTCCTTTAGAATAGAGCTATACAGTTTTACCAGCCGTTTGGGTTTCTTGTCAAATAGGTTTTGTGTTGATAAACTCCGCGCCATTATGCCTCCTTAATTATCGTGTAATAGTAAAAGAGCATCGGCACGCCTCAAACCGGTTGTGCGCCCGTTAATTTTCACCATACATTTTTTTACTAATTCGTTGAGTTTCGATTTGTTGTTTAGGTTTGGTTCCAAAACATCACGGATAAGTTTGTCGTAAAATGCTTGTTGCTGTTGTTCCTCTTTAGGTACCGCACTAC
>POVV01000330.1_pt1 | contig 34239 bp, 26 predicted proteins | sample 1560271 | NCBI WGS metagenome assembly POVV01 (sample SAMN08337232, study PRJNA429181) | Bioreactor metagenome, whole genome shotgun sequencing project. | biome: cows' rumen and soil; feature: anaerobic; isolation source: anaerobic chemostat enrichment culture, galacturonate as sole carbon... | reverse complement strand
TATAAATTTTTATTCATCTGTTGATAAAATCTGTATTTGTTATTTTTTTATTTCTTTACTTCAAAACCTCTTTTGTCGAGATAGTCTTTCAGCCGGTGCAGATAGGCTTCGTCTGGTCCGTCGAAGAAAGAAACACCCGAAGCACCGTTGTCGAATGCTTCGTCGAGTGCCTCTTCAAAGTCACCTTTGATATCGGGGAAGAACAGGCCGGCATATACCTTGGCACGACCGTTTACTGCCTCTACACTCTCCTTGACTGAACGACCGATCCATGCCGGTCCTTCGTTGTAGAATCCATTGTAGATCATCGGGAAGTAGGCATCGAGCGACCAGTTGCCCCAGTCCTGACGTACCATTTTGCGTGCCATCGACGGACCCGGGAATACGGCAGCCGAGATGTTCTTTCCATCGCCTTTCACCGCTTTGGTGATTTGGTCTACTACGCCTGTAATGGCATCGAGACGGAAGTTAATCCACGATTGGCTTTCCATCGGATATTTGAGTTCCAACGGATCTTGTCCGGTGATTTTCTTGAACTTCGCTCTGCATACCTCGCAGTAGCAATAGTCGTATTGAGGCAGTTCGGAGGTTTGCTCGATGCCGTAGTTTTTCCACAGGCTAACGGGCAACACTACGTCGGGGAAGCGCACATAGTCGAGGTGCACACCGTCTACATAGGGCTTGTTGGCCTCTTTCACATAATCTTCGGCCAGATATTGAGCCACACCTTCGTGGTTGGGACATAAGAAACGGTAGTAGTCTACGTATGCCGGTTTGTCGAACGACGACTCGCCGTTGCGGTTCACTGCGAACCAATCGGGGTGTACCTTTAGTAGTTCGGAGCGGTTCATGGTCCACTTCCAGTAGTGTGCCTCGAGTCCGGCTTCTTTGCACAGGCGATAGAGTTTTTCATCGTATCCCTCGAACATCACACCGCTGATGCCGCACTCTTTGAGCAGGGCAAACCATTGTTGGTATTCTTTGTCGCTCTTGTTTTTATTGATGCGCGTCCACAACCAGTTTTTGACTTGGCGTGCAGGGATCGGCTCTTTGCTGAAGCGTCCTTCCTGATTGATTACGTAGCGCACCTTTTCCTGTGGAAGCGTAATGCTCATCAGGTAAGTATTGGTAGTAGCTTCTACTGATATTTCAGCTCCTTGGGGCAACCCTTTCAGGTCGGCCTCTGTGAGGAAGAAATTCTCTTTCGCACGCAAGTAGTTCTTCTCTTTGGCATATTGGTCTTGTTGTGTGTAGAACATCGCCCAAAGCAGTTGGTAGGCTGCCATGTTGTACGGATAAGTAAAGGCCTCTTGGGTAGTGCCTACGGTATGATTCGAGAAGTAAACAAATCCCCAGCGGTCGGGCATGTGCATATCCACCTTTCCGGTGGGGCTCCATACCCAGTTCTCTTCGGGGCCACCGGCTTTGAGCCATTGTACTCTTGAGAAGTTGACGCGCCAGTAGTTGCCTGCTTGCAGCGGGTTGGTGAAGTTCTTGGTCAGTGCGGCGCGTGGGATGGCCATCTCTACTGTCCATTGGCGGTCGGTATCTTTCGACTTGTTGAGCGTTCCGTCACAGTAGATGGCGGTTTTCAATCCCGGACAGTCCCACTGTACGAGGAAGTTGCCACCGCTGCGGTACGGACGGTCGAGCATAAGGTCGAAGATGACTCCGCGTGCGTTGGTTTCAATCTCGTAGTATTGGTGTCCGTCGCCATCGGGATCGAGAAATACCTCGAAATCGTTGTCGTGGTAGATAATCGTATCACGTTGTGTCAGCCGAGCTTTGATGTCGGGCTCTTGCAAGGTGGCGGCTACGTACAGATAGGTATCGTCCCACAACATCTTGGCTTGTGTGTTGTAAATAGGTTTGGCAAATCCTTTGCCGCTGATATCGACAAAAGGGGTGGTTGACTCGGCATGCTGCCACGATGCTTCTTTTAGCTTACCATCTATTTTCAGCGTTTCGCCTGTACGGTAACAGACGTAACCCAATGGTAGAGTAAGGGTGCGCTCATACTTCGCCAGCAGGTTTTGTGCTGCTCCGGAGAGACTTACCAGTAAGGCCATAGCGGCCAAGAGAATTTGTTTTTTCATTCTTGTTATGGTCTATGTATTAGTTGCTTTCAATCACTTTGCCTACGCCTCGGTACAGTTTGATGGGGCCGTCGAGCAATACGGCTAGAACGGTGATTTCCTCATCTTGTACGCGTTCGGGCACATCGATATACAGGTTGCCAGGCACATCGCTCCAATAGTTCTTATTGTGTATCTTCCACGGTAGCATCGTTCCGTTACCCACTACCCATACGCGGTTTACCTTATTGATAAGTCCCTTCACCTCAATGGGGCCATTGGGGCGGTAAGGCAGGTAGAGATAGAGAATATCGCCCGCTTTATTTAGTGTGGTATATCCTTGAAAATGTTCGGTAGGGATGCCTGCACGAGTTTGGTAGATGGCTTCTTTGTGTTTGGCTGTCCATCGGCCGAATGCTTTGAGCGTGGCTACCTGTTCTTCGGGGATGGTTCCGTCTTCCTTCGGACCGATATCGAGCAAGAGGTTGCCGCCCATGCTCAGGCAGTCGACAAAGGTGCGCAGTAACATGGTCGGAGTTTTATAGTTACTGTCGGCATGTTGGTAACCCCACGAGTCGTTCATAGTCATGCAAAGCTCCCAATAACGGTCGGTAGGACGCACCACGGGTACTCCCTGTTCGGGGGTGGCATAATCGCCGTATCCTTGTATGCGCGAGTTGATAATGACTTCGGGGTTGGTAGAGCGAAGCAGTTCGACAATCTCTTTCGATTTCCATGCTTCGGCACTTTGTTCCCAATCGCCATCAAACCAATACAAGTCGGGTTTCCACTCTTTGTTTAGTTCGGTCAGTTGAGCGAAGTTGAAGGTAACGAAACGCGCCCAACGTTCGGGATCGTTCCGGTAGCGTACTTCTGTGCGGGTTTTGTTCGGATAGTCAGGGTGTGACCAGTCGAGCAGCGAATAGTAGAAACCGAGCTTCAATCCCTGTTTGCGTACCTCTTTTACAAAAGGAGAGATGAGGTCGCGTGCAGCAGGTGTTCCCTTTACGGTACTGAGTTGTCCGGCTTTGGTATTCCACAAAGCTACTCCGTCGTGGTGTTTGGTGGTGATAACCGTATAGCGTGCGCCGCTCTCTTTGATGAGATCGACCCACTCTTTGGGGTTGTATTTCGAGGCGGTGAAGCCTTTCATCTGGTTCATGTACTCAGAGTAGGGCAGGTAGTTGTTGTAAAACGACCAACTCTCCGATACGCCATTGACGGCATAGATACCCCAATGAATAAAAATACCTAACTTAGCCTGGTCAAACCACTCCATCCGCTTTTCGTGTGCGGGGCTTGTTAAGGTCTGTGCGTGAAGCCCAAAGCTCACCGAGAGCAGGCAGCACCATAAAACGATAGATCGATACATTTTCATTATAGTAAGATTCCTTTTATCAGGTTATAAGCATGTTAGCTATGCCGTGTTGATGCTACAAAGGTAGCTTTTTGTTGGCTAAACTCAAATCCTTTGGGTCTTTTAATTTTCATTTCTTCCTGTATCATCTATTTGATTACTTCGATTAGAAAAGACATGAAAGGAGAAACTTTTTTTCATATAATTATCATATCTTTGCGTACTTAATTGATAGTCAAATTATTCTAATAACACTAATTTACATATGCAATGACAAACACAATGAGAAAGGCTCTCTGTACAGCAGGAGCATTTGTAAGCACTGCTTGTTTATCGGTCACATGGGCACAAGATCGCCCCAATATTATTGTTTTCCTGGTCGATGACATGGGATTGATGGATACTTCGGTTCCTTTTATGACCGACGCACAAGGAAATCCCGTTCGCCAACCGTTGAATGATTGGTATCATACTCCTCAGATGGAGCGATTGGCTGCGCAGGGTATCCGTTTTTCTACTTTCTACGCACAGAGCGTCAGCTCGCCATCGCGTACCTCTATCCTTACCGGCCAGAATGCTACTCGTCATCGTACCACGAATTGGATCAACGCCGAAAGCAACAACCGTACCCCCTTCGGTCCGCCCAACTGGAACTGGAAAGGGCTTACACGTACCGATAAAGTCTATCCCCGCCTGCTGCAAGAAGCCGGTTATAAAACTATTCACGTGGGCAAGGCACACTTCGGTTGTCAGCATAGCGAGGGCGAAGATCCCAAGAACTTGGGCTTCGATGTAAACATAGCCGGTTCTTCCATCGGACATCCCGGAAGTTATCATGGCGAAAATGGCTACGGATGGATCAAAGGACAAAAAGCACGTGCCGTACCCGATCTGGAAGCCTATCACGGTACTTCTACTTTTTTGTCGGACGCATTGACTCTCGAAGCCGGTAAGGAGATAGCCAAGGCCGTAGCTGAGAAACGTCCGTTCTACCTCAACATGGCACACTATGCAGTGCACTCTCCTTTTGAAACCGACGAACGCTTCATCGGGCGATACACCGACCCTTCCAAGAGCCAGCAAGCCAAAGCTTTTGCCACGTTGATCGAGGGAATGGATAAGTCGCTAGGCGATTTGATGGACAAGCTTGTTGAATTAGGTGTAGCCGAAAATACCTTGATTCTCTTTTTGGGCGATAATGGAGGCGATGCTCCGTTGGGCGAAGCGGCCGACTATGGTTCTTCGGCTCCTCTGAAAGGTAAAAAAGGTTCCGAGTTTGAAGGTGGCGTTCGTGTGCCGTTTATCGTTTCGTGGGCAAGTGTCAATAAAAACAATCCGTTTCAGAAATGCCTTCCCATTGCTTCGCATAGTGTACAACCCCAGATGGGCACTGTGATGGATATCTATCCGACTGTTCTCTCTGTGGCAGGTGTCAACGTACCCAAAGGGTATGTGCTTGATGGAGCAAATCTGAAAACGTTGTTTAAAGGCAAAGCCGACCCAAGTCACCGACAGGAGTTCTTAATGCACTTCCCCCACGAACACAGGGGCAGTTACTTCACTACTTTCCGCAAGGGAGACTGGAAGTTGATCTATCACTATAATCCGCAAACACCCGAGAAACCCGATTGTGTGCTCTATAACCTGGCAAACGATCCGATCGAGTCGACTAATCTGGCACAAGCCGAACCTAAGAAACTGAAGGAGATGCTGACCGCTATGGTCGAACGATTGGATAAAGAAGGTGCTCTTTATCCCGTTGATAAGGATGGTAACGAATTGAGATGCAAGGGTATAAAATAAAAAAAAGGAGCAACGCCTTGCTCCAACCTTTGTTAACCTTAAATCTAATACTATGAAAAACACATTGCAAAGGTACGGCTTTTAGCGGGATCTCCAAATAAAACAAATAAAAACAGATGTTTTATAACATGCTTTAAGAAAATAGTGTGTATTGTTAAGAGATCGGGCGATATATCGAATAAGCGTTTACATTCTTTTGCTTACTCCTTGGTGTCATTAGTGAATCGTTTTGTTGTGAGTGTCAGCTTTAAAAATTATTTTTGTTACCAATTATGGCTACCTCAATAAAAACGGCATGATAAAATCAATACGAAAGATTGGCTATCTGATGATAGTCGCCTGTGCTCTTCCGCTTGCGGCTTTTGCACAAGAGAGTTATACACAGTATGTAAACCCCTTTATCGGTGCGGCCGACAACGGTCATACCTTTCCCGGAGCTTGTGTTCCCTTTGGGTTGATACAGACCAGTCCCGTGACCGGTGCAGTGGGGTGGAACTACTGTTCGGAATACATCTATAAAGATAGTCGCATCTGGGGCTTTACGCAAACCCATCTTAATGGAACGGGCTGTATGGACTTGGGCGATATTCTCGTAATGCCCGTAACGGCCGATAAGAACCGGAAAGACTACCGCAGTTCGTTTCGCAAAGAGACGGAGAGTGCCCGCCCCGGTTATTATACGGTAATGCTCGACGAGCCCGGTGTAAAAGCCGAGTTGACAGCTACCACCCATGCCGCCTATCACCGCTATACGTATCAAAAAGCCGATTCGGCTGCTGTGTTGGTCGACTTGCAGCACGGTCCGGCTTGGAACGAGAAGCAGTACCACTCGCACGTACTGGCTTGCGAGGTAAACTGGGAAAACGATCATACCCTCTCCGGTCATATCCGCAACAGTGTGTGGGTAACGAAAGACGTCTATTTCGTGATGGCCTTCAACCGCCCCATGAAACGGATGAAGAACCTACCCTTGCAAGAAACCGAACGCGGCAATAAAATGCTTCTTTCTTTTGATATAAAGCCCGGCGAAACCTTGGAAATGAAGGTAGCACTCTCTTCGGCTTCGGTCGAAGGAGCCGAGCGTAATATGCAGGCAGAGCTTCCGGGATGGGGGTTTGACAAGGTGGTGGATGCTGCCGACAAACACTGGAACAGCTACCTCTCTCGCATCGATGTAGAAGGCACGCCGGATGAAAAAACAAACTTCTACACTGCCTTTTATCACACTTTGATACAACCCAACAACATAGCCGATGTGGATGGAACCTACCGCAACGCCAAACACGAACTGGCCAAAGCCGAAGGAGGAGAGTATTACTCAACCTTCTCGTGCTGGGATACGTATCGTGCTGCCCATCCTTTTTATACCCTGCTCGTACCCGATAAGGTAGATGCATTTGTGCGCTCCATGGTGGCACAAGCCGAAGTACAGGGCTTTCTGCCTATCTGGGCATTGTGGGGACAGGAGAACTATTGTATGGTCGGTAATCATGCCGTTTCTATCGTAGCCGAAGCCTATCACAAAGGGTTCCGCGGCTTTGATGCCGAGCGTGCTTTTGCTGCTGTTAAGAACACCCAGACCGTTTCGCACAAGCTGAAATCGAACTGGGAAGACTATATGAAGTATGGCTACCTGCCTGCCGATAAAACACCTGCCGAATCGGTGTCTTCGACCTTAGAGTCTGTATATGATGATTATGCCGCCGCCGATATGGCACGACTGATGGGTAAGAAAGAAGATGCAGCTTACTTTGCCCGTCGTGCCGATTTCTATAAGAACCTCTTTGATCCTACAACGAAGTTTATGCGTCCGCGCAACAGCGACGGAAGTTGGAAAACACCTTTCAACCCCAGCGATCTGGCACATGCCGAAAGCTCGGGAGGCGACTATACCGAAGGAAACGCCTGGCAATATACCTGGCATGTACAGCACGATGTCAAAGGGTTGATCCGCCTGATGGGTGGCGAGAAACCTTTCCTTGCCAAACTCGATTCGTTGTTTACGATGGAGCTGAAAAGTTCTCTGGCAGATGTAACGGGGCTGATCGGGCAATACGCGCATGGCAACGAACCCAGCCACCACATCACCTACCTATATGCATTGGCCGGTCGTCCCGAACGTACACAGGAGTTGGTGCGAGAGATCTTTGATACGCAATACCTCAATAAACCCGACGGCCTTTGCGGCAATGACGACTGCGGACAGATGTCGGCTTGGTATATGCTGTCGGCCATGGGCTTCTATCCGGTCGATCCCGTTAGTGCACAATACGTGTTCGGTGCACCGCAGATGCCTAAGTTTGCATTGCGTATGCCCAACGGAAAAACCTTCACCATCGAGGCGCAGGGACTATCGAAAGAGAATAAATACGTGGATAAGATATACCTGAACGGTAAACTGTATAAGAAGAATTATATCGATCACTCGGAGATTGTAAAAGGAGGAAAGCTGGTTTATATCATGAAAGCCAGCCCCAAAGCAAAGGGTATAAAATAAAAAAAGGAGCAACGCCTTGCTCCAACCTTTGTTAACCTTAAATCTAATACTATGAAAAACACAGTGCAAAGATACGGGTTTTGAATGGATCTCCAAATAAAACAAATAAAAACAGGTGTTTTATAACATGCTTTAAGAAATTTATGTGGGTTGTTAAGAGTTTAGGCGAAGCTTATGCTTACATTTGTCTCATCATAACCTAATTTTATAGATGTATGAAAGAGGATATACGGATAGAAACAGAACGATTGCTGTTGCGCCCCATTACATTGGACGATACAGAAGCTATTTATGCGTACTCGAAAAATGAGAATGTAGGTCCCAATGCCGGTTGGAAACCCCATGAAAGCATAGAAGAGACCCGTGGGTTGATGGAAGTCATTTTTGTAGGACAGGAAGGTGTATTCGGCATCGTTCTCAAAGCAACCGGCAAACTTATCGGTACGATAGGTTTGGTCGAAGACCGCAAGCGGCAATACGACAAAGTCAAAATGCTCGGATATGCCATTGACGAAGCGCATTGGGGATGTGGATATACAACCGAGGCGGCAGCAGCATTGATTCATTATGGGCGGGAGGTATTGCAGCTTCGATTGATTTCGGTTTATTGCTATCCCTTCAATGAGCGAAGCAAGAGAGTGATTGCCAAATTGGGCTTTCACTACGAAGGTCGATTGGTGCTTTCCGAGCAGTTATACAACGGGGCGGTATACGATCATGAGTGCTATGCAATGGTGTTGGAGAATCAGCATGCAGGTTGACGGAATCAGTCCGAAGGTTCGATGGAGTTCGAAATTATTTGAAATGTAATGATATCTTTAAAATGAAACATATTCAATGGTTATGTACAGTTGCCTGTTTGGTGCTGTTATGTCTGCCTGCTCCGGTTCAGGGAGGTAAAAAGGAGAAAACAACCTCGCAGGAAAAATCAGTTTCTGTGCGAAAGTGGGTGCGGTCGGGTGTTTGGAACGAAGGTTTAAAGGCCAAACCGCATCAATCTACCCGTATGGCTGAGTTTAAAACCCAGTACGAAGCCAATACGGCGCAATGGCAAGCTGCTTTTCGCTGGTTGGCCACGCACGATTTAACAGCGATTGCGAAGGGGCGATACCCCATCGAAGGAACTTCATTGGTCGTTTCGGTCGAAGATAGTTTCAACGAGCCGTTGGCAAAAAGAGGCTCTGAAGCACACCGCAAACATATCGATTTGCAGTATGTGGTTAAAGGAACCGAGCGTTTCGGCCTGTTAGATCATGCTAGCTCTATACCTAACTGTGCTTATAACGAAGAGCGGGATGCTATTTACTATGACTTCGATCCTGCCAAAACAACTTTTATCGATTCTGTGCCCGGAGAGTTTTTTCTCTTCTTCCCCGATGATTGGCACATTGCCAAGATTGCTACCGATAAGGAGGATCAAAGCATTCGGGTGATTGTTATCAAACTCAACTATATTCCGGTGTAATTCCTCTTTTATCATATTTCTTTATAATTGATATACAGTGGTTTATGGAATTGATTTGATGCGTTGAAAGAGTACGTATTTAACACAGTGTTAATATACTATTTAACACTGTGTTAAATACGTATTCTTGTCTGGCAAGAATACGTACTCTTATAAATCGCTAATAAGTACCCTTACCGTGCGGCATGATAACAGAGAAATCTGTATCTTTGTCTTCTTAACGATGCAATCAACTATGCAATTTTAATATGGAAGAGAAGACGAAGGTATACAACGACATAGAACTGACTCCCATGATGAAGCAGTTCATCGAGCTCAAGGCAAAACACCCCGATGCAGTGATGCTGTTCAGGTGTGGAGACTTCTACGAGACCTATTCGACCGATGCAATCATAGCTGCCGAGATACTGGGTATCACCCTGACCAAACGCGCCAATGGCAAAGGAAAAACCATCGAGATGGCTGGTTTTCCGCATCATGCACTTGATACGTATCTGCCCAAACTCATTCGTGCTGGTAAACGGGTAGCCATCTGCGATCAGCTCGAAGATCCTAAACTGACAAAGAAACTCGTGAAGCGAGGCATTACCGAATTGGTTACGCCGGGGGTTTCGATCAACGACAATATACTTAATTACAAAGAAAATAATTTTCTTGCTGCGGTTCATTTCGGTAAAACGGGATGCGGCGTAGCCTTTCTCGATATCTCCACGGGTGAGTTTATGACGGCCGAAGGCAGCTTCGACTACGTGGATAAACTGCTCAACAACTTCGCCCCCAAAGAGGTACTCTTCGAACGAGGCAAACGAGGCATGTTCGAGGGTAATTTCGGAAGCAAATTCTTCACCTTCGAGCTCGAAGACTGGGTGTTTACCGAAACCAGCTCGCGCGAGAAACTGCTGAAGCACTTCGAAACGAAGAATCTGAAAGGTTTTGGTGTAGAGCCTTTGAAGAACGGTATCATCGCTTCGGGCGCTATTCTTCAGTACCTCACCATGACGCAACATACGCAAATCGGACACATCACCTCGCTCTCGCGCATTGAAGAGGACAAGTACGTGCGTCTGGACAAGTTTACCGTGCGCAGTCTGGAGTTGGTTGGCAGCATGAACGATGGCGGTAGCAGCCTGCTAAACGTAATAGACCGTACCATTAGCCCCATGGGAGCTCGTTTACTGAAACGCTGGATGGTTTTTCCACTGAAAGAAGAGAAACCGATCAACGACCGCTTGAATGTGGTCGAGTACTTCTTCCGCCAACCCAACTTTAAGGAGCTGATCGAAGATCAGTTGCACCTGATAGGCGACTTGGAGCGTATCATCTCGAAGGTAGCCGTTGGCCGTGTATCGCCCCGCGAGGTGGTGCAATTGAAGATTGCCCTGCAAGCTATCGAACCCATTAAGCAGGCTTGCCTCCAAGCCGACAATGCCAGTTTGAATCTCATAGGCGAGCAATTGAACCTCTGCCTGGCTATTCGCCAGCAAATAGAGAAGGAGGTTAATAACGATCCGCCGCTGCTGATTAACAAAGGAGGGGTGATTAAGAGTGGAGTCAATGAAGAGCTCGACGAGTTGCGCCAGATTGCTTATTCGGGCAAGGACTATCTCCTTAAGATACAGCAGCGCGAAAGTGAACTGACGGGCATTCCGAGTTTGAAGATTGCCTACAACAGTGTGTTTGGTTACTACATCGAGGTGCGCAACATACACAAAGACAAAGTGCCGCAGGAGTGGATTCGCAAACAGACATTGGTCAATGCCGAGCGATACATTACGCAGGAGCTAAAGGAGTATGAAGAGAAGATTCTGGGTGCGGAGGATAAAATTCTGGTACTCGAAACGCGCCTTTACAACGAACTGGTGCAGGCGTTGAGTGAGTTTATCCCTGCGATACAGATCAATGCCAATCAGATAGCACGCATCGACTGTTTGCTCTCCTTTGCCAATGTGGCGCGCGAGAACCGTTACATACGTCCTGTGATTGCAGATAGTGATGTGCTCGATATTCGGCAAGGACGGCATCCGGTGATTGAGAAGCAATTACCCTCGATATTCGGCAAGGACGGCATCCGGTAATCGAGAAGCAACTACCGATAGGCGAGAAATACATCGCCAACGATGTAATGCTCGACAGCTCCACGCAGCAGATCATTATCATTACCGGTCCGAACATGGCGGGTAAGTCGGCCTTGTTGCGCCAAACGGCACTGATTACGCTGTTGGCACAGATCGGCTCGTTTGTACCTGCCGAACAGGCGCACATCGGTATGGTCGATAAGATATTTACCCGTGTGGGAGCGAGCGATAACATTTCGGTAGGAGAGTCGACCTTTATGGTCGAGATGAACGAAGCGGCGGATATCCTGAACAACGTCTCTTCGCGCAGCCTCATTCTATTTGATGAGTTAGGGCGTGGCACATCGACCTATGATGGTATTTCGATTGCCTGGGCCATTGTGGAGTACATTCACGAACATGCCAAAGCCAAGGCACGCACGCTCTTCGCTACACATTATCACGAGCTGAACGAGATGGAAAAGACCTTCAAACGCATCAAAAACTACAATGTATCGGTCAAAGAGGTCGACAACAAAGTGATCTTTGTGCGCAAGCTCGAACGGGGCGGGAGCGAACACTCCTTCGGTATCCACGTGGCTAAGATGGCGGGTATGCCGAAGAGCATTGTGAAACGTGCCGGTGATATTCTGAAGCAGTTGGAGGCCGACAACCGCCAGCAAGGCGTATCGGGCAAACCGTTGAAGGAGGTGGGCGAGCATCGCGATGGGATGCAGTTAAGCTTCTTCCAACTCGACGATCCTATTTTGTGTCAGATACGCGACGAGATATTGAACCTCGATGTGAATAACCTGACTCCCCTCGAAGCACTGAATAAGCTGAACGATATTAAGAAGATTGTGAAGGGGAAATAAAACTCCCCCTTTTACTTTACCACAGTTTGCAAAGCCATGCGTTGACGGCTTCGAGCATACGGGGCGAACAAGTCTGTTCGATGGTTGCATATTCGGCTGGTAAGCCCGTGTTGCACTCTTGAAAGAGGTGATTCAGGTTTTCCAACTCGATGGTGGTAACTCGTTTGTTGCCGTTACTCTCGATGCTGCTTTGAATACGCGACAGGTTCTCTTTGGGAGGTACTTGCAGGTCTTTGCTTCCGTTGAGTGCCAGTACCGGGCAAGTGACTTTGCGTAGATACGCTGCCGGATCAAAACGTAGCAGGTAGACGAACCACGGCGTGGTAATCTGCTCGCTAATGGCGGTTATCTGTTCTTTGGGCAGGCTTCCCAAAGATGCGTTGGTAAGGTAGCGAGCCACCGAATCACGCAAGGAGGCTCCGTTGTCGGTCGTTTGTGTAATGAGCTGATAAGCGCCCGTCATGAACTGTCGCGAGGATGCTACCTGCATCGCATTATAACCCATCTTCTCCTCGATCCGTTGCTTCTGAAGCAGCATCAATTCGTCTCCCTTGATGCCTATACCTGCCAGCAGAACGATGAAGCCGATTTCTTTCGATGCCGAAGCAACCATAGGGGCAATCATCCCTCCTTCGCTGTGACCGATCAGTCCGATCTGCTTGGGGTTGATCTCCTTTCTTGTTCGAAGGTAGGCAACTGCACTGGCAGCATCTTCGGCAAAGTCTGCTGTGGTAGCTGTATCAAAATTGCCTGTCGATCCGGCTACTCCGCGGTCATCGTAGCGTAGTACGGCTATTCCGTTGCGCGTCAGGTAGTCGGCAATCACTAAAAAGGGTTTGTGTCCGAGTATCTCTTCATCTCTGTTCTGCTTACCGCTACCCGTGATGAGTACGGCAACCGGGAAATTGCTTCCTGTTTGCGGCAAGGTCAGCGTTCCGGCCAGCTTCACGCCTGCTTTAGGGTTCTCGAATGTTACTTCTTCCGAATGGTAGGGGTAGGGAGCAATAGGTTCCTGCGGGCGGTTTGCTCGAATGCTTTCGCTGCTTTTCGATAGTTCGAGAGGGAGCGATAAGCCGCCTTGTACGAAAGTACCTTTGATTTGATTATTCTCGTAAGTGCCCGTATATTTGATTTGGGCGGCGGCTACCTCGAGGGTCAGTGTGGGAGCATTGAAAGTTACGAGGCTAACGGGTATGCCTTTGGCACCCTGATCGGGACTATCCATCGTAGCGGTATATCCGTCGGCTTTGGGTGAGAGGTGGAAGACGAGTCTGAGCTTTCCCATCGGCAGTTGCAAAGTGCCCAGCCATTGTCCGCTTAGGTCTTGTGCCGAAAGGGAGACTCCGAAAAGAAGCAAAAGGATGGATGTAAAAAGTGTGTGGGTTTTCATAAGAATCGGTTGATTTAAGTGGTTACGGTAATTGCTTATTCGTTTAGGAATTCTTCCACTTTCTTAAAGAAGAGTGTGAAGTGGTGTCCGTCTATGAATCCGTGATGAACCGTCATTGCGATGGGCATTACCAGTTTATTGTCTCGGACAACGGCTTTGCCTGCATTCATGAGCGGATAGTTGCTGCCGTGCCGGAACTCTTGTGTGGCTGTAATGGAAGTGAAATACAGGTCGGGCGTGGCGCTGAGCAGTATTATGTCAAAATCATCGTTGTCGGCTCCTTGCTCTTCCGAAGAATATGGCTTGCTTTCTGTAGGCAGGTGTTGGATAATGGCTTGTGCCTCCCGGTAAAAAGTGGCAAAGTCTTTATGATAAGGGATGCGTACGGTATGGAAATGCCCCTGCTCGTCGACCTTAATCGGAGTGAGTACATCGATCTTGTCGTAGTACACTACATTTCCGCTGCGATCAATGCGGAAACGGAATTCCTTCACCTCATTGGCTGCATTCAGGATCGCATACAGGTAGTGCAGAAAGAAGGATTGCCCTCTCTCTTTGGCACGTGCCTTAGCTCCTCCACAGGCAACTTCGGAAGTGATGGAGATGGTCGGATTGATAAAATCGCGGAAGAAATTGTAGTTGTCCTTTCTCTCCCACGTCTCTATGTCGATCAGGTGTTTCATTTCTTCTTCTTGCCGTAAAAGAACATGCAGTAAAGTCCTATCAGCACGAAAGGTACGCTCAACCATTGACCCATGTTGAAGGTCATCTGGTCTTCGAAGCCCACTTGATTCTCTTTCAGGAACTCAATAAAGAAGCGGAAAGTGAAGATAGCTGTGAGGCAAAGACCGAAGAAGAAGCCACGGTGAAGTTTCTTATTGTAATTCTTATACAGGAAGATCATCACCAAGAACAGGATGAAATAAGCGATTGCTTCGTACAGTTGAGCAGGGTGTCGAGGGATCATATCTACTCGTTCGAATACGAATCCCCAAGGTGCATCGGTTGCTTTGCCGATAATCTCGGAGTTCATCAGGTTGGCCAAACGGATGAAGCAAGCGGTAATGGGAGTTGCGACGGCAATCATATCGACTACATCCATGTAGTTCATCTTGGTTTTGCGGCAATAGAGCCAAAGAGAGATGATTAATCCCAGTGTACCGCCATGGCTGGCCAACCCTTCGTATCCGGTGAACTTCCACCCACCGTCGGGAAGAAACTTAACCGGAAGAATCATCTCCCAGAAGTGATTCAGGTAATAGCCGGGATCGTAGAACAGGCAGTGACCCAGACGTGCACCGATCAGGATGCCGAAGAAGCAGTAAAAGAACAGCGGTTCGAATTTCTTCTCGTCAATTTTCTTATCGCGGTACTGGTAATGCACAACCATATAGGCCAAGCCGATGCCAATGGCCCAAAGCAGGCCGTAATAGCGTATCGAAATGGCACCAAACAGATTGAACAATTCTGGATTCGGATTCCAGTTGATGGATAATAAGAGGGTATTCATAAGCTATCTTTGTGTTAAATGAATTTCTTGGCTACTTCTCTGTATGTAGGCACATCGACTCCGTGTGCTTCGGCTTCGGCAATCAGGTCGAACAATAGCCCTTGTATTTCCGAGTCATTGCCTTTCTGCAAGTCTTTCTGCATGGAGGCGGTACTCTCCGGAGCGAGCTTGTCGATGATCTTGAGGTTGTACGTTACTACATCTTCGGGAAACACAATACCGAGTTTCTTGCCCAATGCAGCACTTTCGCCCGACAGTCCGATAAAGGTATCTCGTATCTGTCCCGGCTTTTGTACTTCGCCCATGGGTACGTTGTAGTAAGCACCCGTTACCGCCATTGCCGAGATGAACGACCATTTAATGAATGTGTCGCGATCTATATCCGGCGACAGATCGGCTTTAATACCGCTTTCCTGCAACTCTTTTTGTACGCTTTGCAGTACTTCGGGAGCTATATCAGTTCCTTTGTGGGCACCATACACGATGCGGAAAATCTTTCCCATCTGTGTTACTTCTCCTACTCCGGATACAAAACCAACGATGTAAATACACCCATCGAGTACAGTTGCCTCGGGGGCTAACTGCTGTATGCGCGGACCGGTACCGTATACATTGAGTATCGGAATCACCAGGGTTCCTTCGTGCGAAGCTCTGCGAATCAAGTCGATGATGGAGCCGATGGAGTATCCTTTTACGCAGACGAATATGACATCTGCCTTTTCATTATACTCCTCGGCTCTGCATGCCTTGACAGGCAGTACTTGTTCGCTTTTGAGATCGGACTTCAATCTGAGCCCATGTGCTTGTATCGCTTCGAGATGTGCTCCGCGAGCGATACAAGTAACATCTTTTCCGGCTAGAAACAGAAAGCCGGCTATGCTACCGCCAACGCCTCCTGTTCCTATGATGAGGTATTTCATTGTTTTTTGGTTATACGTTGAAACGGAAGTGCATGATGTCGCCGTCTTGCACGATATATTCTTTACCTTCAACACTTAGTTTACCTGCCTCTTTAACGGCAGCTTCCGAGCCATATTGCAAGAAGTCTTCGTATTTGATTACTTCGGCGCGGATGAAGCCTTTTTCAAAGTCGGTATGAATTACGGCTGCACATTGCGGAGCTTTCCAGCCCTTTTCGTATGTCCATGCACGTACTTCCTGTACACCCGATGTGAAATAGGTTTCGAGATTCAATAGCTTATAGGCCGATTTGATAAGACGGGCAACACCCGACTCCTCCAAGCCGATCTCGGCAAGGAACATCTGACGGTCTTCGTATGTTTCAAGTTCTGCGATATCCGATTCGGTCTTGGCAGCTACGACAAGGATTTCTGCGTTTTCGTCTTTGACTGCTTCGCGTACCATCTCTACGTATTTATTGCCGTTGGCTGCGCTTGTTTCGTCTACGTTGCAAACGTACATGACCGGTTTGCTGGTAAGCAAGAAAAGCTCTTGTGCAGCCTTCTGCTCGTCTTTCGAGTCGAAGGTAACGGTACGTGCCGACTTGCCTTGTTCCAAAGCAGCTTTGTACTGTATCAGTACGTCGTACATCAGTTTGGCTGCCTTGTCGCCACCGGTTTGTGCCTGTTTTTGTACTTTCTGAATACGGCTGTCGATGGTATCGAGGTCTTTGAGTTGCAACTCGTAATCAATGATCTCTTTGTCGCGCAAGGGGTTGATACTTCCGTCAACGTGCACCACGTTTTCATCGTCAAAGCAACGCAATACATGGATGATGGCATCTGTCTCACGGATATTGGCCAAGAACTTATTACCTAATCCTTCGCCTTTGCTGGCACCTTTTACCAATCCGGCAATGTCTACGATCTCCACCGTAGTGGGGACAATGCGATTGGGGTGTACCAATTCTGCTAATTTATTCAGTCGTTCGTCGGGTACGGTAATTACACCTACGTTCGGTTCGATTGTACAAAAAGGGAAGTTTGCCGCTTGTGCCTTTGCATTCGACAAACAGTTAAAAAGCGTCGACTTGCCTACGTTGGGAAGTCCGACGATACCACATTGTAAAGCCATTCTATTATTATCGTTTTATATATTATCAGCTGGTATAGAACAGAACTTTTGTCTGCTTTATGGCTGCAAAGATAACGATTCTTTTAAAAATAAAGATTATATGGTTGGAATTCATTCGTATTAGATGACTATCAGTCTCTTCAACTCCTTGGCCATACGCTCGTATCCTTTTTCGTTCGGATGCAATCCGTCACTAAACAGAGAGAGGTTGATTACCCCGTTCTTGTCGGTCAATGCCGGTGTGAGATTCACATAGGTTACTCCACTTGCGACCAACTGCTGTTGCAGGCGCTGGTTGAAGGTGGCTACCCGTTTTTCCATTCCTTTTCGGGGTAAGATGCCTACGATGCACAGCTTAGCTTGCGGTTGGCGGTATTGAATAGCCTTAACGACTTGTTGCAGTCCTTCGATAATCTCCTCGTCACTGTTCATCTCGAGGTTGTTCGTACCAATCATCAGAAAGATTTGTTTGGCCTGATAGCCATCAAGTTCGCCATGATAGATACGCCAGAGTACATTCTCCACTCTGTCCCAGCCGAAGCCGAGGTTGCGGACAACCTTGCCTTTGAATAGCTTCTCCCAAGCCTTTGCACCCGACTGCTTGGGAGCTACCGGCTCACCTGCCCAATAGTGGGTGATGGAGTTACCGATCATTACTATTTCGGGTGCTTGCTCTTTGTTTAGTTTCAGTATCTGTTCGTGGCGCTTGTTCCACTCGTACATATCCGGTTCGCGGCGCTGTTTGCAAGGTGTACAGGTGCTGAGGCTTTTGCTCTCTTCGTGCAAAATCTCTTTAATTTTTCGGGTGTAGCTGTCGGCATATTGTTGCATACCTAAATCGTTGGGGTGCACTCCCTCTACGGCAGCATCGATAGATAGGCCGATCTCCTCTTTGGTGAGGTAATAGATCTGGGATACTCCCTCCTTTTGAAGTGCTTCGTATGCTCTGCGTAACTCTACGTTGGCTACCTTATAAGAGGTTTCCGTCTCTTTGGAGGTAAGGTCGTTGGTATATCCGGCGTGTTCTACCAGCAGGATAGGAGCCTGGCTCTGTTTGCGTAAGATATCGACTCCCTGGAGTGTACGATCATAAATGAGTTTGGACGCCTCTTCGCCGGGAAGGTTAGGCATGCAGTCGATGATGTATAGTTTGGCATCTATCTCGGCAAGCAATTGAAACAGTTCGGTTTCGAGCTTTCCGTTTCCAGAGAAACCCAGATTGATAACCGGATGTGCTGTCTGGCGACTTACGATGTTGGTCCATGCCATCCCCGGACGCGAAGCGCAAGCTCCCTGTGCGATGGAAGTGCCATATACGACCAAGGGTTTTTCGTTCGAAACAGGAAGAAAACTGAAGGTTGATTGGGCTGGTACGCCTATCTCCAACCACGAAACCGAGTTGTAAAGAGGTAGAAAAAGGCGGTATTCGTATCCTTGTTCGTGTCGGCTCTCATAAGATAGCTTGCTGTAGGTATAGGTCACCGTATCGCCAAACGCAAACTTGGCTCCGCACCAACGTTGACGTCCGTCGCTGTCGATGGCATACAAATCGACTCCCGATACTCCTGTCGACGGCATGTGAGGCATTGAGAATCCTCCTCTGACTGTATATCTCACTTTGATTTCGGGTGCATTGGAGTAGAACGACACCGATAATCCGGCACTCTCTCTGGATAGGTTCCAAAGCGGGGTGCGTACTTTGTCTTTGGCACGCTGAGGCAGGCGGTCGTACGTATCTTTTGTCTCTTCGTTCCAGGCTCGTCCGGCAATGGTGGCGAAGTTTTGTTTCAAGGGGTTTTCCCACTTGGTTTGTGCTTGTAGAGCTATGCCACAAGTAAGCATGGCTAAGATGATAAAGCTGTGTTTCTTCATGTCTATAAAGGAAATTAAAATGATATTTGGTTACTGTTTAATCAGTTTGCTTATTTCCTCGCCCCATACCTGATATCCGGCTGTGGTTAAGTGAATATAATCGCCTCCGTACAGTCCGTTTTTCATTGTGCCGTCCGTTTCAATGAACCATTTGGTGGGGTTGACATACTCGATTCCCTTCCACTTTGTGCGTGCCAGTAGTTGATGAATTTTATTACACTTCAACCGGATGGCACTGTTGCCCTCTTTACCCGAAGGGAGCAGGCCTAACAGGATGATTCGTGTATCAGGTAGCTGCTTGCGTGCCTCTCGGGCTACTGCGATAATACCTTCTGCTACATGCTCGGGCGTTTCGTTTTCGCCGATCAGGTCATTGATTCCAATGGCAATGATTGCATTTTGCGGATGGCTGCGGTGATAGTTGCCATAGCGAATGCGCCACAATAGGTTTTGCGTACGGTCTCCGGATATGCCGGCACTTTCCCATTGATCCTTGCCTATGATGCTATCCATGACAGACTTTCCGGGCTTGTAGCTGACTGCTTTTCGGTTCCCTCCCCAGCCTTGGGTAATGGAGTTACCGAGTAGGAGCAGCTTTAAATGCTTTCCTTCGAGTGTGGCGGTGATATCATTTGCTACGCTGTGCCACTCATTCCCCTCTACCCATCCGGCTGCCGATCGATATTCATTGCCGGGAACAGCATGCGTACATTGATTACGCTCTCTGCCTGTAGCGCTCAGTATAAAGCGAACGATAGGTGCCGGGTTGTTGAGCGAATGTGGGTGGTGACCGATACCGGGCTTATGAATAACGGTTAAGTGATAGTGCTGCTTTTGCAATCTCTCTTCAAAGATAGACGTGTTTTCGGCTACCGGAACTACCTCGTCGGCATCGCCCACCACGTGTATCACCGGTATGCCGGCTTTGGCAATGACCGCTGCGCAGTCTATCGGGTTCTGTTTCCAGTTTATCGCTTCCTGTTCGTTGGCAAAGCCATAGGCTGTTAGTAGCCGGCGCGTATCATCTGCAGATCCGGCCGATGTTCCTTTTCCCATTGGCCAGCTTTTGATGTCCATCACAGGAGCATCGGCATAGATGCATGCTACCTTCTCCGGGTTTTGTGCCGCCCAGTTGTAGACGATCAGGCCTCCACGGCTCATGCCTTCGAGTGCTACTTGTTTGTGGAAACCGGCTTTGTGCATTCGCTTGTAAAAGCTGTTCCAGCGGGCTACTGCTTTGGGCGATCCGTATAGGTCGGCTACGTCACAGTACGCTATATGAAAGCCATTTTCAAGCATATCGATGTCTGTTTGTGGCTCGTGATTCCAGAAGCGTGCACGAATCATCCACGGTTTGCCGATGGCTTCGGCATGTGGTTTCACTACAAAGCATGTGGTTCCGTCGTTAGTGAACTCATACCCTTGATACCCATGAAAATTAAATCTTTTCGCATCTTTTAGCTGTAAGGCATGAGTTAGATCTTTTCCGGCAGCCGATGGTAGTGTTAAGTATCCGTATATCTTTTGGGCTATTTTTCCGGCTCCGATAGAAGAAGGGTGTAGCTTATCGGGCATCAAACTCGCGTCCCACTGATTGCCGAACAGATGAAAGAGATTGATAACCTCTACGTTGTTGTTGTAGGCTACTGCTTCGACTGCGGGTCGGATGAAAGTTTCTATCTGGGTGTTGCTTATGCTTTCTTCGCCCGGTAAGAAGCAACGTACAGGCGTCAATAGAATAATGCGTGGGTGCGACTCTAATTTTCGGTAGCTCTCGATAAGTGCTTGGTAGTCGGCTTTAAAATTATCGTAAAATGGTCGGTTTTGAGGCTTGGAGTCGTTGGTTCCCAATTTAATAAGTACGATGTCCGGCTTAAACGCTTTTGATTCTTGGTACGCACCGGTCTGGATGTAGGGTGAATTGCCTTTCGAAAGGAGTGTGGTGCCCGATACACCAAAGTTTCTTACTTCGTAGTTATCTCCTAAATACGCTTGCAACTGAGCCGGATAGGCATTCTTCTCCCGGTTTGCAATTCCTGCTCCGTAGGTAATGCTGTTGCCCACGCAGGCCACGCGGATGGGTGCTGCGCATACTTCAATGGCGCAGCAAAGCATCAGGTAGAATGAAAATAGTACTCTGTTCATAAGGTTAATTAATATGTGATAATGGTTATTGTTTATTTCTGAAAGCTCCATTCTGCAATGCCTATTCGCGAAGCATTGTCTACCATTCGTGTTGCTTTCACAACAATGTATTGAGTCGTAACCGGAGCGAAGCGCACTGCTTGTGCTATCGGATTACTCTTGATATTCGAGAACTCACCTTTGGCAATCAACGTTTGCGGCTTTCCGTTTTTGGATGCAGTATATACTTCATAGGAGGAGATGAGCCCCGTAGGATACTCTCCCTGATCGGGTAAATAGGTTAGTGAGGAGATGGTTTGTGCTTTCTTCAGATCGAAAACGACGGTGTTTCCTTTGATAAAACAAGTCGTAGCAGGATTTTGGTCATAGACCTTTTGGGTTTCTGTTGCAGTGACGCCTTTTAATAAATACGGTATCGTCGATGGTACAGATGCCGCAACCGTCTCTTCCCGATCTTTGTTCCGTTGGTCGGATGCGGCAAAGTAGGCTTCTACGTTGTTAATGGTCAACGGGCCGCGGGCGTCGGTGAAGTGAATGCGTAGCTGCTCAGCTTCGACGGTGGGGAATCGCAAGATGCGTTTGTATCCGATGGTAGTCGTCTCTTCGCCGGTATCGATGGTTTGCCACTTACCTTTCGTGTAAGCATCGATTGTGAATGCTTTCACGCGTTGTCCTAAAGGGATATACTCTTGAATAAGAACGCGGTTGAGAAGCGTCGGCTTCTTAAATGCGAAGGTTAGCGAAGCCGATGTCACGCCGTCTGCCGTAGCCCAATAAGAGTCGTAATTACCGTCGGACACATGGGCGGGCGACCACTCTGAAGAGCGACTGTTGCTTCCCTGTGGCACGATACCGGCTAAGAGGTTTTCGCTCAAATCGGACAAGATTTGCTGATGATACGCTACAGCCCGTGTGGAGTCGATCGGGTTGATGCGTCCGGTACGGTCGACTGGAAAGTTTAGCAAAAGCGTAGCGTTGTGTCCCACGCTTCTGTAATAAAGATCGGTAAGATGTTCTACGCTCTTTACCTTGTCGTCTTCATTGGCATGATAGAACCAACCCGGACGAATCGATACATCGCACTCGGCCGCTACCCATTGATTGCCATCGGCATGTCCATATTGTAATTCGCGATAGTTTGCATAGCCGGGATAGACTTCGCCTTCGCGCAGAAACGACCAGTTGGTTTCTCCGGCATAACCGTTTTCATTGCCTACCCACCTACAACCGGGGCCACCGTCTGAAAACACAATAGCTTGCGGTTGTACTTTATCCAGTAGGCGATAGATGCGGGGATAATCGTAATATAGCTTCCTGTCAATGGAGCGGGAGTTCTTCGCACCACCATACCAGCCATCGCCACCATTGGCCCCGTCGAACCAAACCTCGAATACCTCGCCGTAGTTGGTCATCAGCTCGGCAAGTTGCTTGTGGAAGTATTCTACATACTCGGGGGTACCATAAAATGCTTGGTGGCGATCCCAAGGCGAAAGGTAAACGGCAAACTTGATTCCATATTTCTTGCAGGCATCGGCCAGTTCCCGCACCAGATCGCCTTGTCCGTTTTTCCAAGGCGACTGCTTGATGCTGTAGTCCGTATATTGTGTAGGCCAGAGACAGAATCCGTCGTGATGCTTAGCAGTCAGGATGACACCCTTCATGCCCGACTTGACAAATGTCTGCACCCATTGTTCGCAATCCAGATGGGAGGGATTGAAGAGCTTGGGATCGGCATCTCCATATCCCCATTCTTTATCAGTAAAAGTGTTGAGCCCAAAGTGTACGAAGGCATAGGTTTCCATTTTCTGCCAATCAACCTGTTTTTTTTCGGGGATAGGTAAGAGGGGAGATACAGGTGCAACGCCCTTTTCGCGAGGTAGGGCCGATGCGGTTACGCTTATGCATAAGCAACAGGCGAGTAATAAACGCGATAGTAATGTAGTGTTTGTCATACGGCAACTTTTATTAGTGGTGATCATGTTTTAGCTCTTTTTCGGCTATTTCGTCTCAAAGATATTGGTTTTTCTTCAAACCATCCCTCACTCATAGTATGAATTTACCATAAGTATGGTATTTCTAATGAACTAAAACCCAGCTATCTTTGTCCTATTATAAAAACAATAAAACAAAGGTATGGGAAAGATTGCAAAAAAACTGACTGATTTGGTTGGAAACACTCCGCTACTGGAGTTAAGTAATTACAATGAGAATAAACACCTCAAAGCGAAACTGGTGGTGAAGCTCGAATATTTTAATCCGGCAGGAAGCGTTAAAGACCGCATCTCGCTCGCGATGGTTGAGGATGCCGAAGCCAAGGGGGTACTTTTACCCGGTGCTACCATCATTGAGCCTACGAGTGGAAATACTGGTGTGGGACTCGCTTTTGTGGCAGCCTCCAAAGGCTATAAGTTGGTATTGACCATGCCCGACACCATGAGCATGGAGCGTAGAAACCTCCTGAAAGCGCTGGGTGCCACCTTGGTTTTGACTCCCGGTGCCGAAGGAATGAAAGGAGCGATTGCCAAAGCCGAAGAGCTGAAAGCAGAGACACAAGGTGCTGTTATCTTGCAGCAGTTTGAGAACCCTGCCAATCCGGCTGTGCATGTGCGCACTACGGGACAGGAGATATGGCGCGATACAGACGGTGAGGTAGCCATTTTTGTGGCCGGTGTGGGTACAGGCGGTACCGCGAGCGGTGTAGGCAAAGCGTTGAAGGAACATAATAAAGAAATTAAGATCGTAGCTGTTGAGCCTACCGATTCTCCCGTACTATCGGGTGGTAAGCCGGGGCCTCACAAGATTCAGGGAATTGGTGCCGGGTTTGTTCCGAAAACCTATAACCCCACTATTGTCGATGAGATATTGCAGGTAACCAATGACGATGCCATTCGCACCAGCCGTGAGCTGGCAGCCCAAGAAGGCCTGTTGGTGGGCATCTCTTCGGGAGCGGCTGTGTATGCAGCTACGGAGTTGGCAAAGCGCTCCGAGAATGCGGGTAAAACAATTGTAGCGCTCTTGCCCGATACGGGAGAACGCTACTTGTCTACTCTCTTGTATGCCTTTGAGGAGTATCCGCTTTAGTGTGGTACGGCATACTCTTTTGCCGATACCTGATCGATAGGTATTTCCCATATCTTCACATTACGGACAGCCGGTTCTGAGTATATAAACTCCCGGCTGCTGTACTGTTTCATGATGATGTTGAGTGCTTCGCGCTTGTGATCCATGTCGTCAATGAACTCCACGTGCCCCCTGCAAATAACACTTTTCGCCTTCATTCGGTAGCTGCAAGCCACTTTGGGGTGTTGAAACACTAATTCGTGGTCGACACTGAACGTTACACACACCCTGTTGTTGTGTGCCAGCATATCAATGCTACTGCCTGTTGGCCCCGAATGCAAGTAGATAACCCCGTTGCGATAGCCAAAGTTCATGGGAATTACATACGGGTTTCCTTCTAGGTCGGTGATGCCGACAAAGCAGATGTCGCAGCGGGAGATAATCTCTTCTACCCGCTGTTGATCTTCTATGATGATTGTTTTCATTTATACCAGTGTAAAGTCCAATTGTTTTTTCTCCAGATTGGCGCGTGCCACCTTGATCGTAATCGAATCGCCCAGACTGTATAGCTTATTCTTACGGCGTCCGCGCAAGCAGTAGTTCTTGTCGTCAAACTCGTAGTAATCATCGTCAAGGTCGCGAACCGGAACCAAGCCTTCGCATTTATTCTCGTTCAACTCTACGTACAAGCCCCATTCGGTTACGCCCGAGATAACACCGTCGAACGTCTGTCCCACGTGCTCGCTCATAAACTCTACTTGCTTGTATTTCACCGAGGCGCGTTCGGCATTGGCGGCAATCTGCTCCATGCTCGAACTGTGCTCGCACAGCCCTTCGTATTTGGCTTCCGACACGGTACGTCCGCCGTCGAGGTACTTCGTGAGCAGGCGGTGCACCATCATATCGGGGAACCGGCGGATGGGCGAGGTGAAATGAGTGTAATACTCGAATGCTAGTCCGTAGTGCCCGATGTTGTGGGTAGAGTAGCGAGCCTTCTGCATGGCACGTATTGATACGGTTTCGATCAGGTTCTCCTCCTTTTTGCCGTGAATGTCGTCGAGCAGGTGGTTGATCGATTTCGAGATATCTGTCTTCGTTCCCGTGGTGCGTACCTTATAGCCGAAGCGCGCGATAAACTGCGACAGGTTCTCGAGCTTCTCCGGGTCGGGCAGGTCGTGAATACGATACGGGAATACCTTCGGTTTCTTGCCCCCGGGCACTTTACCTATCTTCTCGGCTACGGTCTTATTGGCCAGCAGCATGAACTCCTCGACCAGTTTGTTGGCGTCCTTGGATTCTTTGAAATAGACGCTGATGGGCTTGCCATTGGCGTCGATCTCGAACTTCACCTCGTAGCGGTCGAAGTTGATGGCACCAGCCGTAAAGCGTTTCTCGCGCAAGGCTTTGGCAATGGTGTCCATCATCAATATCTCCTCTTTGTAGTCGCCCTCTTTGGTTTCGATTACTGCCTGAGCCTCTTCGTAGGTGAAGCGGCGGTCGGAGTTGATGACGGTGTGTACAATGCGTGAGTTCTTCACCTCGCCCTTTTCGTTGATGTCGAAAATCACGGAGTAGGCCAGCTTCTCTTCGTTGGGGCGAAGCGAGCAGATGAAGTTGCACAGGCGTTCGGGCAGCATGGGGATGGTGCGGTCGACCAGATAGACCGATGTGGCACGCTTCTGCGCCTCTTTATCAATGATGCTGTCTTCCTTTACGTAGTGGCTTACGTCGGCAATGTGTACGCCGATCTCCCACAGCCCATTGCTTAATGGGCGGATGGAGAGGGCGTCGTCAAAGTCTTTGGCATCTTTGGGGTCGATGGTGAAGGTAGTTACCCGGCGGAAATCCTCGCGGCGGGCTATCTCCTCTTCGCTGATCTCGGCTGGTATGGCATCGGCTGCCTTCTCTACCGATTGGGGATAGACGTAGGGCAGTCCGAACTCGGCGAGGATGGCGTGCATCTCAGTGGTATTGTCGCCCGCTTTGCCAAGGATGTCGATCACCTGTCCGATGGGGTTCTTCGCCTTTTCGGGCCATTCGGTGACGCGTACGATGGCTTTGTCGCCCGTCTTACCCCCTTTGAGCTTATCCTTGGGGATGAAGATATCGTTGGCGAGCGTGCGGTTCTCGGTTACCAGAAAGGCGTAGGTATTGGTAACCTCGAGTGTGCCCACGAAGGTGTCGTTGGCGCGTTCGAGTATTTCGAGCACCTCGCCTTCGGCATCTTTGTTCTTGCGCTTGGCGTAGAACATGATGCGCACTTTGTCGTTGTTCATGGCATGAGCGGAGTTGCGTTCGGCCACAAAGATCGGGTCGCCTCCACCTTCGGGGATGAAGGAGTTCTTGCCGTTGCTTTTGCGCTGAAACGTACCGGTCATCTCGGTTCCGTGGTTGTTGAGGCGGAACTTTCCTTTTTCTATTTCGGTGATATAGTCATCGTCGAGTAAGTCGTGTATGAGGTCTACACAAAGCATCTTCTGCGGATGTGTAGTCAGTTTTAGTTCGGAAAAGATGTACTTCATGCTGAGCATCTCGCCCGATTTGGCCTGGAAAAAGTCAACTAGCATATGGGCCAGTTCTTTTTTCTTCATTCGTTTGCCGGCCTTTTTTTCTTTCTTTTCTTTCTTCTTTGCCATAATTGAATCGTTTTTAAAAACAGTTGTTAGGTACAAAGTAAATGATTAAATATTAATAATTCAAGATTTTCATGTACATTTGCCCTGTAATAACAAATTTAACGGCATATGGATGTGGCTTTATGGCAAGTATTTTAATAACGGGAGCAAGCGGATTTATCGGCAGCTTTATTGTTGAAGAAGCTTTGCGCAGACAGTATACGGTTTGGGCAGGGGTTCGTGCATCGAGTAATAAGAAGTACTTAAAGGAGCCGGGCATCCGATTTTTGGAGCTCGACTTTGCTCATCCCCACAAGCTGAAGGCTCTGTTGGGAGAGCATAAGGATGCCTATGGAGCCTTTGATTATGTGGTGCATTGTGCCGGAGTAACTAAGTGTAAGGATAAGGACGAGTTCGACCGTGTCAACTATCTTCAAACGAAATACTTCATCGATATGCTGCGCGAACTCGACATGGTTCCCCGTCAGTTCATCTACGTCAGCACGCTAAGCGTATACGGACCTGTGCGCGAGAAAGACTATCAGCCCATTCGCGAGTGCGACGCGCCTGCGCCCAACACTGCCTACGGGTTGAGCAAGCTCAAGGCAGAGTTGTATATTCAGAGTATTCCCGGCTTTCCCTACGTTATCTACCGCCCCACGGGGGTGTACGGTCCGCGCGAGGCAGATTATTTCCTGATGGCCAAGTCTATCCAGCGGCATCTCGACTTCTCGGTGGGTTATCGGCGGCAGGATATTACGTTCATCTACGTGCGAGATATGGTTGAGGCCATCTTTCTGGGTATCGACAAGGGCGTATCGCGCCGTGCTTACTTCCTGTCCGACGGTGGGGTGTACAGTAGCCGTTCGTTTTCGGATTTGATACAAAAAGAATTGGGCAACCCGATGGTTATCCACGTAAAATGTCCGTTAATTGTTCTAAAAGTTATATCTTTGCTCGCCGAATTCATTGCTCGCCTTTCCGGGAAGAGTAGTACCTTGAACTCGGACAAGTATAAGATAATGAAACAACGAAATTGGCAATGCGACACGACACCTATCAGAGAAGAGTTAGGCTTCGTACCCGGATACGATTTAGAGAGGGGAGTCAGGGAGACCATTGCCTGGTATAAGAAGGAAGAATGGCTTTAGATTTATTTAAGCGCGTAGAGAGCCGCAAGGGCTTGTTCGCGGTAGAGAAGGTTACGTTGATCTACAACCTGCTAACCTCTATATTGATTTTATTCCTGTTCCAGCAGTTGGATCATCCGTGGCATATGCTACTGGATAGGGCGATGATTGCGGGCATGACTTTTTTGCTGATGTATCTCTATCGTCTGGCTCCGTGCAAGCTCTCCGCTTTTGTACGCATCGCTATTCAGATGAGTTTGTTGTCGTATTGGTATCCCGATACGTACGAGTTCAACCGCTTCTTCCCCAACCTCGATCACCTGTTTGCCTCGGCCGAGCAGTGGATGTTTGGCGGGCAGCCCGCCATTTGGTTTTGCCATTCGATGCCCCATATGTGGGTGAGTGAGGCTTTTAACTTGGGCTATTTCTCTTATTATCCGATGATACTGGTCGTCACGATGTACTACTTTATCTTCCGCTACGAGCTGTTCGAGAAGCTCTCGTTCGTCATCGTCACCACGTTTTTCATCTACTATCTCATCTATATCTTTGTGCCGGTGGCAGGGCCGCAGTACTACTTTCCCGCCATCGGGCTGGAGAATGTGGCGCAGGGAAACTTCTCCTCGATAGGCGATTATTTCAATTACCACCAGGAGTTGCTGCCCGGACCGGGATACGATCATGGCTTCTTTTACAACCTCGTTGAGGGGTCGCAACAGGTGGGCGAACGGCCTACGGCTGCCTTCCCGAGTTCGCACGTTGGTATTTCGACGCTGTTGATGATCATGGCGTGGCGAGGTAGCCGCAAGCTTTTTACGTTCTTGCTACCCTTCTACATCTTGCTCTGCGGTGCTACGGTCTATATTCAGGCCCACTACCTGATCGATGCCGTGGCAGGGTTCATCTCTGCCTTCGTGCTCTACGTGCTGGTGACGAAGATGTATAAACGGTGGTTTGCCGTGCCGATGTTCAAGTAAGCAGCCGCTTACGGTCTGTATCATTTTGACACTTTGTGTTTTGAATAGGGGCAGGAATCGCCTGTTCGTCACCTGCCGCGTCGTGCTTGCCCGAGAAGCTGATGTGTGGCAACGGGCAGATGTCAGATAGATGCCCCGTCGGGTTGTTTTTCTTCAAAAATCTCTTTTATTTGGTCGATGGTTGTCTGTGTGCTCGAAAAGGCTCCGTTTGCTTGTCTGTTTATTCTCCCGAATCGGGAGTCGAAGCGCGGCCAACGGGGAGAGGATCGGCCCTCGCAAGCCTCTTTCTGCCTCGAATTACCTCTTTAGGAAGATGACCTATACCCTCATCCCACATCAACTATACCTTGATGTAGGATGAAGGTATAGGTGATGTAGGATGAAGCCTATCCTTTTCTTCTCTGCGTGAGTATGTTTATGCGGAAAAGCGGTTCTTTTGTGCATGTATATGCCTGATTCTGTATGTACTTGTAGTGCGATGGCTCTGTGTTTTTCTATTTGGGTGATTGGGGGTGAAGAGCGGGTAAGCGAAACCGCCCGTTTGCTTGTGTTTTGAAAGCAGACGGGCGGTTCTCGCATTATAACGACGAATCTTCGGGCGGCACGATGCTGTCGAACAGTCGGAACAGCTCCTCGACCGACTCAGTGCGCAGCATCGCAATGCGTGTGTCGCGGAAGTTGGGGATGCCCTTGAACAGGGGTGTGGCAGCCAGGTGGCGACGAATGTGGATGATGCCCCGTCGTTCGTCGAGCCGCGCCACGCTGTCGAGCGTCTCCTCGCGCAGTACGTTGAGGTACCACTCGAACGATTCGCGTGGCAACTCACTGCCCGTTTCGAGGAAATGCTTCACCTCGCGGAATATCCATGGGCGACCGATACTGCCCCGCCCGATCATGATCGCATCCACTCCGTAGCTGTCGAAGCACTCGCGCGCGCCTTGTGCACTCGTTACGTCGCCATTGCCGATGATGGGGATGTGCATCCTCGGGTTGTTCTTCACCTGCCCGATCAGTGACCAGTCGGCCTCGCCGGTGTACATCTGTGCCCGGGTGCGTCCGTGGATGGCCAGGGCGGCAATGCCACAGTCCTGCAACTGCTCGGCCAGATCGACGATGATGCGGTGGTCGGCATCCCACCCCAGACGGGTTTTGACGGTGACGGGTATCTTCACCGCATCGACCACGGCACGGGTGATTTCGAGCATCTTCGGCACGTTCTGCAACATCCCCGCACCGGCTCCCTTGCCGGCTACCTTCTTCACCGGGCAGCCGAAGTTGATGTCGAGCACGTCCGGACGCGCCTCTTCGGCAATGCGTGCCGCGCCCACCATGGCTTCTACCTCCTTGCCGTATATCTGAATGGCAACGGGACGCTCCTCGTCGCTGATGTTCAGTTTCCGCGTGGTCTTGTTCACGAGCCTTACCAACGCATCGCTGGATACGAACTCGGTGTACACCATGTCCGCTCCAAACTTCTTGCACATCAGGCGGAAGGCTTGGTCGGTTACATCCTCCATAGGGGCCAGCAATACGGGGCGTTCGCCCAAATCTATAGGACCTATCTTCATTGATTATTATGCTTTTACTGTTTACTTAATAGCTATTTCCCTGCAAAAATACGGAAAAAAGCCTACCTTTGCATTATAAATTGTTTATTACTGTATGACTCACTCTATTAAAGACTTTGAAATAATGGCTCCGGTAGGCTCGCGCGAATCGCTCGCAGCGGCTATTCAGGCGGGAGCCGACTCTATCTACTTCGGTATCGAAAACCTCAATATGCGTGCCCGCTCGGCCAACACCTTTACGGTAGACGACCTGCGCGAGATCGCCCAAACGTGCGATGAGCATGGCATGAAAAGCTACCTCACCGTCAACACTATCATCTACGACGAAGACTTGGCGCTGATGCGTACCATCGTCGATGCGGCCAAGGCAGCCGGCATCTCGGCTATCATTGCTGCCGACGTGGCGGTGATGAACTACGCCTTCGGCATCGGGCAGGAGGTACACCTGTCGACCCAGCTCAACATCTCGAACGTCGAAGCCTTGCGCTTCTACGCCCGTTTTGCCGATGTGGTGGTGCTGGCGCGCGAACTGAACCTCGATCAGGTGGCGGAGATTTACCGCTGTATCGTCGAGGAGCACATCTGTGGACCGCGCGGCGAGCTCATCCGTATCGAGATGTTCTGTCACGGTGCCCTCTGTATGGCGGTATCGGGCAAGTGCTACCTGTCGCTCCACGAGATGAACAGTTCTGCCAACCGGGGTGCTTGCATGCAGGCCTGCCGTCGCTCGTACGAGGTGCGTGACAAGGAAACCGGTGTGGAGCTGGAGGTAGACAACCAATACATCATGTCGCCCAAGGACCTGAAAACCATCCATTTCATGAACAAGATGATGGATGCCGGCGTCCGGGTGTTCAAGATAGAAGGCCGTGCCCGTGGAGCCGAATACGTGCGCACGGTTATCGAATGCTACAAAGAGGCTATTGCCGCCTACTTCGACCGCTCCTTTACCGAGGAAAAGATTGCCCGATGGGACGAGCGGCTTAAGTGCGTCTTTAACCGCGGATTCTGGGACGGCTACTACCTCGGCCAGCGTTTGGGCGAGTGGAGCAGCAACTACGGCTCCGAGGCAACCGAGCGCAAGATATACGTGGGCAAAGGCATCCGCTACTTTGGCAACATTGGCGTAGCCGAGTTTCTGGTCGAAGCTGCCGAGATCAACGTGGGCGACAAGGTGTTGATTACCGGCCCCACTACCGGCGCGGTGTTTGCCACCTTAGAGGAAGCCCGTGTCGACCTGCAACCGGTCGATGTGGTGAAGAAAGGACAACGCTTCTCGATGAAGCTAACCGATAAGATACGACCGAGCGATAAACTCTATAAGCTGGTGTCGACCGAGGCACTGCGTAAATTTAAAGGACTGCAATAAGATGGATTATATCTACGAACTTACTCTCAAGGTACGCGATTATGAATGCGACCTGCAAGGTATCGTCAACAATGCCAATTACCAACACTACTTGGAGCATACGCGCCACGAGTTTCTCTTGTCGGTCGGTGTGAGCTTTGCCGAACTGCACGAGCAAGGGGTCGACCCCGTTGTGGCACGCATCAACATGGCCTTCAAGACCCCGTTGAAGAGCGGCGACGAATGCGTATCGAAGCTCTATATGAAGAAGGAAGGCATCAAGTATGTCTTCTATCAGGATCTCTTCCGCAAGTCGGACAACAAAGCCGTGCTCAAAGCCACCGTCGAAACGGTCTGTGTGGTCAACGGCCGACTCGCCAACAGCGACCTGTTCGACACCCTCTTTGCCTCCTATCTGCAATGAACCTTTCGGACGAGTGCGTATGCAGCATTGCCCTCACCCAAGTGCCCGGTATCGGGCGAGTGTGGGCAAAAAAGCTGGTTGACGGCATGGGCACTGCAGCCGATGTATTTCGTCTGCGCACCGAACTGCCCGAACGCCTGTCCGGAGTAAGCCGTCGGGTGCCCGATCTTCTCGACTGTCCGCAAGCCTTTGCCCGCGCTGAGCAGGAGGTTGCGTTTATGGAGAAGAACCGGATTCGCTGTCTTACGCTTGCCGACGAAGCGTATCCTTTGCGATTGCGCGACTGCGACGATGCACCCATCGTTCTCTTCTACAAAGGAGCTGCCCGCTTCAATGTGCCCCATGTGCTCAATATGGTAGGCACGCGCCATGCAACCGACTATGGTAAGGAGCTTTGTGCCACGTTTCTGAGAGACTTGAAGGCACTCTGCCCCAATGTGCTCGTTGTGAGCGGTCTGGCCTATGGTATCGACATACACGCTCACCGCGAGTCTCTGCTCAATCACCTCCCCACGGTAGGAGTATTGGCACATGGACTCGACCGTATCTACCCATCCGTACACCGTAAAACGGCCATCGACATGCTCGAACAAGGTGGCTTGCTTACGGAGTTCCTCACGGAGACGAACCCCGATAAACACAACTTCATCGCCCGAAACCGCATTGTGGCAGGCCTTGCCGATGCTACGATTGTGATCGAATCGGCTGCCAAGGGTGGTTCGCTCATTACAGCAGATATTGCCGGTAGTTATCACCGCGATTGCTTTGCCTTTCCCGGGCGTACGGGCGATCTCTATTCCACCGGTTGTAACCAACTCATTCGCGACAACAAAGCCTCTCTGCTCCTTTCTGCTGAGGATTTTGTGCAAACCATGGGTTGGAGTTCCTCTTCGAAACCGGTTACTAGCGAGCCGATACAACGCAACCTTTTCTTTCCCGACCTGTCGGCAGAAGAGCAACACATCCTCCGCATACTCGGCGAGCAGGGCGAACAGCAGATCAATGCGCTGATCGTAGCGACCAACATCCCTGTACACCGGATGAATGCGCTTTTATTCGAACTCGAGATGAAGGGGCTTATACGGGTGTTGGCTGGGGGTATGTATCGCTTGCTGTAGTTAGAAGTGTCAGAAAGTTGTCAGTGATAACTAACGTAGTATAAGCTTGAGTAAATTGAGAAAGTAGCAAATAATATTCTTCATCTTCTTATTTTAAGTTGGTTGCGTTTTTCTCTGTAGTGACAGTTTTTAATGATATATCATTATTATTGGTGCTAAAATCTTCTCAAAACCACAATCGTTAGGTATTGTATGCTTCAGTTATCTGTGATAACTTTGTCACATGAAATTTTCACTAAACTTCTACTAACATGAAAACATCTGCTTTATTTTGTTTTATTTTACTGTTAACCTCTTGTTCTAATTCATCAGAATATGGAGACTCTAGTAATTATCTCAGTACTTACGTTTACGATGTAAATCAAGCCAAAATTATACCAAACAATAGCGATGAGGTTTATTATTCACTGTACATGAACGGCTCGCAAGCAAAATGGGGCGATTTAAATAAGCAAAAGTACAACTCCTTTGCAAAGTTATTCAATGATGAATCTTTTAATAAACCCTTTATTTATATGTTTACGCAACCTGTTTTAGCGGATACAATAACAAAAATAGATTTTATATGCAAACAGGCTTTTGACGTAAATCATTCGCAGAACAGTAATATTAATGACTTAATTAACATAAGTAGTTGTTCGGTGAAAGAGTATCTTGAAAGTGGGTATACGTTGAATGAAACATTTAAAGTGACTCGTGAACCTCTCACATCCTTTAACCGTAGAAAGCACATTCTAATGACTTCAGGTTTTACTTTTTCATTTACCCAAAGCCCGGAGAACTTGAATTCCTGTGATATTATTTGCAAAGTATATAGAAATAATGATCTGATATTTGAAGTATCTCATATCTATCAATTTAATTAAAACTTAAAATCTATAACTGATGAATCTAAATTATTTTTATGTCATACCGATCGTAT
>POVV01000328.1_pt1 | contig 34286 bp, 28 predicted proteins | sample 1560271 | NCBI WGS metagenome assembly POVV01 (sample SAMN08337232, study PRJNA429181) | Bioreactor metagenome, whole genome shotgun sequencing project. | biome: cows' rumen and soil; feature: anaerobic; isolation source: anaerobic chemostat enrichment culture, galacturonate as sole carbon... | reverse complement strand
AAGCGTTATGGTGGGTGATGACGGGCTCGAACCGCCGACCCCCTCCGTGTAAAGGAGGTGCTCTACCAACTGAGCTAATCACCCAAATAAACTACAAACCGTTACTGACTTAATCGCATAAATTCTGCGTCACACTAAGAATGGTGGGTGATGACGGGATCGAACCGCCGACCCCCTCCGTGTAAAGGAGGTGCTCTACCAACTGAGCTAATCACCCTTCTCGTGTGGAGGTGCATTATAGGGAACCGACCAATTGAGTCAATTGTTTTTTCATTGAATATGATTGTTCGTCGTAAATTTAGTCAGTTGAGTCTAGGTTTTGAGTTTTAAATTACTTTTGATTGCGCCTTGAACGTTGAGGATTCAGCGCGTAGTGATAGAATATGGCTACTCAGGTTAAATTCAAATATCAAATTCAATTTGCCGACTAAATCTTGCAACAAGGCTAATGCTCAATGTCCATGAAAATAAAAACACGTTTTGCTCCGAGTCCGACCGGTGATTTACACGTAGGCGGAGCGCGTACTGCGCTTTACTCTTGGCTTTTCTCCCGTCATTTTGGCGGTGAATTTGTTTTACGTATTGAAGATACCGATCTGGAGCGTTCAACTCAGCAGGCGATTGATGCCATTATGGACGGGATGAACTGGTTAGGTCTGGATTGGGATGAAGGTCCATATTTCCAAACTAAACGTTTTGACCGTTATAACGGCGTGATTGATGAAATGCTGGCCGCGGGTACGGCGTATAAGTGCTATTGCTCTAAAGAACGTCTTGAAAAGCTGCGCGAAGAGCAAATGGCTCGCGGTGATAAAGCGCGTTATGACGGACATTGCCGTGATGCTAAATGTGCGCATGGCGACAATGAGCCGCACGTAGTGCGTTTTCGCAACCCTCAGGAAGGCTCGGTTATTTTTGATGATAAAATCCGTGGCCCGATTGAGTTCAGCAATCAGGAACTGGACGATTTAATTATTCGTCGTACTGATGGAGCGCCAACCTATAACTTCTGCGTTGTCATTGATGATTGGGATATGGAAATTACCCACGTTATTCGCGGTGAAGACCATATCAATAATACTCCACGCCAGATTAATATTTTGAAAGCGCTAAATGCTCCGGTTCCTGAGTATGCCCACGTATCGATGATTTTAGGTGATGATGGCCAAAAATTATCTAAACGTAATGGTGCTGCCAGCGTAATGCAGTACCGTGATGCCGGTTATTTGCCTGAAGCCTTACTGAACTATCTGGTTCGTTTAGGCTGGTCTCATGGCGATCAGGAAATCTTTACCGTTGATGAAATGAAGCAGTTCTTTACGCTGGATGCGGTCAGTAAATCAGCCAGTGCATTTAACACTGAAAAACTTCAGTGGCTCAATCATCACTATATCAACCACCTGCCGCCAGAGTACGTTGCGGTGCACTTGTCATGGCATATCCATGAGCAAGGCTTTAATACTCAAAACGGCCCTCAACTGGTCGAAATTGTTAAGCTGCTTGGCGAGCGTTGTAAGACATTGAAAGAAATGGCCACCGCCTGCCGTTATTTTTATGAAGAGTTTGACGAGTTTGATGCTGATGCTGCTAAGAAGCATTTGCGCCCGGTAGCTAAAGAGCCTCTGGAAGCTGTACGCGCCAAGTTAAGCGCCATCAGTAGCTGGACAACAGAGAATGTGCATCAGGCTATTGAAGGGGCTGCAGCTGAGCTAGGCCTTGGTATGGGTAAAGTAGGAATGCCTTTACGGGTTGCCGTTACTGGTAGCGGCCAATCTCCGTCTATGGACGTCACCGTGCACGCTATTGGTCAGTCTCGCAGCCTGGCTCGTATCGATCGGGCTTTGGCTTTTATTGCTGAAAGAGAAGCTCAACAGCAATAATCATTGATTGGTAATGAAAAGTCGGGTGCATGTCTGACCCGACTTTTGTTGATTATAACCGTATGATACCGGTTGTCCTTCACGGGACATCTTTGTTGGCTGTGCTTGCTCGCCCGAATCACTTACTTGGGCCTCCCCGATGAGGTCGCTGCATGCAGCGATGTAACTCAAATTATTCTGGGTATATTGATGATAACAGGCCTGAATTGCTCTCTTTTTCGACGCTCGGTCTAATTGTACTAATTAGCCGTTGACAGGCATCCCCTATGTTTCATATTATGCGCCCGTCCTATTTTATATAGTGATGATTTATGTTGTGGGGTTATAGCTCAGCTGGGAGAGCGCTTGCATGGCATGCAAGAGGTCGACGGTTCGATCCCGTCTAGCTCCACCAAATCTTCTGTTATCAGAAGTCGCTGCGAAAACAGCGTGTTTTGTTCCAGTATTGTGGGGTTATAGCTCAGCTGGGAGAGCGCTTGCATGGCATGCAAGAGGTCGACGGTTCGATCCCGTCTAGCTCCACCACATTAGGTTCATTGATAGTTATTGGTCAGTGAATATAAAAAACCGGTTAATATAAATATGTTAACCGGTTTTTTTACGCCTGTTATTTGGTTTTTTCTTTGTGTCTTAACCGATCCGTTTTTCTTCGTTCCCTGATAACTCGTAGTTGTTTCAGTGCCCGTCGGGTCTGTTGGTTTGAGTAGCTAAGACCGGATACAGCCTGTTTTAACGTTAACATCTGTCGGCGATAGCCCCACATAACTAACTGCATCAACAGGTATCCATACCATTCAGTGATTTTTATCACCACATATGTATTTCGCAGAGCGTAGCATTTTTTCATTGTTGACTCCTCAGATCCAGAGATCTCAGGTAGGGCGATTCCCCGGGTGAGCCCGGGGAATGTCGTTATGATTAGAACCACTGACCGAAGCGGCGGATATAAAAACGCTTCATCATTTGAGCAACAATGCAGTAGCACAGGAGCGTACCGGCTAACCAAGGGAAATATGACCAAGGCAGCGGCTCCAGCCCGACGATATGCCCCAGAGGAGAGAAGGGGATATAAATACCGATAGCCATGACCAATCCCGTCATCAGCATGACCGGAAGCGCAGCCCGGCTCTGGATAAACGGAATTTTTTGTGTACGTAGCATATGAACGACCAGCGTCTGTGAAAGAAGACCTTCAATAAACCATCCTGACTGGAACAATGATTGCTGCTCAACGGTATTGGCGGAGAACACAAACCACATCAGTGCAAAGGTTGTGATATCAAAAATAGAGGACGTTGGTCCGACCCAGAGCATAAAGCGACCGATATTTTTGGCATCCCACTTACGCGGTTTACGTAAAAACTCCTTATCCATTTTGTCCCATGGTAGTGACAACTGGGAAATGTCATACATCAAATTTTGCAGCAGTAAATGAATCGCTAGCATCGGCAGGAATGGAATAAAGGCGCTGGCGACTAAAACTGAGAACACATTGCCGAAGTTTGAGCTGGCAGTCATACTGAGATACTTTATGATGTTACCGAAGGTCTCTCTGCCTTTAATTACCCCTTCTTCTAATACCATCAGGTTTTTTTCCAACAGAATAATATCTGAGGATTCTTTGGCAATATCAGTACCGGTATCGACGGATATACCAACATCGGCATCTCGTAATGCAGGCGCATCGTTAATGCCATCGCCGAGAAACCCTACCGTATGTCCGTTAGCCTGCAGCATCCGTAAAATACGGGATTTTTGCAGCGGTGACAGCTTCGCGAATATGGTGCGCTGCTCGGCCTCTATTGCGAGCTCTTTATCGGTGAGCTTATCAATATCAGCACCTAACAGTGGAGTGCCCGGCTCCAGGCCGACATCTCGACAAATTTTAGCGGTGATTATCGGGTTATCGCCGGTTAATACCTTCACTTCAACGCCATTTTCACGCAGCGCAGCAATGGCTTTTTCTGCACTTTCTTTTGGCGGATCGAGGAAAGTTAGAAAACCACGCAGGATCAGGTCGTGCTCATCACGAGCGCTGAATGGCGTTTGGCATTCTTGCTCAGTCAGTTCTCTGACCCCCAGAGCAAGTACTCGAAATCCCTGCTGGTTATAGTCATTGGCTAAGGCGAGCAGCTCATTGCGGCGTACTTCACTTAACGGTTGAATTTGGCCATGTTCTTCTATCTGGCTACAGACCGAAATCATTTCTTCGACGGCACCTTTACAGATTAACAGCTGATTTTGTGCCTGATCTTGAACGACAATGGATAACCTGCGACGAATAAAATCAAAAGGCACTTCATCTATTTTGGTGTAATGGCGAAGGGTATCAATGCCGGGAGCCTGCTCACCAAAATGAACGATGGCCCGATCCATAAGGTTTTTCATTCCATCTTGATGAAAACTGTTTAACCAAGCTAAATGTAATACTTGTTCATCGACATGGCCGTTCACATCCAGATGCTGTTCAAGAATGATTCTGTCCTGAGTCAGCGTACCGGTTTTATCAGTACACAGGATATCCATTGCGCCAAAATTTTGGATAGCATTTAAGCGTTTGACCACGACTTTCTGACGGGACATCGCGATAGCCCCTTTAGCTAAGTTAGCGCTGACTATCATTGGCAACATTTCTGGCGTAAGCCCAACGGCGACGGCTAAGGCAAACAGTGACGCCTCGCCCCAATCGCCTTTAGTAAAGCCGTTAATCAGTAAAACGATAGGGACCATAATCAGCATAAAGCGGATTAGCAGCCAACTGACGCTGTTCACCCCACGATCGAAGGAGGTTTGTGAACGGGTGCCCACAATCGATTTAGCCAGAGAGCCAAAGTAGGTTTTGTCACCGGTAGCGACCACGACTGCGCTTGCTGTTCCGCTAGTAACATTGGTCCCCATCAGACAGATGTTGGGTAATGCTAAAAGGTTACTTTCACCTTGAGCCATAGTATCACTATCAGATTTAGAGGCGACGGCACTCAGAACATCATATTTTTCAATCGGTAGTGATTCACCGGTCAGGACTGCCTGACTGATAAATAAGTCTCGAGATTCGATCAGTCTGATATCGGCAGGAACCATATCTCCGGCTGAAAGATAGATAATATCGCCGGGAACTAACTGCTGAATATCAATCTCATCTTTCTCCGGCAATGACGTATTCTGACGCCGGCGCAGCACGGTTGCCGTTGTGCGCACCATGGATTTCAGTGATTCAGAGGCTTTATTGGTGCGAAATTCTTGCCAAAAGCGTAAAAAAGCGCTGAGTAATACCATGACGACAATAATAATGACTCCGGTTAGATCGGTTTCCTCTCCCTGCTTAAGCGGCATCCAGTAGTCGGTATAGGTACTGATAGCGGCCAGAACGAGTAAGATAAAAATAAACGGATTATTAAAAGCCTGTAATAACTGGTACAGCGCCGGAGGTGCTTTCTCATGGACTACCTGATTTTTACCATAGAACTCCTGACGTTCAGCAACGGTGGCTTCATCCAACCCCTGACGGTCAGTCATCATGTTGGATAGCGTTCTTTCTAAGCTATTTTTAGACTCTGTTTCAATGATAAAAATAGGGGGGTTTTTATCATTACGTGCTGATTTTTTCAGCCCGCTGTCTTTATTTATATAGGTCATAATACGTATCTCATATACGATTTTTATATTTTATAGACGTAGCTATCCCGCCTTATTAAATAAGGTGAAATGCCTATATCTATGAATTTTCCTTTACCAGAGTAATTATTTTATATATACCTGATAAATTAAGTTGCGCATATCCTCGGTGGTTCAGTCATAGCTAACTCCTTAATCAGTTAGTTATTATTTTGATTTATATACTTGATGAATATAAATCGCAGAATTAGGTCATTATTATGCAGGCAGCTCAGAAACTACCTGCCACTGAATTGCGCTAACGCTTTTTTCTAGGCTAACCCGACAGACAATACCTTCTATTTCTTTTTGTGCTGCCGGTGTACCCATTATTTCCGCACATACGCTTAATAAGTCAGGCTCAACAAGATCAGCGCTATATAAAGATCGCAGGCGGATAGCCATATTATTCATGGCCTGTAATATTAAGGTCCTGACCAGAATCTCATCCTGAGAATGGCAGGTGACCTGAATCCGGTAACGCACTTCCAGGTCTATGGCATGCTGCTGAGGTTGTTGATTAATTCGTTGGGCGGCTTCGCGCAATAATATGTTGGCACTCAGGATAACCGAGGTACCAATTACTGCTTCCCAATATTGATTCAAGCCACAGAGCACGCCAATAGCGGCTGAACACCATAGCGTAGCTGCCGTATTTAAGCCGCGGATATTCATGCCTTCACGCATGATGACGCCTGCACCAAGAAAGCCAATGCCGGAAACAACCTGTGCTGCAATGCGACCAGGGCTATCGGGTGAGGTTGTTGCCGCGCTGAGAATAAAAACGGCGGCACCTGTAGAGACCAGGGCATTAGTTCGAAGACCTGCCATACGTTGGCGCCACTGGCGCTCAGAGCCAATCAATGCACCCAGGCTCATTGCGAGTAATAAATTTAAAACAAAAGGGGTCAATGCCATGATTCTCTCCAATAAATACAGGAAGAATAATCATGTGCTGTACACGCCATACTTCAGTTTCAGGTGCGTTAGCTGTATTTGATTACCGCAATCACTTACTTAATTAATTAAGCTTATCGGAATAATTTCTTGCTTACCGCTTTCCTGAATATCGAGTTATTTAGAGTATATATAGCACACAGAATAATATGCTCAGAAAACACTGAGTATTAAGCTGCGATATGGCCCGGAGGGAAAAGAGAATTATTGAAAAATGTCATATTAAATATCCGATAACATGCATGACGGATTTATTCCATCAGGCAAAAATATATTTTCGGGAATACAACATGTTAAAAGAGGTTGTGTGCCCGCCGAATTCGGCAAGCAACAAATCACGCAGGAGGAGTTAGCTTGCCTTACTTATGTCGCTATAGTTTGTACTGTCCAATTATTTTATTTCCTCACATGAATTTCCGAAGAAATATAACAGCGTATCTTTATGGTGTAAAGCCTTGATTCCTTAATAAGCAATCAATTAAGCAATATATGCATCTATATAAGGCATTTATAGGACGAATAATATAAATTCAAACACATTGAAAACAACCGTTTAGTGTTGATTTTAGGCATTTTTCTATCGGTATTATAATTTTGAATTAATCTGGCGGTAATTGAACGACTAGCTTGATGGGCTTCGCCGTTGTATGAGATCAATATTATCGTTACTTTTTATCGATATGATGGATAAAACTGATTCTGAAGGAACATTGATAATGGCAAGACCTACAGACAAACAGCAGCTTTTAGCATTGAGTGAGCAAAATTTTACTAAGATGTTATGCCTGATAGATTCCTTTCCTCCGGAGGCTATGGAACAAGAGTTTCCTTTTGAAGACCGGGATCGAAATATTCGAGATGTTTTAGTTCATTTATATGAATGGCATTTGATGATGTTAGGTTGGTATCGGTGCGGTATGGCGGGAGAAAAGCCGCTAATGCCGGCAGCAGGGTATACCTGGCGTACACTGCCTGAATTAAATCAGGTCATTTGGCAAAAGTATCAGGAGATGAGCCTGTCCGTTGCACGTAACAAGCTGGATGAAAGTCATCATCAGTTACAATCGATGATGGCCGGTCATTCCGAAGAAGAATTATTCACTAAAAAATATTATCAGTGGACGGGTTCAACTTCGTTAGGCGCCTATTTTATTTCGGCAACGTCCAGCCATTATGATTGGGCATTGAAGAAATTAATCCGCTTTAAGAAAAGTAGATGATGCTTTAGCGTGATAACAAAGCTCCTGTATGGAGCTTTGTTATACTCAGATGCTTTACCGCAACATGCTCGACATGGCCGAGAAGCAATTCAGTATTCTAATGGCTGATTGCACTGAGTCGGCTTCAAAACGCAGTAAATCGCCCTCTAGACGCTCTACAATAGGTAATTGACCAAACAGGTCGGCAAGGGCCGGCGTTTGGGTTTGAAGGCGGCAGGTAATCGGTGAGGTGATTTTAAACGGATGCCAACTGCTTGGGTTTTCTATCAGAATTCTGACGGCATCATAGATCGCTTCACACGATTGAGCCGGCGTCAGGGATAAACCGCCGTTCTGGCCTTCAGCCTGTTTTGTTTCAACAAAGGTTGTACCCGGGAACAGCGGCAGGGTTTCTTGAATAAACACATCATCGCCAGCAATCATGGCGACAGGTACATCAAACTCTCCGGCTAATGCGCCATAAAGCCCGGCTTCACCCAGTTCCATATCATTGAGCCAGATGCGCGAGAAGGCAAAGCTATTAATGGTATGGGCTAAAATCCCGCGGCTTTTAGATTTTGCATGATGCCCAATTAAAAATAGTGCATCAGGCGATCTTTCCACTCCGGAGACCATACTTAAATAACGCGGCTTCCCCTGAAGCAGCAAGGCGCGAGGGTCCATTTTGTCTGCAATAATATTGCGGAAGCTTCCGTGGGAGTCGTTTACCACCACCTCTTTTGCTCCGCCGTCAAAAGCGGCTCTAACGGCCGCGTTGGCTTCATTGGTCATCCAAACTCTGGCGCGTTCATATTCTCCGTTACCGGGGCGGACCTGCTCAGGATGAAATACACCGGCAACGCCTTCAATATCAGTAGAGATTAAAATTTTCATTGTATGATTCCCGTTTAGTTCATAACTCAGAGTAAATTACGTATATCTGGGGCAATATCTAACAGAGAGAAACGACGGTGGCCGTCACGGCCAACGGTTGTTTCTGCATGCCATAACGCATTGATAATAGCTTGTTCAACGCTGTCGGCCGTTGCCTGAAACAGCGGATCGATCAACGCATCATGGATAAATGAAATTGCGGGCATTGGCCTGTCAGTTTGCTGGGGAAGGGTATAAGCCGTCGAAAACGCTAAAGCAATATCGCCACTGCCATTACCAAAGAAAGCCCCGGTGCGTGATAAACCAACGCCGGCACGTAGTGACAAACGCTTCAACTGGCGTGAGTCCAGTGGAGCATTGGTTGCAACAATGATAATGATTGAGCCTTTTTCTTCCGTCAGCGGTTTTTGCGATGCCAGCCGTTCTTGCATTAAGGGGCCAAGATGTTTTCCTGCGATAGTCAGGGTGGGTAACCGGCCGAAGTTAGACAGAACTAAGGCTCCAACCGTATACGACTCACCGGATTTTAGCGTTACCCCTCTGGAGGCGGAGCCAATACCCCCTTTCAATTCGAAGCATGACATTCCGCGGCCGGCACCAACTGCACCCTGAATAAACTGGGCTTGTGTATTATTGAGTGCCTGTTGGTAATGTTCATCACCCAATACCATTGCTTGAATATCATTGAGATAGCCATCATTACATTCGAATACCAGCGGATTAACCGTAGACCATTCCCTGCCAATTTCAGGATTTTCTTTTATCGACTGACGAATCTGAGCCTGTGCCATGGCGCCGACGGAAAACGTATTGGTCAGGACTATCGGGGTTTCCAGCACGCCTAACTCTTCAACCTGAACTAAACCAATGCTTTTACCAAAGCCGTTAAGGATGGTTGCAGCCGCAGGGACTTTATCGCAAAACAGGTTTCCGCTATGTGGTTTGATTAAGGTGACACCGGTTTGGTGATCCCGGTTGTTTAACGTGCTGTGGCCAACGCTGAGCCCGGGAACATCGGTAATTAAGTTATGACGACCGGCAGAAAGCTGGCCGATAAAAGGAATGGAATCTGGGGCACTCATCGCGGGCATCCTTTTGGTACAGTGATGTGATGGAATGAATGATATCGATATTAAATTAGCCAGTTATCGTATCGCAACTTGGGTGAGCAGATTGCGATACGACACTGAGTTTCTATTATTTTCTGTCAATTTTCGGGTCTAATGCATCACGCAGACCGTCACCTAACAGGTTAAAGGCCAGCACCGTGAGGAATATGGCTAAGCTTGGGAAGATCGCGACGTGCGGCGACATCACCATATCGGCTCTGGCTTCATTCAACATCGCACCCCATTCAGGCATCGGCGGTTGTGCACCCATGCCTAAGAATGACAGGCTGGCAGCCGTGATAATTGAAGTACCAATACGCATGGTGAAATAAACGACGATAGATGAGATGGTTCCCGGCAGTATATGACGCATAATGATGGTCCAGTCTGACGCACCTAAGCTGCGAACGGCTTCTACATAGGTCAGTTGTTTAATCACTAGCGTATTACCGCGGACCAGTCGGGCAAATGCCGGAATGCTGAATATCGCAACGGCGATAATCACGTTGGACATGCCGTTACCCATAATTGCCACCACGCCGATCGCTAACAGAATGCCCGGGAAGGCAAACAGAACATCAGAGATACGCATAGTGATGCGATCCCACCAGCCCTCATAATATCCCGCCATCAGTCCCATAAAGGTTCCGATTAGTGCGCCCAGAGCCACGGAAAAGAAGCCGGCTGTCAGAGATATGCGGGTTCCGGCCAGAATGCGGCTGAAGATATCCCGGCCCAATGAGTCAACCCCAAACCAGTGGAGGGCGGAAGGACCTTCATTCAATCGCTCATAATCAAAGTAGTTTTCCGGATCGAAAGGGGTAATCCACGGGCTTAAAATAGCAATAAGGACTAAGAACAGGACAAAAACTCCGGCGGCAACTGCAATATGCTGCTTCCGAAATTTACGCCAAAACTCACTCCACGGAGTACGGACATTTTTATCGGCAGAAGCGGACACGATGGTCGGTTCGACAGTGCTTGATGAACTCATATCTGCTCCTTATTTATATTTAATGGTTGGGTTTATCGCGGCATATAACATATCAACGATTAGGTTGATAAGAATAAATTCCAGCGAGAACAGCAGAACTTCTGCCTGAATAACCGGATAGTCGCGGGCTTCCACCGAGTCGACTAACAGGCGGCCAAGGCCGGGCCAGTTAAACACTTTTTCAACAACGATAGAGCCACCGAGCAGGAAGCCGAATTGCAGGCCCATCATAGTGACAACCGGTATCATGGCATTGCGTAATCCGTGTTTAATGACGATCACGCGTTCTTTAAGACCTTTTGCACGGGCGGTACGGATAAAGTCTTCTTGCAGAACTTCGACAAAAGAGGCTCTGGTAAAGCGGGCCATAACGGCGGCTACCGCAGCGCCCAAGGTAATCGACGGTAATATATAGTGTTGCCAGCTATCGGCTCCGACGGTCGGCAACCAACCGAGATTAACGGAGAATACCTGCATCAGCAGCATACCTAATGCAAAGGAGGGGAAGGAGATTCCGGATACGGCAAGCGTCATTCCTGCCCGATCGGGCCAGCGGTTGCGCCATACGGCAGAAATAATACCGATCCCCATTCCAAAGATAACGGCCCAAGTCATACTGGTAACCGTTAACCAAAATGTTGGCATAAAGCGCACGGCAATCTCTTCACTCACCGGGCGTTTGGTTCGCATTGACGTGCCAAAATCACCCTGGATGATATTGGTGAAGAAACGAACGAACTGCTGAGGAAGTGGTTGATCAAGGCCTAAGTCTTTACGGACCATATTGACAACGGTTTCGTCAGCCTCGGGACCTGCCGCTAAGCGAGCAGGGTCGCCAGGGAGCATATGAACGAATAAGAATACTAAAACCATGACGATCAACAGCGTCGGTATTAGTCCAAATAATCGTTTTATAAAATAACTCAGCATGATTCAGACTCAGAAAACTACGTACAACGACGTAAACAATAACCACTGCCGGTTTATATCAGTGATGAATATAAAGGGCTTGAAAGCGCTCTCTGCAGAGAGCGCTGATACTGATTGATCACAATATTGCAGCTTACTTCAGCTGAATATCTTCGTAGTTAAATGACCCGTCCAGCATGACATACATGCCGCTTAGGTCTTTGCTATGTACATACAGTAGCTGGTCGGTCAGCAAGAAGGCCCAAGGAGCATCAGCCCAAATTTGGTCCTGAGCTTCTTTGTATAATTTTGCTTTAGCTTCTCTGTCTGTGGTTTTCAGTGCATCTTCTAGGTTCTTATCCACCGCCGGGTTGCTGTAATAAGCGGTGTTAAACATTTTTGGTGGCCATGAAGCCGTTGCTAGCAGCGGTGTTAACGCAAAGTCAGATTCCATCGTCGATGATGACCAGCCAGCATAGTACATCCGCACGCCGGCTTTATCCGGTGACTGAATACTTTCGACTTTAGCAACACGTTGACCGGCTTCCATTGCTTCAATCTGGACTTTAATTCCAACCTGAGAAAGCTGCTGTTGAACAAACTGAATGACTTTTTGAGCCGTGGTGCTGTTACCGTTAGCCCATAATACGGTTGAGAAACCGTCCGGGTAGCCCGCTTCTTTTAACAATGCTTTTGCCTTGGCCGGATCGTAGGGCCATGGACCGTAGCTGGTAGCGAAGTCTACGCCTTTAGGCACTACGCCCTCAGCCAGATTGGCATAGCCGGCAAAAGCGACTTTCGCCAGCGCTTCTTTGTTAATCGCGTAGTTAATTGCCTGACGAACTCTTACATCATCGAAAGGTTTTTGCGTCACATTGAAGCTGATATAGCGTTGAATGATTGACGGCGCAGAGACCATTTCCAGCTTAGGATTTTTTTCTAATAGCTTGGCTTGCTCATAAGGAATCGGATAAGCAAAGTGAGCCTCACCGGTTTGCATCATGGCTGCGCGGGTATTATTTTCAACTACCGGACGCCAAGTGATGGAATCGACCTTCGGCAGATCTTTCTTCCAGTAATTATCGAATTTTTTGACCTTCATATAGTCAGTGGCATTCCATTCAGCAAACTGGAATGGACCGGTGCCGACCGGATGGAACGCAATGTCTTTACCGTATTTTTGCAGAGCGGTAGGAGACATAATCACAGCGGCCGGGTGAGCCAGTGAGTTAATAAAGGCAGAGTAAGGTGCCCGTAGTGTCATTTTTACTGTGTACGGGTCAATCACTTCAGTTTTAGCTATGCGGTTGAACATATTAAAACGCTTAAGGTGATTTTCCGGATTAGTGACCCGATCAAAGCTGGCTTTTACTGCATCAGCATTAAAGTCAGTACCATCGTGGAATTTCACACCCTGGCGCAGTTTGAAGGTATATTCCAAACCGTCTGGGCTAACGTCATAGCTTTCTGCCAGAACATTGACTAATTTTGCATCTTTATTAAAGCCAAACATTCCCTGATAGAAAGACTTAGAGACCGCCTGCGAGAGGGTATCGTTAGCATCATACGGGTCTAAGGTTGTGAAGTTCGAGGATACGGCAATAACCACATCCTTATCAGCAAAGGCTGGCATCGCGCTAAAGCTGGCTAGTGTAACAATACCAGCGGCGAGCAACGTTTTACGTGGAAGCGTAAGTTTAGACATAAATCGTGTTCTCCATACATGTTGTGTTGTTGATCTAGTTTTAATAAACGCCGGCAATCCGGTGGTGTGCTACAAAATGGTTCTCACTGACCTGAACCAGGGGTTCAACCTTAGGTTCATCATTTAATGCCCTGATAGGGCTGGGTATTTCATCCGACAACAGTTCACGTTTTAGATGTCTTCTGGCCGGATCGGCAATCGGAACTGCGGCCATCAGCTTTTTAGTGTAAGGATGCTGAGGATTTTCAAAAATCTCTTTCCGTGGGCCAATTTCAACAATTTGGCCTAAATACATCACCGCAACCCGGTGGCTTACCCGCTCAACAACGGCCATATCGTGAGAAATAAACAGGAAGGCAATGCCGAATTCCCGCTGTAGATCTAACATCAGATTCACCACCTGCGCCTGAATAGAAACATCCAGCGCTGAGACTGATTCGTCAGCGATAATGACTTTCGGATTGAGTGCCAGGGCGCGGGCAATACAAATCCGCTGGCGCTGACCGCCGGAAAATTCATGAGGATATCGCTTAGCATGTTCAGGCAATAATCCGACTTTTTCCAGCAGCCATGCCACACGCTGTTCGGCTTCTTTGCCCGAGGCGACTTTATGGATCAGCAAGGGTTCCATAATGGAAAAGCCAACGGTAACCCGCGGGTCTAATGAGGCGAAAGGGTCTTGGAAAATAAACTGAATATCTCTGCGTAATGCCTGCAGGTCTTTACCTTTCAAGCTGTTAATTTTTTTACCGCAGAACTCAATGCTGCCGCCTTGGCTTTCGACGAGCTGGAGTAAAGAACGGCCGGTGGTTGATTTACCGCAGCCTGATTCACCAACCAGCGCTAAGGTTTCTCCCGGGTAGAGATCGAAGCTTACTTTCTCTACCGCATGAACCCGGCGTTTAACCTGATTGAATATGCCGCCGCGAATGTCGAAACGGGTAATTAAGTTTTCAACTCGTAAAATTGGAGAACCCGAATGGTCTACGGTTTGTTGAGCTACCGGCGGAGTGCCGTCATCTAGGCCATCAACATTAAGTAATGGGAACTTGGCCGGGTAATTTGTCCCTTTCATTGCGCCAAGTTTAGGTACGGCAGATAGTAGTGCTTTAGTATAAGGATGTTTTGGTGAGGCAAACAGCGTGTCAGAATCACCTTCTTCAACTTTTTCACCTTTATACATCACCAATACGCGATCGGCGACTTCCGCCACTACGCCCATGTCATGGGTAATAAAGATGACTGCCATTTCCATCTCATCCTGTAGTTCACGGATAAGCTGTAAAATTTGTGACTGTATAGTCACGTCTAACGCGGTAGTAGGCTCATCGGCAATCAATAGAGAAGGGCGGCAGGATAGCGCCATCGCGATCATCACCCGTTGGCGCATACCACCCGAAAGCTGGTGGGGATAACGATCCAATACATTTTTTGCTTCAGGAATTCGAACCCGCTCCAGCATCTTCAATGCTTCGGCTCTGGCCGTTGCCCGATCTTTTTTCTGATGTAAGCGAATTGACTCGGCAATCTGTTCGCCGACCGGAAATACCGGGTTCAGCGAGGTCATTGGTTCCTGAAATATCATGGCGATATCGGCACCACGAATGGTACGCATGGTTGAGCTATTCGCCTTCACCAAATCAAGCGTTTTACCATCATGATTAAATAGGATACTGCCCTGAGTAATTTTCCCTCCACCCTGTTCGACTAAACGCATCAGGGCCAAGGAGGTTACCGATTTACCTGAACCGGACTCACCAACAATTGCCAGCGTTTCTCCTCGCTTCACGCTAAAGGAGAGATTTTTTACGGCACTGACCGTATGTTCGGAGGTTTGAAACTGAACGGACAAATTATCAACCAGAATGGCGCGGGGATCTTGTTGGGCTTCCGGCGTGGAGGGAGCCTTATTTAAATTATTCGGGCTTGGAGTATGTTGTGTCACAGTTTTTCTTATCCCTGCCAATGTTTACTTTATTCAATGAAATTGATCCATTTGGATTTGCTTCAAAAAATAAAATAGGGCGTAATGGTTATATTAATAAATACGATATAAATAGCGGCTTCCCAAGGAGTGGGATGAATAAAACCTCTGATTAGATAATCGTTGCTTTTATTCTGTGGCTATATACTTTATCTACCCGAGAATAGTCATCGGGCAGGTACGTTAATTATTAACGATAAATATCAACCGATGCTGACTGACCAACCTTAGCGACGCCGCGATACATGCCTTCGGTATTAAATGGCATTGCAACATTACCTTCACGATCAATGGCGATAATTCCGCCATGACCATCAATCGCTAATAGCTTTTCCATCACGACTTTATCGGCGGCAGCTTCCAGTGATAAACCGCCGTATTCCATCAGGGCTGATACATCATAGGCAGCAACGGCCCGGATAAACATTTCGCCAGTGCCTGTCGCTGATACCGCAACGGTACGGTTATTGGCATAACAACCGGCCCCGATAATTGGAGAATCTCCAACCCGCCCGGCCTGTTTATTGGTCATTCCGCCGGTGGAAGTGGCTGCCGCAAGATTACCGTTAACGTCTAAAGCAACGGCACCGACGGTACCAAATTTTTTGTCCGGGTCGATAGGATCGCCTTGAGGCTGTCGGGCGCTTAAGCTAGCGGCATCGTGATCCAACATGGTACCGCTCTGCTCCAGAATGGCTCTTTGTAGCTGTTCATAGCGTGCAGTTGTGAAGTAGAAATCAGGTTCAACTATTTCAACTCCACGGCTTTGGGCGAATTGCTCTGCGCCTTCACCAATAAACATAACGTGATTGCTATGTTCCATAACTTCACGGGCGGCAATGATAGGGTTACGGATGTGGGACACGCCGGCAACGGCTCCGGCATTTAGCGTGGCACCGTCCATGATCGAGGCATCTAGCTCATTAGTACCTGCATGTGTAACTACTGCACCTTTGCCCGCATTAAACAGGGGATTCTCTTCTAGCAGCCGTACGGCTTCGGTGACTGCATCAAGAGCACTGCCACCGGCAGCCAGAATAGTTTGGCCAGCTGTAACTATGGCGGTTAAAGCATTCCGATACTCTAGCTCTTTTTCTGGACTCATTGACGATCGCGTGATTGCTCCCGCGCCGCCATGGATAGCGATTACTGGTTTGAATGTCATGTTGTGCCTAACGAGAGTGTCTGGTTTATTAAAATTTTTATCAGATAAAACACTGTCTGATAATTTATTTTTTATTTTCTAAGCCGTTATTTTATCCGTAAATTCAATCAATTCTTTTTCGGCTTTTTTCGACTATAGAATTTTGAACATCGCTCGTAAAGTAAAAAATTTACATCAATGTTCTTTTTGACTAATCAGATAAATGTACGCAAAAAAATAAAGTTAATTAATAACAAAAGTACAGTTATTAGATACAACATATATCAAATGTTATTTTTTAGATTAGTCTTCTTAATAATAGCGCGTTTATCAGATATAAAGTTGGGGCTGATAATTTATGCCAGTACTAATGGTGGTTTTTGTATTAAAAATCAGATTAATTGGTAGCCTTTTTTTTAGGCGTTTATGGTGGAAAATAGCCTGGACATGGATAAATTATATTATCCCGTATGATTTTCAGGGATAAGTATCGCTTAAGTTCTATACGCATTTTAAGTTAAAATCTAAATGCAATATTGTTGCAAAATGTTTCTTCATTGTTATTAAATTGATGCATTAGAAATGGGTGTATTATAATGACCCTATAAAAATCGTTGATAAGACGAGAGTCGACCTCTTCTGACCTAAGTAAATAGTGACCAGAATCGTTGTGTTACAGCATTTGAGCGATTTTCTTAACCCTCTTGTTATTTGAATGATAATCATTATCATTAAGTGGGTGATATTGATTAATATGGGAGGCGCAAAAATGTCGGATTTAGGTACTGTGGTACCGCCAGAGATTCAGCCAACGGCTGAATCAAATAGAGCGTCCCGAAAAATGCGCCTTTCTCTGATGGGGCCCGCGTTTATTGCCGCAATTGGTTATATCGATCCCGGAAACTTTGCCACTAATATTCAGGCTGGTTCAACGTTTGGATATCAACTGCTGTGGGTGGTTGTTTGGGCAAATATTATGGCTATGGTAGTTCAGCTATTTTCAGCTAAGTTAGGCATAGCAACAAATAAGAATCTGGCGGAGCATATTCGCGATCGTTTCCCTCGTCCGGTGGTTTGGTTTTATTGGGTTCAGGCCGAGCTTATTGCTATAGCGACTGATTTAGCTGAGTTTATTGGTGCAGCTATTGGTTTTAAACTGCTGCTGGGCATCAGCCTATTGAACGGTGCCATTATTACCGGTATCTGTACGTTCCTGATATTAATGTTGCAAAGCCGGGGGCAAAAGCCGCTGGAGATGGTTATTTGTGCCTTTCTGCTGTTCGTTGCTGGTGCCTATGTTATTGAACTGGCTTTTTCCCGACCTGATATAGGCAGTTTGGCTGTAGGAATGCTGATTCCCGGCCTGCCTAACAATGAAGCCGTTTTTTTGGCTGCGGGCGTTTTAGGTGCAACGATTATGCCTCATGTGATTTATCTGCACTCGGCATTAACTCAATATTCTAAAGGCACTCGTGAGCAGCGTTATTCTGCGACAAAGTGGGATGTTGCCGTTGCAATGACCATTGCCGGATTTGTTAATTTAGCCATGATGGCGATGGCCGCGGCGGTGTTCCATTTCAACGGGCAGACCGGCATTACTGAATTAGATCAAGCTTATGTCACTCTCGAACCGTTACTGGGTAAATTTGCTGCCGTCACTTTTGGGTTAAGCTTGGTGGCTGCCGGGTTGTCTTCAACGGTGGTCGGGACTTTGGCCGGGCAAGTGGTGATGCAAGGATTTATCCATTTCAAAATTGCCTTATGGGTACGCCGTAGCGTCACCATGTTGCCATCATTTATCGTGATTATGCTGGGTATGGATGCCACGCGAATTTTGTTAGTCAGTCAGGTGTTTTTGAGTTTTGGTATTGCATTAGCCTTGATTCCTTTACTGAGTTTTACGGGCAATCGCCAATTGATGGGGGATATGGTAAATACGCGGTTTATGCAAGGAATCGGGCGGGTGATTGTAGTCTTAGTCGTCAGTTTAAATCTTTATCTTATAGTCGGTTTTTTTATTAGTTAGTCGTAATGAGTGAGGAGAAAACACTGCGGACAGGCTGCCCGCAGCATTGCTATTGTTAGCTATCCGGCCAGAATGTTCTCTATTTCACTGAGTTCCTGTTGACTGAATGTCAGATTATCCAGTGCATCTACCGCATCGACAATTTGGCTAACCCGGCTAGCGCCAATTAGCGCTGAAGTTACTTTATCTCCCCGCAATACCCAGGCTAGTGCCATTTGAGACAGTTTTTGTCCTCGCTTTTGGGCCAGTTGATTCAATAGCTTTATTTTACGTAGCCTTTCTTGTGTTAATTGCTCTGTGGTTAATGAAGGGCTACTGCTGGCTATGCGTGAGTCATCGGGAATGCCGTTGAGATAACGATCTGTCAGCAGGCCACCCGCTAGCGGAGAGAAAGCGATAGAGCCCACGCCTTCCTCTTGAAGTACATCTTGCAAGCCATCTTCAATCCAACGTTCGAACATGGAATATTTAGGCTGGTGAATCAGGCAAGGGGTTCCCAATGAGTTCAGAATACGCATCGCTTCTTTTGCCCGGTCTGCCGGGTAGTTAGATATCCCTACGTAAAGCGCTTTACCTTGGCGAACGATCAGATCTAATGCTGACATGGTTTCTTCCAGCGGCGTATTCGGATCGGGACGGTGATGATAGAAGATATCGACATAGTCTAAATCCATTCTTTTCAGGCTTTGATTCAGGCTGGAAATCAGATATTTCTTAGTCCCCCAGTCACCATAAGGGCCCGGCCACATGGTATATCCTGCTTTGGATGAAATAATCATTTCGTCACGATAAGTACTAAAGTCCTGTTTGAGAATTTTACCAAAGTTTGTTTCTGCAGAACCGGGAGGAGGGCCGTAGTTATTGGCTAAATCAAAATGGGTGATGCCTAAATCGAATGCGGTACCGATCATCTGGCGGCTGGTTTCATATTGAGTAACATCACCAAAATTATGCCACAGGCCAAGAGAAATTCTTGGCAACTGTAAACCGCTGCGCCCACAGCGGATGTATTGCATATTTTCATATCTTTTCGGATTAACATTGTGGGACATAACGTTTCCTTAAAATTATTCAGGTACAGTAACTACCATGGCTGAAAAAGATCACTCTTTAGCTATCTGAATCACTAGTTTTCCGAAATTCTTACCTTCCAGCAGGCCGATAAATGCCTGAGGTGCATTTTCTAGTCCGTCGACGAGATGTTCACGATATTGAATTTTTCCTTCAGCGACCCAAAGGCTCATTTGCTGGATAAATTCACCATAGCGGTGAGCATAGTCATCCGTGATGATGAAGCCTTGCATGCGGATGCGTTTTTTTAAGAGGATGCTTTCAAGTAGCGGCAGGCGATCGGGGCCTTCAGGCAGGGATGTGGCATTGTATAGTGAGATGACCCCGCAGACCGGAATTCGCGCTTTAGGATTGAATAACGGCAGTACTGCGTCAAAAATTTTACCGCCGACGTTTTCGAAATAGACATCGACGCCTTTCGGGCATGCTTCGGCTAAACGCTTATTCAAATCAGATTGATAGTGATCGAGACAAACATCAAATCCTAAGGTTTCAATAGCATGACGACACTTTTCTTCACCGCCGGCAATACCCACTACCCGGCAGCCTTTTAACTTAGCAATTTGCCCAACGGTTGCTCCGACCGGGCCTGTTGCTGCTGCAACCACGACAGTTTCGCCAGCTTTAGGCTGGCCGATATCTAACAGCCCCATATAAGCGGTGAAGCCCGGCATGCCGAGAATGCCTAATGCATAAGATGGACGAGGGAATTTACTGTCGAGTTTAAGCAGGTCGCTGCCGTTTGAAATCGCATAGTCTTGCCACCCGGCCTGGCTGATGACCCAGTCACCGACCTGATACTCGGGATTATTTGATATTTCTATTTTGCTTACGGTACCACCGATCATCACTTCGCCAATTTCCAGCGATTTAGCATATGAAGGAGCATCGCTCATTCGACCGCGCATATAAGGATCTAACGAAAGATAAATATTACGTAGTAATACTTCTCCTTGACCCGGCGTTGGGATTGGTTGCTGTTTTAATGTGAAGTTATCTGGCGTAGGTGCGCCGTAAGGTCGAGATACGAGAACGATACTGCGATTGACTTGTGGGCTCTGACTCATAATGACTTCCTTTAATTTACGGTGTTAAGGAGAAACTGAGTTTGAATGTGTATGCCGTGGTCGGTGAATGAGAAATGACCGCCTAATAATGACTGATGAAGAGCGGCCAGATTTGCCAAATAGAGCTGAGAAAATTAATGTTAGTCCTTAGGTCGCTGTTTAGCATCATCTTATCAAATAGTAGGTAAAAAAACGCCGCTATTGAAGCGGCGCTTGAGGGAGGACTAATTTAATGCTTTAACCCATAAGAACTAATAGGTAAGCAAAGAACAATGCAAGGTGGGCGGTACCGTTCAGTACGTTGGTCCGGCCGGTGGCGAAAGAGCTCTGACATAAAAGCAGTACGCTGACCAAAATAACAATGTTAGCCGGTTCAAGACCAAAGACTAACTCTTGGCCCTTCAGTAACGCGATAATAACAACGCAGGGAACCGTCAGAGAAATAGTGGCAAGGACAGAACCAAAGAATAGGTTCATTGCCCGCTGGACCTGATTTGCCATAACGGCTTTTAGTGCACCTAAACCTTCAGGTGAAAGTATTAATAGTGCGATCAGAAAGCCGGTAAATTGTTTTGGTGCATTTAATCCCGAGAGTAACGTTTCTAATGAGCTGGCATTAATCTTAGTGATGGCGATAACGGCAACCAGATGCACAACCAGCCAGAATCCATGCCATTTATTGCTGTGTGAAGAGGGTTTTCCGTGGTGGTCATCGGGGCCGTCGCCGTCATCTTCGTGCTCATAAACAAAAAGGCTTTGGTGTGTTTTAGTCTGGATGACCAGAAACACGCCGTACATAGAGGCTGAAATTAGGGCAACAAAGATAAGCTGTACTGAGCTAAACGTGCCGGATTCAAACATCGCCGGTAATACCAGTACAATAATGGCTAATGGCATTATTGCCATCAGATACTGTTTTATACCGGCTAAATTAACGTGCTGAGTAGCAAATTTACGCCCGCCCATAAGTAACGATAATCCAACCAATCCGCTGGTCACAATCATAATGACGGAGTAAAGCGTATCTCTCATTAATGTCGGGCCGGCATCTCCGGTTGCCATTAATGCAGAGATTAAGCTGACTTCAAGAATAACGACGGCCAGGCTTAAAATTAATGAACCATAGGGCTCACCTAAGCGGTGCGCCAAAACGTCAGCATGGCGAACGACGCTAAATGCGCTGCCTAAAATAGCGGCCAAAGCCAGAAGGTTAAGTAATATAACGACAATAAAGCTGGCGTTGTGTTGTAAAAATAGCAGTACAGGAATGGTGAACATCGCGAGAATCAGCGAATACTCTTTATGACGGGTCTTCGCTACGGGAATCTGTTGTGTGTTATCCATATTATTTCTCGGTGACTAAAACGATGGCCAGACAGCCGGACTAAGTTCTATCTATTGTCAGAAGGGACTAATCAGTTACCCGGACTTAAATTAATAGAACCTCGTAAATCATAGGGTAGTATCAGTCCGGCTGCTTAATCTGCCTGAAAATAATTAAGCAGTCCTAGAACTGAGATATTGCTATTGCCGGTTAAAACTGCCATCTCGCCCAAGTGAATAGTACGTTGCCATTATTATAAGTTCCTGGAATATAAGTGTTTTGCAGTGCGAATTTCTTATATTCAATCGAAAATAGCGGTAACGGCAATGGTATTGGAATATAGTCATAATCTTGGCGGGCTGTTATCGCCGCGGTAAAGCCTAAGCCTAAACGCCAATCGTTACCTTCACCGAAGTACCAGTTTTTTTGATAACCATAGCCAATAATAGGCTGAAACATATCATGGGAATCCTGAAAACCCATGGCATAAATAGAATGCCAGTCACCATCTTCATCAAATCGTGATACGCCATAGCCGATCCCCCAAGGTCTTTCATTGTAGGAGTCAGTTTTTTCTTTATCATACATAAAGCGGGCATGCCAGGTATTTAACGGAACGTATAAGTCACGAGTTGGTGAGTTCCAGGTCGTTCGGACGTTATCTTTTATTCGATACCAAAGACCATTATCTGCCGTGTCACCGGCCATGACATTAAATGATAAAGTAGCAAGTAGGGCGGCAGCGCCGATAGTTGGTTTCATAAAGCTTAGCTTCTCTTCCTGTGTGTTATGTTGCGCATTTCCATACTCATAAAAGTAGCGCATTGTCTGAATATTGTTCACTAGGTAAAAATAGTCGGTCATTGTAATGAAATTACAGCATTAATTCATTAAAAGATGTGTGTTAGCCACATATTGATAATTTGATTGTAGCCTAAATTGGGAGTAATCCGCTGAGCTGACAGCATTTTTTCTTTGTGAGATAAATGTAATAAATGGTGACATGTTGCGTTGCACTTAACGGGGTTTACTAAGGGAACTCTTTGAGCGACATTAATTTCGTTTTGCGATAAAGTAACCGACAAGTTTGCAATCTGTTATCTAAATTATATGGGGTCCTTCATGTATGATCGCTATCAGGGGTTGATCTTTGATATGGATGGAACGTTGTTAGATACGGAAGCCGGGCATAGACAAGCCTGGGATGAAGTTCTGGCAAAGTATGGTATGAAGCTCGATCTTGAAGCGGTTGTTGCGCTAAACGGTTCCCCATCATGGAAGGTTGCACAGTTTATTATTGATAGCTATCAAGTCGATATGGACCCTTATCAATTGGCCCAAGAGAAATTTGATATTGTCGGTGATATCGTTTTGGCTATGGTTAAACCTTTACCTATTGTAGAAATCGTTAAAGCCTATAAAGGTAAACGACCAATGGCCATTGGTACCGGCAGTATGCATGGTTTCGCTGACCGATTGTTACAGCACGTTGGCCTGCGCGACTGCTTTGACGCAATAGTGGGTGCCGATGATGTGCAAAACCATAAGCCAGCGCCGGATACCTTTTTACGCTGTGCAGAACTGATTAAAGTGAATCCGGGTTCTTGTGTGGTTTTTGAAGATGCTCCTTTTGGGCTTCAGGCGGCTAAAGCTGCCGGAATGGACGCTGTGGATGTACGTAATTTGTGAGTGACGGTTTAGCATTGCTGACGCTGTTTAGCAGTAGTTTTCTCAGCGCAACATTGTTGCCCGGCAACTCTGAAGTTCTGCTGGTAACGTTGTTAACAACGGTAGAAACAAACCCTCTACTATTGCTGGTGGTAGCAATTATAGGGAATACGCTCGGTGGATTGACCAATGTTATTATTGGTCGTTTGGCCCCGAGCCCAAAGCACCACCAACGTTTAGAATTAGCGATGACTTGGCTACAGCGTTACGGTTCTCCGGCGCTGCTATTAAGTTGGTTGCCCATTATGGGCGATCTATTGTGTCTGCTGGCGGGCTGGTTACGTTTGCCCTGGTGGTCTGTAACATTCTTTATCTTAGTTGGAAAATCATTGCGTTATATTGTTCTCACAGTGATTACACTTAAAGGTTTGTCTTTTTTTAGCTAAAAAAGACAGTATTACAGACGTGGTAGTTTGTCTTGGCAGGTTATATGAACATTGATAACGGGAGGTCGATTTGATCCCGGACGTATCGAAAGCACTTTCTTGGCTGGAAGCGCACCCTCAGGCTTTAAAAGGTATTCAACGCGGTATTGAACGCGAAACCCTTCGCGTGACGACGGATGGCCAGTTAGCCACCACGCCACACCCTAAAACCTTAGGATCTGCATTAACCAATCGTTGGATAACGACCGATTTTGCTGAAGCACTATTGGAATTTATTACTCCGGTTGACGATAATGTCGATCACCTACTGGCATTTTTGCGCGATATCCATCGTCATGTGAGCAGAGAGCTGGGCAGTGAACGAATGTGGCCATTAAGCATGCCATGTTTTATCAGCTCTGAAGATAAGATTGAGTTAGCTCAGTACGGTACTTCTAATATCGGCCGCTTTAAGACTCTGTATCGTGAAGGGTTAAAAAACCGTTACGGCGCGCTGATGCAGACTATATCCGGGGTTCATTATAATTTCTCGTTGCCATTAGAGTTTTGGCAAGCGCGGGAAGGGATTGCTGACGCTGAAAGTGGCAAAGAGAAAATCTCCGAAGGTTATTTCCGTTTGATCCGAAACTATTATCGTTTTGGCTGGGTTATTCCTTATTTGTTTGGCGCCTCTCCGGCTGTTTGTTCATCCTTTATTAAAGGCCGCGATGTAAAAATACCTTTTGAAAAGCTCAAAAACGGAGCCTGTTACTTACCTTACGCCACTTCGCTGCGTATGAGTGATTTGGGCTATACCAACAGCTCTCAAAGTAATTTAGGTATTACCTTTAATGACTTGAATACCTATGTTGAAGGGCTGAAAAAAGCAATTTCAACGCCGGCAGAACAATTTAAGCCATTGGATGAAAAGAAGAAGGGCCACTATCAGCAGCTTAACAGCAACATATTGCAGATAGAGAATGAGTTCTATGCCCCTATTCGACCGAAACGCGTTACTCGTGATGGTGAGTCACCATCCGATGCATTACTGCGCGGTGGCGTTGAATATATTGAAGTCAGAGCGTTAGATATCAATCCGTTCTCACCGATTGGTATTGATGCCGATCAGGCGCGTTTTCTGGACCTGTTCTTGATCTGGTGTACTTTAGCTGATGCGCCAGAAATGAGTAGCGATGAGCTTCAGTGTACGCGTTATAACTGGAATAGGGTCATTCTAGAAGGGCGTAAGCCGGGTCAGACTATCGGGATTGGTTGTGATACCGCCCGAGAGCCTTTGGACGTGGTGGGTAAATCATTGTTTGCTGATTTACTGCGGGTTGCCGAGGTTCTGGACAGCTCGAATAAAAATTCGCAATATCAGGATGTGTGTAATAAATTAATATCATCCTTTGATAATCCTGAACTGACGTTTTCCGGCAGAATGTTACAGGCAGTAAAAGATGTGGGTATTGGCCGCTTTGGTTTGGCCTTAGCTGAACAATATCGTCAAATGTTACAGTCTGAACCACTGAGCGTATTGACAGAGAAAGATTTAGAAGCGGAACGTATTGCTTCACTTCAACGTCAAGAAAAGATGGAAATGCAGGATACTCAAAGCTTTGATGAGTACTTAGCCGCACAGAATCGCCGATAATTGGATAAAAGAAAGGCCACATATCTAGTGGCCTTATAAACATCTCTGTACGAGGGATGATAATAACGAGTGTTGTTCTAATAGTTAGGACTCGTGTATATCTAAAAGGTTTCCTGAAAAAGTAAAAAAAATTCATTTTTTTTGAAAGGTGACGAAAATGCCATTGTTAGATAGTTTTACCGTTGATCATACTCGTATGTTAGCGCCGGCCGTCCGGGTCGCAAAAACAATGAAAACTCCTCATGGAGATACGATTACCGTATTCGATCTTCGTTTTTGTCGCCCGAATATGGAAATTCTACCGGAGAAGGGCATTCATACGCTTGAACACCTGTTTGCCGGTTTTATGCGTGACCATCTGAATGGAAATGGGGTTGAGGTTATCGATATTTCACCTATGGGATGCCGTACGGGTTTCTATATGAGCTTAATTGGCACTCCGGATGAAACTCGTGTTGCTCAGGCGTGGTCTGCGGCAATGGCTGATATCTTAAAGGTTCAGGATCAGAAGAAGATCCCTGAATTAAATGAGTACCAGTGTGGTACTTATGAAATGCATTCGTTGGAAGAGGCTCACGCCATCGCGAGTGACATTATCAGTCGTGGTATTCGAGTAAATCAAAATGATGAGCTTGCTTTGCCAAAAGATAAGCTGGCCGATTTACATCTGTAAATTCGATGTCTATACCCGCCATACTTCAAGTTGCTTGGGGTATATAATTAAAAAGCCCGAATACCGTTAACCGGTTTCGGGCTTTTAGTTTTTTCTTGTTACCAGAACGGTTAATGCTTTATATTTTTACTCAATAAATCACCGTTACGCGGGGTGATTCTTACCTGTTTAATCATGTTATTACTTACCTGAATAATATCCACGATGTAGTGTTTCAGCTCAACATGAGTACCGGCAGATGGAATGTCTTCAAGGTATTCAAGCAGCAGGCCATTGACCGTTCTGGCGGCTGAGGTAGGAAGATTCCAGTTAAATGCTTTATTGAGTTCACGAATACTGGCGCTGCCATCAACTAATATTGAACCGTCGGCCTGTGGAATAACTTCTTCAGCCAGCGAAGGGGACATTGATGTCGTGAAGTCACCGACAATCTCTTCCAGGATATCTTCTACGCTGACCAGACCTTGAATATCGCCGTATTCATCAACAATGATGCCAACCTTTTCCCGATTACGTTGAAACTTAACTAACTGGACGTTCAGCGGTGTGCCTTCCGGAATAAAGTAGATTTTATCCGCAGCCCTCAGCATGGTCTCTTTAGTGAATTCACTTTTTTCCATCATCAGCCGATAGGCTTCACGAACGCGTAGCATACCGATAGCATCGTCGAGAGAGTCACGGTACAACACAATGCGCCCGTGGGGGGAATGGGTTAGTTGTTTAAGAATATCCTTCCATTCGTCATTGACGTTGATACCGATGATTTCACTACGCGGCACCATAATATCGTCAACGTTGACCACTTCCAGGTCAAGCACGGATAACAGCATGCTTTGATAGCGATGAGAAATCAGCGGATTAGACGCATTAACGATGGTACGTAATTCATCTTTACTGACGGCGTCTGTTCCTCGTACGTCAGAGCGTAATCCGAACAGGTGCATGATAATCCGGGTAATGCCATTGAGCAGCCATACCAGCGGAGCCATAATCTTTTGTAATGGTTTAAGTAGCAGGCTGCTGGGAAACGCAATACGCTCAGGATAGAGTGCGGCAATGGTTTTGGGTAATACTTCTGCAAATACCAATATGATAAAGGTCAGTACGCCGGTTGCGATAGCGACGCCCATATTGCCATATAGGCGTAGGCCTACGACGGTAGCCAGCGATGAGGCCAGAATATTAACCAGGTTGTTACCGATAAGCACTAAGCTTATCAATCGGTCTGGGCGTTGAAGAAGTTTCTCAACCCGGCGGGCTTGGCGATTACCTTTGCTGGCTAAGTGGCGCAACCGATAGCGGTTTAGCGTCATCATGCCGGTTTCTGATGCTGAGAAATAGGCTGAAATCAGCACCATAACGATAAGAATAATGATAAGTGTACCGGTTGATACATCGTCCACCGATCTATGCCCTCAGTTAATTCATGGTATCAGTTAAGTGAAATATAAGGACTGATTGTCAAAAATCTAGCTTAATGGGCTAGAATTTCCTGAATCAACCGACTGCCAAAATATCCCAGAGTCAGTAAAAATGCGCCCGCCAGGCTAAACCAAACCACTTTACGACCGCGCCACCCTTTACGATGATGACCCCATAATAAGATGATATATACCACCCAAGCCATAATTGACAGGGTAGTTTTGTGGATGTTTTCCCGGCCAAAGATGTTATCCAGATAAACGACACCGGTGATTAGCGTCAGCGTCAGCAGAATTAGACCAACCTGAGTAATATGGAACATGATGCGTTCAATGGATAACAGCGGAGGCATTTCACTGTTAAAAAACATTTTTTTATTTTTTAACTGGTAGTCGATCCACGCGAGCTGTATCGCATATAAGGCAGCAATAATCAGCGTTGCATAGGAGAAGAGAGCGAGCACAATATGGATAAGTAGTGTCGGGCTATCTTCCAGATGGGTAATAAATTCCCACGGGCTAAAGCTGGCTAAAGCCAGATTAATAATAGAGAAGCTGTAAACGATCGGTAGCAGAACCCATCCGCGATCTTTTGATGCGACAAAGGTCATGATGGCGCTGATCAATAAGCTGGCTACGGAAGCCATATTGAGCAAACTTAAATTTTGTCCATAATCGACATTAAAAATGCTTTGCTGCAGCGTTATGGCATGAAAAATAAGCGCAAAAACGGCCGAGATCAACGTCCAGCGACGATGAACACTCTTTTTTCTAAGCAGGCTGGGAATCACAAGCCCCAGACTGGTTAGATAAGCGATCAATGATAGTATGGCGAAAACAGGCATAATGTTGATATTTGCATAGGCCATGGAAAAAGTATCATCAGTATAGCGTTAGTGACGCCACCCTCCAACAATTCTCACGAAGTATCGATAACAGACCTACGGATTGTTCGTGTTATACTGGCGAAAATTTGTTGCCGCCTAGGCGGTTTATCATAACGTTGAGCATGAGACAGACGATGTTTGAAAACTTAACCGATCGATTATCGCACACGCTGCGTAATATCAGTGGCCGTGGGCGGCTGACTGAAGACAATATTAAAGATACTTTGCGTGAAGTTCGCATGGCTTTACTTGAAGCTGATGTGGCTCTGCCGGTTGTTCGCGACTTTATTAGCCGAGTAAAAGAGAGTGCGGTAGGGCAAGAAGTTAATAAAAGCCTGACGCCGGGGCAAGAGTTCGTCAAGATTGTTCGCCAAGAGTTAGTGGCGGCAATGGGGGAAGAGAACAACGAGCTTAATCTGGCGGCTCAGCCTCCGGCTGTAATTTTAATGGCCGGTTTGCAAGGTGCAGGTAAAACAACCAGCGTTGCTAAACTGGCTAAATTCTTAAAAGAAAAACAAAAGAAAAAGGTGTTAGTTGTTTCTGCCGACGTTTATCGCCCAGCGGCGATCCGTCAGTTAGAAACGCTGGCTGAAGCTATCGCTATCGATTTCTTCCCGTCAGACGCTCAGGAAAAACCGGTTGATATCGTTAATAAAGCCTTACAACAGGCTAAGCTAAAATTTTATGACGTTCTGATCGTCGATACCGCAGGTCGCTTGCACGTTGATGAAGCGATGATGGACGAAATTAAACAGGTCCATGCAGCCATTAACCCGGTAGAAACGCTGTTTGTTGTTGATGCGATGACCGGTCAGGACGCGGCTAATACGGCTAAAGCCTTTAATGAAGCGCTGCCGCTTACCGGTGTTGTATTGACTAAAGTGGATGGTGATGCCCGCGGCGGTGCGGCATTGTCTATTCGCCATATTACCGGTAAACCGATTAAGTTTTTGGGCGTCGGTGAGAAAACCGAAGCGCTGGAGCCTTTCCATCCTGACCGTGTTGCATCACGCATTCTCGGTATGGGGGATATGCTCTCGCTGATCGAAGACATTGAAAGTCGTGTCGATCGTGAGCAGGCTGAAAAGCTAGCCACTAAGTTGAAAAAAGGCGATGGTTTTGATCTGACCGACTTCCTCGACCAGTTAAAACAAATGCGTAATATGGGCGGCATGGCCAGTATGATGAGTAAGTTACCGGGGGCTGGTCAGATTCCGGATAACGTTAAATCTCAGATGGATGACAAGGTGCTGGTGCGCATGGAGGCAATCATTAACTCTATGACCTTCAAAGAGCGGGCTAAGCCTGAAATTATCAAAGGTTCTCGTAAGCGTCGGATTGCGGCCGGTTCAGGTATGCAGGTACAGGATGTTAACCGCCTGCTTAAGCAGTTCGATGAAATGCAACGCATGATGAAAAAGATGAAGAAGGGCGGTTTAGCTAAAATGATGCGCGGCATGAAAGGTATGATGCCACCGGGATTCCCGGGCCGTTAACTTTTAATTTTTTGTGATGATTAAAAACCCCCTTTAACTGATAGGTTAAAGGGGGTTTTTATTAAAGCCGGGTAATGAGTTCGGCCAGTAGCGCAGAGCGCTTTGGCAGATCTTCAATAATAATATGTTCGTATTCGGCATGAGGACCCGCGCCGGTAGCGCCTAATCCATCCAGCGTTGGGATTCCCATTGCTGCGGTAAAGTTACCGTCGCTACCTCCGCCGACTGATGCCTCTTCTACTTCAAATCCTAGCGCCTTGGCAGCCTGCTGAGCGATACCGAACAGTTTACCAGCAGCTTCATTACGTTCCATTGGTGGACGAACCATACCGCCGGTGATAGTTAATTCAATACCCGCAAGCTTGGCCTGTGAACCGTAAATCGCCTTATGGATTCTCTCTGCTTCATCTAAACGGGTAACGCGAACATCAATGCTTAGATTGGCCTCTTCAGCAACGACGTTAATTTTATTACCGCCGCTGGCAACGCCAACGTTGACCGTAGTACCGTTTTGAGGGGCATTCAGCGAGTGGAGATATTGAATCTGATAAGACATTTCTTGAATCGCGCTAATACCGTCTTCAGGATTGTTTCCTGCATGAGCCGCACGGCCTTTAATATGCACATAAAAGCGGCCAGTACCTTTACGCCCGGTCTTTAACGCATGATTGTTGGCAGTGGTTGGCTCGGCAACTAATACCTGTCTGCAATCTTTTGCCTGCGCTTCAATCCATTCGCGTGAACTTGGGCTACCGAGCTCTTCATCAGCATTACACAGGAAACGAATATGATGATCTGCCAGTAACTCCAGCTCTTTAAGGGCTTTTACTGCCCAGATAGCCTGAATAAGCCCACCTTTCATATCGAGTACGCCGGGGCCATAAAGTTTGCCATCTTCACGGCGAAGAGAGAGCCGGCCAATATCCCATACGGTATCAAAGTGGCCCATAATTATTGTCTTTCGCGTTCCGTTGCCTATATCAAATGCCAGATGGTTGCCATATTCGCTACGGGGAAAAACTTCAGCCTTTACGCCTAAATGCCTGATAAACAGCTGTTGTAATACTTGCCCGCAGGCGTCTACCGCAGATTTATCATGTTAAGGTGATTCCGCTTTGGCCAGTAACTCCAGATCGGCCAGAATATCATCCTGATGCTGAGTGAGATAAGAAAGGATTGCAGACATAATAATTGCCTTGTTTTTATAAAGGATTTTTGAGTATAGCGCCTGTGTAATGGAAAGATAAAACGCTTTAGATGCTCTTTTTATATTTAATTATGCATCCCTGATGCCGCTTTTGCATCGGCTTCATTTTATTTGCATTGTTGCTTTTTGGCCGGGGTTGTTAGTCTTAGCGTTCAGGCTAGTGTGTGCGGCGAACACCTTAAAATAACGACTAATAAAAGCCAAAAATTGATGCCGGTAATGGTAAGGAGCGAATTATGTATCTTTATGATTTAGTGATTAAGCAGGTTGATATTAAAGATCCGATTAACGGCGTTGATGGCGTGGCAGATATCGGGATTTCTGACGGACTTATTGCGGCTATTGAAGCGGATATTCCGATGCATCAGGGGCGTAAGCTTATTGATTTATCCGGGTATACCGCCATTCCGGGAATTATCGACCCGCATACCCATGTCAGTGAGTTTTGGGGAAGTCATAACGGCCAAAGCATGCTTGCTAAAGCGGGCGTATGTACCACGCTGGATATGGCCGGGCCGCTGGACGATATTCTGAAATCTATTCCTGAACATGGGGCGGGGCTAAACGTTGCCATATTACAGTTTGCCAGCCCGCCTTACACCTTTACCTGCTCTAATCCATCTCAGGAAGAAATTCACTCACTGGTCGAATCCAGCCTGCAGAATGGGGCTTATGGCGTTAAATTACTCGGCGGACACTATCCGCTGACGCCTGATGCTTCCGGACTATTGATTGCCGAAATAGCCAGGCAGGGCGGATATGTTGCCTGGCATGCAGGAACGACTGAGCATGGTTCAAATATAGAGGGGATGCGCGAAGCCGTCGCTATGGCTGACGGGCATTTTTTACATCTGGCTCATATCAATAGTTATTGTCGTGGTACGGTGAACAGTGAGTTGGAAGAAACTCATGAAGCTATCGATTTATTGTTGAAACATCCTCATATCTATAGTGAATCCTACATTTCCCCTCTAAATGGAACCAGCCTTGCCTGTAAAGATGGCGTTCCTATCAGTAAGGTGACATGTAATAGTTTGCTCAAGCTAGGGTTTGAGGCGACAGAAGTCGGAATGGAGAATGCATTTCGAGCCGGTAAAGTCGGTTGTGTCATTAATGGCGGCAGTGAGAGTGTTCGCATCAGCGGAGAGCAGGGAATAAAAATTTGGCGTGAAAACGGCACATCGCTGGGTGGCATGTTTCCGGTAAACCCGCCATTGCCCAGAATTATGTTGGCCGAAGCTAAACGCCCTGAAGGTGACTTTGTGGTTGATTGCCTTTCAACCGACGGCGGATGTCTTCCGCGTAATGTGTTAGTTGAAAAAGGCCTGGGGTTAGTTTTCTTGGATGTTATTACGCTAAATGAATTTATTCTTAAAACATCTTGGAATCCGTCCCGCATGTTGAGATTACCGAATAAAGGTAGTTTAGGGATTGGAATGGACGCGGATATTACCGTATTAGATGTTGAAAGCCGAACGCCGGTAGCCACGATTGTGGGTGGTAACATTGTGATGTTTAAGGGCTTGGTATGTGGCAGTGGCACCACAATAATCTGTACTTCACAGGGTGAAGATGCGTTAAAACGGCGTGGTATTAAAACCTATCTGGCGGATCCGTCACAAAAGCCACTGGCGATGAGTCAGGCCCGATAATTAGCCATGATTATTAGCTTTAGGCTTTTAATTTAATTTATTACTAAGTTTAAAGCTCAATAGATGAGATACTCCTATATTGGCGATTGAATTTTAGAGTCAGTTTGTTGAATTATCAGCAATGCCGGTTAAATTCAGGCTTTCTTTTAAAGCAGAATCACTAATATCAGGCGCTTTAAGTTGCTTTTTGCGCCAGAATGAGTAAACTTTTCGGGCTTTTTATATTGCACCGGACCCCGTTCCTCGATGGGGTCCGTGTGTTTTATTAACTAAAGAGGATGTTATGGTAACAATTCGTTTAGCTCGTGGCGGCGCAAAAAAGCGTCCGTTTTATCAAGTTGTTGTGACCGACAGTCGTAATGCACGTGACGGTCGCTTCATCGAACGCGTAGGCTTCTTCAACCCGCTAGCAGCTGGTCAAGCAGAACGTCTGCGTTTAGATCTGGACCGTATTAGTCATTGGACTGGTCTGGGTGCAACCGTTTCTGATCGCGTTTGTGCGCTGATCAAAGACGCGAACAAAGCAGCATAATTTGTCTGGGTGGCAACAATGAGCAAACTACTAAATCCAATAGTACTCGGGAAACTGGGCTCTACATATGGTATTCGGGGTTGGCTCAGAGTCTTCTCATCCACTGAGCAGTCTGAAAGTATTTTTGATTATCAGCCGTGGTATATCCAGCAGGCTGGTGAGTGGCGCGTTGTAGAGCTGGAAGGCTGGAAACGCCACAATCAGGATCTGATTATCAAGCTGAAAGGTATTGACGATCGTGAGGTTGCTAACGGGTTAACCAATCGAGAGATTGCCGTTGACTCTGAGCAACTGCCTCCACTGGAAGACGGTGATTACTACTGGAAAGACCTTATGGGCTGCCGTGTAGTAACAACCGAAGGTTATGAACTGGGTAAAATCACAGACATGATGGAAACTGGTTCAAATGACGTTCTGGTGGTCAGGGCTAACCTGAAAGATGCTTTTGGCGCTAAAGAACGTTTAATCCCGTTCTTGGATGGACAAGTTATCAAGAAAGTCGATCTCACTGCTCAACTTGTTGAGGTAGATTGGGATCCTGGTTTCTAGCTCCGTAGTTGATGCATTTAGTATCAAACGGTAGTAGCGGATGGAACGTTAACTATGTGGATTGGTGTAATAAGCCTGTTCCCCGAAATGTTTCGCGCGATTACTGATTATGGAGTAACCGGCCGAGCAGTAAAGAATGGCCTGCTGAGTGTAGAGTTCTGGAGTCCTCGCGATTTCACGCACGATCGGCATCGCACAGTGGACG